>Ga0116183_1002785_pt1 | contig 18407 bp, 21 predicted proteins | sample AD_UKC078_MetaG_FD_89753 | JGI IMG/M metagenome (GOLD analysis project Ga0116183, IMG submission 89753) | Active sludge microbial communities of municipal wastewater-treating anaerobic digesters from USA - AD_UKC078_MetaG | ecosystem: Engineered > Bioreactor > Anaerobic > Digestate | place: USA... | reverse complement strand
ATTATCTGTTGGAGAAGGTGTGAACTGATGTATTGTGCCAGCAGTAGTAGCAGAAGTTCTTAATCCTGCACCCAAATCAACTGCTAATCCAGAAGTAATATATACATCTGCTATACCAGATACAACTATCCAACAATATTCACCATCTGCTTTACCACTCTCATAAAATACACCTATAGGCATATATAATCCTGCACCTGATATATCTGTTAATTCAACTGCATTCGCTGTGGTAGGTGAATTTTTAACAACCATTCCTTTTACAGAAGGTGAACCTGTTTTATTTATAAGTTTTATTGCATAACCACCTTCAGGTGTTATTAGAAAATTACCATTAGTTTGTATTGGATTTTGTAGAAATCCCATTTAATTCACCTCCTAGTAAACTGCAATCCAGTTAAATGTTATTCCAGCCTGTTTTATCTTTACTGATTTTATTGGATTATGTTCAGAAGAATATTTGAAACCTTGATTTGCTCTTAGAAAAACTTCTGTCCCATCAACAATTAATGTGCAATCTGCATCATTGAGAAGTTCAAATTCTTTAAAAGTGTAAACTACATTTACCCATGTTTGAGGGGGAGATGGTATGATTTCAGCATTTGCGGTACTAGTCTGTTTTTGTGTGCTGCCGATTATATTTGCCATCTATTTTCACGCTCCTTAATTCTTTATTTTAATGATTTGATTTAGTTTGATTTATATTTTTCTATTTAAAATGGTATTAACCATTTATTTCCAACTTTATAACCCTACTCCCACAATAGGTTTATTTTTAAATTTTTATATGAAAGTTGTATTTTGTGTGGATTTTTATGTAAAAAAAATGAGATAGGCTATTGAATAGCCTAATTTAGCTTTCTTTAACCTATCTCATTAGTTATTTATTTAATAATTAATTAAGAACAAGTAACCTCAACTACATCAGTAAGTCCACTTGCAGTATGTGTAATTGTAATGTAAGCCGTTCCTGCACCCACAAAACTGATAACCCCACTTGAGTTTACAGTAGCATAACTTTCATTACTTGAAGCATAAGTACAATCTGTAGCCGCAAAAGTTACAGGAGCATAAATTCCACTTCCCCTTAGACCATAAACTGCCAATGCATATGTTTCGCCAGTTTCTAAAGCAACTTCACCAACATCAGCAGTTATTGCAGTATAAATTACAGAACTAGAAACAGGTATAACTTTTTTATAACCATAAACATCATCTGAAGTAGCAAGTACTTTACCTACCATTGAAGATGTCGAAGGAGTTTCTGAAGCTAAAGGCATTTCAAAGTTACCAGATGGCTTAAACTGTGGGAATATCCACTGTATCTTTTCTTTTAATCCACCAGCATCAAATACTTTAACTTCAAGTACTAATTCATATGCTTTCGGGAAACTAGTTCCATCAATAGTAATCATATCAACAGTTTCACTATACTGATATGTAACTTTAACTTTCTGGTTAGCATAAGTTCCACCCATAGCAAAATTACTACCACTAAATGATTTTGTTATAATATTTCCAGTAGAAATTTGTACATAAGCCTTTGCTCCAGCTACAGGAGTTTTTAATGCTACACTACCATTACCACCAGCATCAAGTGTTACTTCTTCTTCAAATTTATATACATTGGAAACCTTATTCTGTATAGTTTGACCGCAGTTTATGGCTATCAAAACGGGTTCGTACCTAGCATCTTCCAATGTAATCTCACCTGTACGACCATAATTGTATACATATAAAAGTTTATTAAATTCCCCACCCCTTATTTCTTGTTCCTGAACATTAAACGCTATATTTGAATTAACAAGTGTTTTACTTTTCATTACTATAGCATCTAAATCAGTATCACGAAGAAAACAATTAGCAACGGTGGTTATATATTGTTCCTGATTAACGCCCATATTTTCTACCTCCTAAATTAGTTTATATTATTTATTAATGCTATCCATTTTAGCATCAAAATCTGACTTTTTCATCATTACTTGACTATAATCTATTTCATCTTTTATATGTGACATCCAATGAGGTATTTTTTCTTTAAAAGTAACAAATCCACTCATTTCAGCAGTTTTATAGATTAAATGTTCTTTTATAAGATTCAATCTTTTTAGTTCTTTTCTAAATTGATAAATAGTCATTTTTCTAATTGGCTTATAATCTTCAAAACGCATTTCACATTTATAAGAAGTAATTAAATCTTCAATATTACCATCTTCTGATTGCTGTCTTCTTGCCATATAATCCATTGCTTCTTCAAGTTCTTTTTCAACATCTGGATGTAATGTGTTATTATTCACAGGAATTGCATTTTGAATTAAAATGATTTTCTTTAATTCATCAAAGTCTTTTTCATTAATTAATAAATTATAATCTAGAACCTTAATTGATATAAAAATCTTTTCTCTTTCATCCATAAAAAAAACAACATCGTCAGTTTTAAAAACATAACTAAGAAGTTGCTTTAGCTTTTCGGAAATGTCACCAAAAAGTATTTTTCCATTTTCATTTTTTAAATGTGGAAGCACACATAAGATAAATTTTAAATAACTCATTTTTATAATTTGTATATCTGGTATTTTATTTTTTTTAAATAAAAGTACTGTAATTAATTCTTCAAATAATTCATAATCATTCATAATAAAGGGATATAATTTTAATCCTTTGTATTCTTGACAATCACCCCAAATATTTGTAAGTATTCCCATTTAAACCGACCTCGTTTTCATGGTGAAGGAATAGCCTGTGAATTTTGAATTAAAGTATCGGAGTACTGCTGTTGAGTCTGAAAAAACTAGTTCACCAACCCCATCTACTAATTGACCATTTAATGATTGTAGAATTCCCTTAAATAACGTAGTTGGTCGCTGTTTTCCACCATCAAGTCTCCATAATTCATTACAAACAATAATGTCAAAACCAACTCTTGCTTTTACAAGATATGGATTATCTGGTGCAAAAGAAGCATAATATATTCTTATTTCAGAACGTTGGTCTTCAATTACATCATTATTAAATGGTCTAAAAATTACTCTTGTATTTTCTAGATTGTTAATATCTTGATTATAAAGTTCATAACGTTCATCATCGGTTATGGTTTGAGATAAAGCATCAGGTGTATTAAATTTTAAACATTTAGCTATATCTTCATTTTGTATGATTTTTTGAGAAATATTTCTTAGAATATTATCTATATTTGAAAATTCTATATACTCTGACATACTTTACCTCCTTATATTATACTTTTAACTTGAATGGAAATTATACTAAATACTGTGTTATTCTCAAGCATTTCGCAACGCAAATTAACCGTTCCTAATAATGAAGAATTAGCTTTTATTGTAGCATTTGTACTATTTTGTGCCGTTATTGTAGCAAGCGTAATGTCACTTATACTCCAAACACAATCCTTAACTACTTCAATCCCATTATTGTAGACAATTGCCGAGTAGGATTTACTCTGCCCCTGATATATGCTGTTTGAACCAGAAATTACAATACTATAATTATCCGCAACAACTTCTTCCACAGTCACTTCGATAATATCTGAAACCCCATTACTCACAGCAGTTATAGTGACTACACCCTCTGAGATAGGTTGTATTAAACCTGTCGTGGAAACTGTACAAATTTCTTCGTTTGAAGTGGAATATGTGATTGTTGGATTTTCAACCACAACTCCGTTGTTTGTTAAAATTACGGAGAGTTGCAAAGTTTGTGAGGTGTTAAGAGATAGTGTGTTGCCATTGAGGATTGTAAGTACAAAATTTGTATCAACATAATCCGCTAAATTCAAATCTAAATTATCATTAGCACCTTTTTGACTCTTAGTCATAGTGAGATATAATAATCCATTTTGTATAAGTGATTGTATTTTTGTTAATTCGTATATACAATTTTCATCTTGATTAAATATAAATCGTTTATCAGCTTTAAGTTGTGAAGTATCAAAATTGTTTTGTACTGTGACTAAAATTTGGTCATCACCAATTGTAAAGTATTTGTTTTGTTCCAGACCATCACTATAAACCGAAGTTTTATCTAAAATTATACAAGGATACTCTTTTATTTCTCCTGTTGAAGTTTGCCATTTAAGAGTATTATTACACTTCTCTATAATCCCTTTAGCATAAATATCTTTATCACTATCTACATTAGTACACAACCAATGTACAGAATTCCAAAGTACATCATCACCTGTATTTATATCTTCATCAGGTTTGCATAAAACACGTTTTTTATTTGGATTTTTAAGTATTGCATTTTCGTCTACTATTTGAACGCCTCTATCTATGTCGTTTATTTTAATTTCATGATAAGAAGGAGAATCTACAAATGTATTTGTTATTGCACTAATAATAGCCTTAGTTCTACCTTCTTTTATAGTACTTCCGTATGCAGACATACGACTTCTATATAAATCAAAATCACCCATAAGATTCTCCTTTCTACATTTTATTTATCATTTTAATATTCTGTTAAATTAAATGTTCTCCAATTAGCATCATTTTTTCCATTCGGAGTAATATTAACATAATAATCCCATCTTGAATTATTTGCATCCCAATTTCTCATTACTACATTAGGTTCTGGACATTCTGTACCATCTGTACCATTTGCTAAAGGTAAAATACCAGTAGTACCACCAACAAACTGAATTACATCACTATCTACTATAGCAGGTACACCAAGTCCATTACCGTCTGCTGTAGCAGTAAAACCAGCAATTTTATTTATTTCTGTCGCAATTAAACCAGCATTGTTTTTAGCATTATCTGGGTCGGGAGTTGCATCCATACCCAACGTAATAGTAATAACATTATCTGTTTTTACTACTGCTAAAGCACCATTAGCTAAACCATTTTCAACTTCAAATGAAAAAACATTTCCTGCTATACCAGCAGTATCATATTCAACTGTTACAAAACTATTGGCAGTTACCCCATCACCAACAATTGCTTTTGCTTTTTGTGCGGTTATTGGAATTGCAACCGAACCATCACCACTATGTATTGCAGAAAAATCAGATAATGCATTAATCTTAGCCGCTACTAGAATTGCAGTATTTTTTGCATTATCTAATGCACCACCAGCACCAGTACCAAGGGTTACAGTAATTACACCATTATTAAAAGTCGCATCCATAGCAATATTATTACCAACTCCTGCAACTACATTTATAGAATATTGGTTATTAGCATGTAATCCTAACAAAGTAGTTGATGTTACAATGACTTGCCCATTTGCTCCTGAACCAATGGTTACGGTAGAACCTTTGGCGTTCTGAGGAACAGGAGAACCGAACCACGAACTTCTTATTTCAAACATTTATTTACCCCCTTTTCAGATATTATCTAAAGTCATATTTATCTTGTATTTTCTTTAAAATATCAATACATCGAAAGACCTCACGTTTATACACTTTATGAGTGCAATCATTATTTATAAAATATTGTAATGTTGCTAACAAAGAAATAAAACTTCCATCATTTCTCAATTCAGAAATTAATTCTTTACTACCACTTAATTCTAAAAGTAACGATTCAAGATATTCTCTAAGTGTGTCTGGTTCTTGTTCACTTATTGGTAGAATTTTGAAAATTCTATTAACTAAAAAGTTAAAATAATTCACAAGCATTTGATTAGGAATATTTTCAACATTAATTTCAATCATCATATAAATCATCCAAACTATTATTATTATAAGAGTAATCTACCAACAACTTACTTATTTCTGATTGAGCATCTTTTCTTAACGTTTGCAATTCTTTCAAATGATTTGCTTGCGAATAAAGATTAAAATCTTTACTTCCCATAGATTGTTTTAATAATTCTAAACTATTTACCTGTGGTCTTAACCACTCAATAACCATTAAATTAGCAAGAATTTCAACTTCTTCATCTGTTAAATCTTCTGTGAAACCAAGTCCATCAACACTTCTAAGTGATAAATCTTTTTTACATTTCTTAAATTTAGGAACTGAACTATTTAAATATTTAAGCATTTGTAAATTCAAATCTATATCACTCATATTTGCTAAATATTGGTCTGATACTTTATTTAAAAAAGAAACATATATCGTTGTATAGGGAGTTGCCATTATTTACACCCCCATATTATATTAATTCAATATTTAATTCTTTTTGCAAAATCTCAACAACCTTTAATGAATCAAGTGTACCCTTACGCATTGCATCAGAAGCTCTATCTGCTATTAACCTTTTAGTTCCTTCCGGTGCTTTACTTAAAATATCTTTAACTTGTGCAGGTGTTTTAGAGAATATAGAATCTATATCATCATAATTTATAAGATTTTTATAGAAATGTGTGGCATGTAAATCTTCAAGAACATCTTGTTCCATAATTACCCAAGGTTCTTCAAAAAATCTTTTATATTTATTCAGCATATAAATCAATTCTTTATATTCCAATGGATAAGTATCACCATACTCTGCCCATACTACTTCAAGACCATTTGAAGTTACAAAGTTTAATCCACCATGAACTATGCATTTTACATCTATCATTTCATTAAGGTCACGTTGCTTTTTTATTACCTTTTTAGGTATTTCAACCACTGGTGTTTCTTCGTTATTTTCTTTTTCAATAGGTTTCTGTACTTCTTTTATTTCTTCATCTACCTTTTCAACGACCTTTTTTACAACCTCTTTAGTTGTTTCTTTGCTCTTACCTTTATTTTTATCCTTATCGGATGGTCTACCTGCTTTTCCATTTGCCATTTAATTTTTCTCCTTTCATTCACATATAAATAAGAGGTAGGCAAAGATTAACTCTACCTACCTGAATATTTATATTATATAAGTATAAATTTTTAATATAAAAACCTTATAAAAGCCTTATATACTAAGGGTTTACGGAAGGCGGTACTGCCCCCATACTGTATCCATGAGCAATCCTGTTCCATTTCTTTCTCCAGCAAATATATCATAAGTCATATCTGCATTTTCAAACATACTCTTTGAAGATTCAACTATAGCTTCACCCTCTGTTACGAACTTCACAGGTTTTGTTGCTGAAGTAACTATAAACAAGTCTCTATTAGTAATTAACTGTGTGAAAGTACCCTGTACATGTATCTGAGGTATTCTCATCATGTTAATACCATTGAATGAACCATAGTAACCTAATTCATTGTGTGATTCTCTCATCTTTTCAGACAATACAGCAGTTGTAACAGAACGCAATGCAGTCCTTGTACCAACTATTGTTACAGGATTACCAGTAGCGGCTTCTACGTTTTCACATATGTTAAGCAATGTATTTTCTACGAAAGCACCGTTAGCTATAAATGCGGCATTCAATACACTAAGACCACCTATGAAAGAGTTGTATATATCCTGTCCTCTTCTGTTCATAAAGGATTTTTCAATCTTATCAAGGAATTCAACTATATCCATTCTTCCAGACAAGAGTCTGTTAGCTTCTTCATAAACCTGAATTGTCTTCAACTGTGTAGGTATGGATACGTTCTGACCTTTGTTAATTCTCTGTCTTCTTACACCATAAATACCTTCTGCTGTATCAGATACAGTAAACAAGGAATTATCTGGAAGATAGAAGCTGTTAATGTCACCAAGTTTTACGTTTTTGAAATCTACAAACCTTTCAAAGAAAGGATTATCTTTAAATCCAGAAAGAACAGTTGCTTCAAGTATCTGTTCAATTATCTGGAATATAGCCTTATTATCCCTCAAGTCTTTATATGAAACAGTGGTTTTACCCCCATTAACTTCAATAAGTTCCTGTCTCAATACTTCTTTATTTTTCTGCATATCGGATGCGGCAAAATTAGTGTCTACTCTACCGAAATACAGGTCACTAGCTAATTTTACTATTGATTCATAAGCCATATTATATTTCCTCCTTAAATTTATTTTGTATCTTATTTAATATTTTGTTAATCATTAATCTATAACGTTCGTAACTACACAACCATACATTGTTATATTTCTTCCACCAATAGGGTCTGCACCAAGTACATAAGAATCTTCGATAAGAACCTGTACACTCTCAGTTCCAACAGGTGCGGCAATTTCTGTCCAAGTTATACCTGCGGCATTAGTTACAAGTGAGTTACCAACTACAGGAGTTAAACCAATAGGTGTTATTGCTCTTGCAGAAACAGAAAAATGGTCACCAACCTGTGGTTTTCTAAGTCTCAAAAGCTGACCTGCGGCATTATTATAGTTATTAAGACCTTGTGTAATTTCCTGACTGTATATGAGTTCAGGAGTATCTACTATGTAAATGGGGTCAGTTGCAGCAGTAGTAGCACCTACTATATAAACTTCTCTCTGGTTAGGATCTTTTGCTCCAAGGACTACTGTACAACCATTGTTTATAGCAGTATCAACACCTGCTACCTGATATCTACCAGTTTTTAAAAGGGAACTTAATTTAGTTGAAGCCATGTTTTCGGCAACAAAAATAGCATTAGGCATATTATTCTTCCTCCTTATTATTTGTATTAGTTAAGTGTTTTTCAAATAGGTTTCCGTAAGGTGATACTTCACCAGTATTTCCCTTATCTCCACCTAATTTGATGATGTCTTTATTTTTATTGCTAGAGAATTGTATTTGCTTTCTAGCAAAAATGACAGCCAGTTTTTCTTCAAGTTGTTCAATTGTAAAATCATTTTTATTTTCTTTAATTGATTTATAAGCCTCATCTTCAGTGTCTAAAATTTCATCGTATTTTGAGAAAAGTATATTTTCATCATTTTCTCTTTCTTCTTGAAGTTTCTGAGATTTATATGAAGATAATTCTTCATTATCAGATTTAAGTTGAGCATTTTCTGTTTGAAGAGCAATATTTATTTCTTTTAATTCTGAATACTCATTACGCATATTTTCTAATTCAGTCTTTTCTTCTTCTGTTAAATACATTAGATAAATTTTTACAAATTCACCCAACTCAACTTCATCATTTTCTGTTTTTGTATAAGGTACTTTATAATAATCATTAGGTTCTTTCTCATCCTGAACTACACAATATGTATCAAAAACTTCAAGTATCCAATAATTCCAAACCCTATAACCATCTTCATCAACGGGGTTCAACTTGTCCCATATTATTGCTCTAATATCATCATGTGAAAGTTCAAATATTAATTTTTCCATTTCATCATCTTCCTTAGAAAAATCTTCAGTTTTTGAATCTTCTGGAGGAACATCCTCCTTCTTTTCTAACTCTACATAAGCGGCTTTTAATTCTTGCATCATCTGTGTGAAATTTGATTTAAATTCGTCTTTGTCTAAACCAAATTGAGCAATTGTAACTTCTGCATTTTCAAAACAAGGTTCAACTGAATTTTCAGGATTATCATTATCTCTCCCCAATAAACAAAGAGCAGAATATTCAAACTCATTAATCTCATAATACTTGTAATCTTCAGACCATTTACCATTGATAATATTAATTTCCATAGATTGATTTACGCCTTTATTATCAATAATAAATTGAACCTGTTCTGGATTTCTGTCATACCACAAAACTACATCTGTTTCATAATAAAGTTTCATGTTCCCATTTTCATCTGCTACTTCAATCCATTGTGCATTATTATTTTCAGGTACAACACCATATGGAATAGTTAGTGGTTTAAAGTCTATATTATTGCCTTGAAGTTCAATAGAAATATCATGACCTCCAAAGCCACCCTTATCTGCACCAACCCAATTTCCAACAACAGGAATTAATGCAAGAGTATTTTTAGCCTTTTCAAATGCTTCTCTAGGTATGTCAGAAAAATTTTTGTTCTTTCCTGCATATGCAATTTTACATTTACCCATTTTAAATCCAGAATTACCTATAGTCTCAAACTTCTCTCCAAACTCAACTTTAAACCTCATAGTCTTTGGCTCTTTTTTCTCCATCAAACTACCTCCTTTCTTAGAAATTAAGTCTGTTAGATATTATAATTTTTGATTTATCTAACTCATCGAAATTGAATTTATTATTATCAACAATAAAAATCCAACAGGCTTTATTATCCATTACTTCTTGTTTTAATAATTTTAAAGTTAAAGATAATTTATCTGCTAAATCTTTATCGAAGCAATAAACAAAGTTTCCCATAATTTATTTCTCCTTTAACTCAATAATGTTTTATTATGTATGTATATATTAAGAAAGTTTTATATTGTATTTGTTTAACTCCTTAGTTAATATTTCTTCTATTTTGTCGAAATCATAATACCAGATTTCTAATAGATTAATATTATGTTTAAGTGCGTATTCTTTTTTACGACGGTCATGTTCTTGTTGGATTTTGAATTGTTGCTTGGTTTGATTTCTTGCGGTATTATCATGGTATTCCCCTTGATATTCTAAAAGGATGTTGTACTTTGGAATATAAAAATCATAAGACAAATTACCATTTTTTTAACCCACCAAACCATCAAATTCCTTTTGTGGAATAAAATATATGTTATATATCTTGTCTTTTTCTGATAATTTACTATAATCATTTTGATTAATTTCCACTAAATCATTTGTTATGAAAATTCTTTTACATTCCTTTTCACCTTTTGATAAATTACATTGTGGACAAGAACGCCCTTCGTCTGTTCTATGATATATTGCATCTTTCCACTCATATCCACAATCTTTACATTTCCACCAAACTTTTTTATTAGATTTGGGTGTATATTCATTGGGAAATTTATCGTTATGTATATAATTCCACTCTTGACACAATTCTGGATTACTAATTAATAAATTATTATCTTTAGAAGCATATCTACCCCAACAATAAGGACAATTACTACTTATCTTTTTATTAGTTCTATTGCTAATGGCAGTTTTCCATTCATGTCCTTTTTCACATTTCCACCAAACTCTCTTTTGACTGCCACATGTTACGTCATGTGGAGTTAAACTACCATTTTTAGTTGGATGCCATTCAGAAACCAATTCTGGAAATAATGTTGCTAGACAATTTGAAGTAGAAACTTGAAACCCTCTACAAACACCACAACCACAACCACTCTGAATTACCGACCACTCACATTCAAAAATTTCTCCACATTCAAAACATTTCCACTTTAATTTTTGTATTGCTTTTACAAACGTATTACTCACTAGTTCAAAAGGTTTATTATTTAACTTACACCATAATTTAATATTTTGAATTGTATATGGATTAAAACTTGAAAATTTTACATGACTTTTATTTAAAAAATTAGATAATGTTTGAAAATAGTAATATCCATCAATATCTTTAAATATTAGTGAAGTATTTGCATTTATATATTCCTTACTTATTAATTCATATCCTTTGTTCTTTAAATATTCTTTTACCATTTGATAATTCCATTTTGTATATTTCATTTATTCCTCCTTATTTTAAACATAAAAATAAAGAGGTAGGTGGGAACATACCCCACCATGCATTTACCTCTAAAATAATTAATTATCTATTCTTCGCCTTGTTGTTTACCCGCACCACCATTTGACCCCTCTGCTTGTTGAGAAGGTCTTCCATTAATCTTATCAGGAGACATAGTATTACTTGAAGTCAATGGAATAAATCTATTCTTAAAATCCAGCACAGATTCGAGTTCTATTGCTGATTCTACTTCTAATGGTGATAGTCCTAAAACTGCACATAATTCTCTTTTTACAGGCAACCCGTAAATCGCAGATTCACGATAATGTTTCGCTAATTCTAAGAAATTAAAATTTGTCGAATCTAATATAGAAATTTTAAAGTTATCATCAATACAAAGTTTTAAGGTACGATTAGTCCATCTAGCAAACTGTTCATAAAGTCCTGTAATAAGATTAATATCTACCTGTATACTTGAACGGATACTCTGCTCAGTTATCTTATCTGAATTAAATAATGCCATATTAGTACCAGAAGCACTCCAAAAAGAAGCCTCTGCTTCAGCTACAGAATTTTTATTAATCTGATTTTTATCTCCTAAATGAATATCTTTAATATCATCATATGGGCTAAGTAAAAAGGCTGTCTGGTCTGGAATTTGTTGAATTATCTTATTACCAAATTCCAAAGCTGTATCTAAATCTAACCCAAAATTATTGGCAACACCATTTTCCTTCAAATAAGGAATCTTGCCCACAAGCAAAATGTAATTCTCTAATTCCAATTTTGAAATATTTAGTTGTTTTACTTCAGCCAAATTAAATACGTCTGGAAAAATACTTGCAAAGAATGGAATTGGATATTCCAATTCTTCCTGTAATTTAATACAAACGCTATTTTCAAGAGTTAATTCTTGCCATCTATATTCCTTACCGTTTTCTTTATATAATTCATATTTATCTTTAAATTCAGATGCATAATTAGTTTCCAATGATTCTCTATTTTTAGAAGAATTAAAATACGAAAAATCAAATTGAAACCGACGACAGCCATCAGCACTACCATTTAATCTACAATAATCAGGATTTAATCTTTGTATTGTAAATGAATGGTCTGGAATCATATATGTATAACCATAGAAAACATCTTCAATGAAAATTGTTTTGGTAATCTTACTAAATTCATGTTTAATATTCATTACATCTACGTATTTTGCTGTTTTTAAGTACTTATCTAAAACCTTTTCTTTAGGTAATTCAAGCATCTTTAAACTAGCAATATCTATCACATAATCAAATCTCGTCATATCACTAAAATAATGCAACAACCTCTTATACTGAGGACTCAAATTATACAATAAATTAGAAATCTGCCTAAGTATCTTTTCACTTGCTATTGGTGATTGTAAATATCTTATTATGTCTTCTTTATTATATTGAGATAAAAATGCTGAACCTTCATTTGTTGCTTGTAAATCTTTCTTAATGAGAGATACTAATTTTGATGTATCAAGTTTGAAATATTTATATTCAAATTCTTGTTGTTTTTCTATTGGAGTGGGGGTTGGAGTTTCAGTGTCTAAGATAGTAACTGTTTTTGTAGAGTTTGATGTTTTTTGTTTAGGCAATGTATTACCTCCTTTCTATGAGGTTATTTATTTAGTATTTATTTAGTATTTTCTAATGTTGGGTTGTTTAAAGAGGAATAGTTTGTTTATGTCGATGGTGTTATTGTTTTTCTTACCAGTTATATGTTTTCTCCTTAATTGTTGTAAGTACCATGCTAACATAGCTAAACAATAAGCTCTATCATCATTCATTTTTCTAACTTTATCAGGAGATAAATCATATCTATAGTTTCCATTTGTACCATCAAATCTATATATATTCACTAATTCTTCTTTAGCTAAATCAATATTTTTTAAACATAATTCTTCATCAAATGAAAGTTTATATAGTCTTTGATTACTTTGAATTTCTTTATTTTTATTCTTTTTTTCGTCTTCTACTTCAATTTCCACATTATCAAATAATGTTAAATAACCTTTCATATCGTAATCATGAGTAAAAGACATTAAATCCAAATTCATCATTTCAATAAGAGCATCAAACATTTCTTTCTTATATTTCTGTGGAGACATAAGTTTAACTTTATCTACTGCATTAGGAAATTTAGAAATATAATCAGCAGATTCAATTTTATCTATTAAACCTTTATGTTTTATTCCTTGACTATCTATCCAATCTTCCATAAGATAATCTGCAATATTTACTCCACCACCACCTGCTCCAGCATCAATCATCACAGCTTCTATATTTTCATAATCAGCCGCATTCTTTCCATTATAATCAAGTATCATTTGTTTAAGAAAATCAATCTGCTCTGGCGTTCTCATAGGTGTTTTCTTTTTCTTGGCAACATCAACAAAACTAACTCCGTTACATATTTGCATTTTATATCCTACATTGTTATCTAATATAATCTCTCCAACCATTGATACACTGTTATCGTAGGAACGAGCAGGGTCATATACGATTACAAATTTGCGTTTTCCTGTATCATTATATAAAACTGGTACTCTAACTTCAGAATTTCTTATGATAGTAGCACGTTTTATAATTTGATTATCTCCACCTTCTTTAGAGAAAATATTTTTATATTCTCTATTTGCCTTTTCAGGATTTTCCCTCATAGCATTATCAATAGTCTCTTGTGTTAATAATGCAACAGGATATAGTTTTCCATTATAAGTTGCTTTCATAACAACTTCATCTTTAATATCTGCAACAAAATAACGCTTATCTCCAAGAAACATTCTTTTCGAAAACTCTCTATATTTTTTATAAAAATATGTATCTATACTTGAAGCTGAAGAAGCATATATTAATTGATTAGGAAATTGTATAGGTCTTGTTGTTACATCAACATCTCCACCAAGGCTAAAGTTAGTATTTTGTGTAGTAAATGGTTCAGTGGCAACAAATAATTCATCTGGTATATACCCCGCCTCATCATAAAAATTGCAATTGCTTCTTTTACTTCTTACATTATCTGGAACAGAGTTAAGTGTATTAACCTTACTACCATTAAAAAGTTTATATTCAAAACTATTAGGATTATGAGTAAATCCATCTGTGTTAGCAGTACTTTTAACTAGTTCATTATAAAAAATATCGGTTAATCCAGTAAAAGATGAAATTTCTCTTTTAGTTATTTTTTCAATTTTACTAAATAATTCTTTACTTTGAGAACCATCACTTGCTAATAAATAACCTTGAAAATTTGGTATTAGCAAAGATTTAGTCATAATAAAAGGACTGCCTAAGGTACTTTTTCCTGAGTTCCTGCATTGACACCATACGCAAAACGGAGTAGTCCAACTATTCATAAATACATATTTTTGGTAATCAAGAAGGTCAATTCCTAGTTCAAAGGAATCTCTCGACAAACCTAACGGGAAATTTTCTGCCCCATTGAACTATTTCTGCAAGTCTTAAATAACCTTCTCTTTTTCTTTGTGACATTTGTTTCTCATTTGGTTTAATATAGAAATCCATAACTTATCACCCTCTTTATCACATACCTTGTTGAGCATTTCTTATTTTTAATAATCTTAATTCTTCTTCTAATTTTTCACATTTACTTCTAAACTCTTCAATTAATGTTCTTTGTTCTTTTATCATTTCAGTATAATCATTCTCATCAAACATTAATTGTTTTAATATACTTTCATTACTTATTTCTGCTACTTGTTTTATTCCACCAATAGTCTCTATATCAAATAAATTTATATCTGATTCAGTAAATCCTTTTTCTTGTAACTGTTTAATAATACCTGATAATGTTCCAGCACCTTTGGATTTATTATTATTATGATTAACTGAAATACCATTATCTTTTGCTAGTGCTAATACTGCTCTAAGCATTTTATCTTTTGCATCCATAAGTGATTTAACTCCACCTACATTATTAGCAACAGCTTTAATATCACTTGTGATTACAGCTAAAGCACTATTTATTTTATCTATTTGGTTAAAGCTTTTTACTATCTCAATTACTGTAGGTAATTTAAATGAGTCTTCGAGTGTGGATTCATCAAGAAAATCAATTAATCTATTATATAAATATTTCTTATCATCAGGATTTTCAGATTCAAACGGGTCATACCCTAAAATTCTCAATACATCTTCTTCATTTCGCTTATCATTAAGATTAATAGGCTCTGAAGATTTTTCATTTAAATTTTCTTTTAATTCTGCTTTATGATAAAAATCATCACTTTCATCAAAAGTAAAATTTGAATATTGATTAAGTGAGTTAATATTTTTAACGTATATACCAAATAGAGGCGTTCCTTTATTTGTAGATTCATTTAATGCGGCAGTATATACATTTTCAATATAAACTATATCAAGTTTTCTACAAGTTAAATAAGTTGCCAATCTTGCATTTTCGTTCTTTTTTAAATAATAATCATATATACTTAAAATGCACTCCTTGCATACCCCAATCCTACCATCAGGTAAACCCTTGTATATCATTGAATTTGATTTGTAATAATTCCGTTCTATGACTTTTTCATCACCACAGCAAGTACACTTAATAGTATTTGTACTTGCTTTTTTAATTGTACTTGCTTTTGCCAATTCCTTTCATCTCCTTTTATCCTCATAAAATAAAAATAAGTACTCACTACCGCCTACTCTATGAATAAGCGGTTATCAATACTTACCGAACTCTCAAAATATATTTCAACCAAACAAACATTCTGTGTACTTACTCTTTCCTAGCAAACACACCCTGTAGTCCCATATCGACTCCGACCATAAAGAAACTCATCAATTTCTTACCCAAACAATCTTCACAAGCATCATTATCAATCATTTCAATTATCTCATTTATTTCATCTGTAATTACATCATAAGGATGTTTACTTTTATTGTTTTCTTCATTCAAATCACAATGTTCACAATCACCATCACATTCTTCATAATCATCTTCAAACTCTTCTTCCAAAGCATTCTCAATTCTGATATAATCATCAAAACTTATTTCTCTACCATTACTAAAATAACTTACGTCATAAATACCTTCATCATCATAGTTAATCTTCTTTATAAGATTCATTATTAATCTCCTTTTATTCATTTATTCATATAATTTCTTGAACTAAACCATATTTAAGCATATCGTCACTCGTCATATACCACTCATATCTTTCACATTTTTGATATTCTGCTTCACTAATATTACTATGAGTAAGAATAAAATCTTTTATTTTTTCTTCATATTTCTCATTGAAAGCAAAATAATCTTTTACCTGTGAACTTGTTCCCTCTACATAAGTACTTCCTCCATGAACCAAAGCTGTACTGAATGTATAACATCTTACATGTACATTTGGATTATTAAAAGCACTCATAATTATCAAACTACCCATACTATAAGCATAAGCAAGTACCGTAATAGTTGTTTTAGTCTTTAATCTAGATATCACATCACACAATAATAATCCGTTATAAACTTGCCCTCCCAATGTATTGACCAGAATATTAATTTCTTGACCAGTGTCATCATTATCCATTTCTAATAATGGAAGTACCGCAGTTTCAACAATACTTTCATCTATAGTTTCATTAATAATTATTGTTCTTTTGTTTAAGTTTTTGAAATATTGATACGCTACGGGGTCACTTGTTTCTTGTAATTGTGAAATTAATTCATTAATGTCTAGTGAACCTAACTCACTCATTAATCTTTTCATAGTTTTCTCCTTATACATAAAATCATTTCCTGAGAAATACTAAACTCAATCAATTCGTTATTTGATTAAAAATTCAACTTAACTTGACTTTCATCTTTCTTATTGTTAGTACTACCCAACTTATAAAGCTTAGTTTCGTTTTTATCAATTTCACCATTTTCATCAAAAGCAACTAAAACATATCCATAATCCTGTGGCTTGCTACTTGTATTTCCATTGGAATAATCAAATTCTAAACACATACAGCCAGATTCAATACCATACTTGCCTAAATAATTTGGTATCTCCCCTTGGTGGTGATTGTGGGCAACTATTAAAGTAGTAAATTGTTCGCCTGAATTAATAAAATGTTTTATTGCAGTCTTGGCATTCTTTACTTCAACTTTAGAAAAATTATTAGGATGACAACATATAAGTTTATTATTAATATTTACATACCATGAATTAATAACTTTTATATCTTTAACACCTTCATAATGTATTTCTACTCCGTCTTCATAAAGTGTAAAACCTGATTTTATCATTTCAAGCACATTAGGATTAATAAATTTATAAAGTTTCTTTTGATGCATATTGGCAATATATTTTCTCCATCTATTATCATGGTTTCCGTATGATAATATAATTTCTACTTCATTACCAACAATTTCTCTTATTTTTCTAAATATATTAATAGCATCAATTAATTCTTGTTCTACAGGATATTGTTTTAAACTGGGATACACTGATATTTCAAACATATCTAATACATCCCCTGCACAAATAATTGCTTTAATTTCATCTTTATGTTTTCTAACCACATCAACAATATCTGCTCTTTGAAAAGGAATATGTAAATCATTTAAAACAAGTATCTTATTTCTTTTAGATTTATTTAATTTATATTTGGGTGTCTTATTTTCTAATTCAGTTAATAAATTATTAGCATTTAATTTTGCTATTTTTCTTCTATATTTTCTAATTACATCTCTTATACGTTCAGAATCCCAATAATCTGTATTAAATTTTTCATTTACCATATCCGCTATTGGTCTATATTTATAACCTTGTTCCCATTTATTAATTATCAAAGACTTATGTTTATCTTTATTTATCACTTCACTTACTCCTTATTTTCATTGTTAAACTTGTTTATTATTTGTTTACTTATTTTCTTATTCTGTCTTTTAATCTTCTGCTTATCTTTTTGTATATCTCTCAATACTGTATAATCAATATCCACATCATCAACATCTTCAATTTCGTCATAGCAGTCATTATAGTCATAATTCATTTGATTATAAATTCCCTCACT
>Ga0116183_1002776_pt1 | contig 18435 bp, 20 predicted proteins | sample AD_UKC078_MetaG_FD_89753 | JGI IMG/M metagenome (GOLD analysis project Ga0116183, IMG submission 89753) | Active sludge microbial communities of municipal wastewater-treating anaerobic digesters from USA - AD_UKC078_MetaG | ecosystem: Engineered > Bioreactor > Anaerobic > Digestate | place: USA... | reverse complement strand
TGGCTGCGGCCTGTTCGATGGCGGGATTCACCGCCGCCGTGCACGCCGGGCAGGGTTGCGCGATCACCACCCGACTGGTGGTGCCGCGTGCGCGCTATGACGAAGCGGTGGCAGCGGCCGCCGCCACGATGGGCCGCATCCGGCCGGGGGACCCCGCCGATGCCGGAACCGTGTGCGGCCCGGTGATCTCCGGGCGCCAGCGTGACCGGGTGCAGGCCTACCTGGACCTGGCGATCGCCGAGGGCGGCCGCTTCGCCTGCGGCGGTGGGCGCCCGCCGGACCGCGAGCGAGGGTTCTTTATCGAGCCCACCGTCGTCGCAGGTCTGGACAACACATCCCGGGTCGCCCGTGAGGAGATCTTCGGTCCGGTTCTCACCGTGATAGCCCATGACGGCGACGCCGATGCGATCCGGATCGCCAACGATTCGCCCTACGGGCTCTCCGGAACGGTGTTCAGCGGTGATCCGCAGCGTGCGCAGGCCGTCGCCGACCGATTGCGGGTCGGCACCGTCAACGTCAACGGCGGAGTCTGGTACTCGCCTGATATGCCGTTCGGCGGCTACAAGCAGTCTGGGATCGGCAGGGAGATGGGCCTGGCCGGGTTCGAGGAGTATCTGCAGATCAAGGCCATCGCCACAGCGCGCGCGGTGTGAGGCGGCGGCGTGACAGGTGTTCGCGAGAGGTAGTTGTGAAAGATTTTGAGGGCATGCGGCGGTTCGACGAGAAGGTCGGCATCGTCACCGGTGCCGGTGGCGGGATCGGCCAGGCCTACGCGGAGGCGTTGGCCCGTGAAGGGGCCGCGGTGGTGGTGGCCGATATCAACCAGGCCGGCGCCGAACGGGTTGCGGCGGGTATCCGTTCCGAGGGCGGAACAGCACTCGCCGTGCCGGTCGACATCTCCGATCCGGCTTCGGCCAAGGCTATGGCGGACCGCACTCTGGCCGAGTTCGGCGGAATCGACTACCTGGTCAACAATGCCGCCATCTTCGGCGGCATGAAACTGGACTTCCTGCTCACCGTCGATTGGGACTATTACAAGAAATTCATGAGCGTGAACCTCGACGGCGCACTGCTGTGTACCCGGGCGGTCTACCGGAAGATGGCCAAGCGGGGTGGCGGCGCGATCGTCAACCAGTCCTCAACGGCGGCGTGGATGTACGCCAACTACTACGGTCTGGCCAAAGTGGGGATCAACGGACTGACACAGCAGCTTTCCCGTGAGCTGGGTGGCCAGAACATCCGGATCAACGCGATCGCGCCGGGGCCGATCGACACCGAGGCCAACCGCACCACGACGCCGCAGGAGATGGTCGCCGACATCGTCAGGGGAATACCGCTCAGCCGAATGGGTCAGCCTGAGGATCTGGTGGGTATGTGTCTCTTTCTGCTCTCCGACCAGGCCCGCTGGATCACCGGACAGATCTTCAATGTCGATGGCGGACAGATCATTCGGTCGTGACCGCGGCAATCTGGCCACCGCTGAGAGGAGTTCCGCACTATGACTGAACCGGCGCTGGGGTACATCGGACTCGGCGGTATGGGCGCACCGATGGCGATGCGACTGCTCGGATGGCCGGGCGGGTTGACCGTGTACGACGTGCGCGACGAAGCGACGGCGCCGTTCGCCGAAGCGGGCGCTGCCGTTGCGGCCGATCTGGCCCAGGTGGCCACCGCCGACCTGATCAGTGTCACCGTGCTCGACGACGCCCAGGTGTGTGAGGTGGTCGCAGAACTCGCCCGGCATGCGTCGGCGGGTACCGTCATCGCGATCCACTCCACCATCGGCGACGCTACCGCGGTGGAACTGGCCGATGACCTGGCGCGCAGCGGGATCCATGTGATCGACGCACCGGTCAGCGGTGGCGCCGCCGGGGCCCAGAAGGGCGAACTGGCCACCATGATCGGGGCTTCCAGACCTGTCTACGAGCAGGTCAAGCCGGTGTTCAAACAATGGGCGTCATTGGTGATCCATGCGGGCGGGCCCGGTGCGGGGACCCGGATGAAGCTGGCCCGCAACATGATCACTTTCACGTCCTTCGCCGCCGCGTGCGAGGCGATGGTTCTGGCCGAACGGGCCGGACTGAACCTGCAGGACCTGGGCCGCGTGGTTCGCCACACCGACGCACTCACCGGAGGCGCCGGGGCGATCATGGTGCGAGACAGCATGGCGGAGATCGAGCCCGGGCACTGGCTTTACGACACCTTCACCCATACCCGGTCGCTGGGTGAGAAGGATCTGAATCTGGCTCTGGCTCTGGGTGACTCGCTGGGAGTCGACCTGCCGCTGGCACACATGGCGTTGCGGGATCTGGCGGCCGGACTCGGCGTGCCGAACGATCGGGATGAGTGAGGGAGTGACCGTGGACGAACTGCGCCGCCAGGGCCTGGACAAGATGAAGGAGGTCTATGGCTGGGAGATGCCCGATCTGCCAGGCGACTACTTCGCGTTGACCGTTGATCATCTGTTCGCCAACATCTGGAGTCGTCCGGGCTTGTCCATGCGGGACAAGCGGATCATGACCCTGTCAGTGGTGACCGCACTCGGGTTGCCGGACCTGGCGGAGATCCAGGTGAACGCCGCCCTGCAGAATTCCGAACTCAGCCCCGACGAACTGCGGGAGATGGCGTTGTTCATCACCCACTATGTGGGCTTTCCGCTGGGTTCGACGTTCAACGGCGTCGTGGAGAAGGTGATTCAGAGGGCCAGTCAAAAGGAATCAGCGCAGCGCCGCGCAGCACCCCCGCCGGACTGAACGTCTACCAGCCCCCGACGGCGATGGTGAAGGCGAAGAATCCGGCGACGAACACCACGGCGCACAGCAACAGGGTGCCGATTGCGACAGGCCAGGCCGTCAAGCGACGGCTCAGCCGCACGGCGGTGATCACCAGTCCGGCGACCCCGACGGCAACGGCGATTCCGATCGCGGTCATGACCGAAAGGACCGCGCCATCGACGCTGCAACTCTCCGGAGGGCAGTGATCCAGGAACGCCAAGATCATCAAGCCGAAGAACGAGCCGAAGGCGAGCAGCAGCCCGGTGAGCAACAACGCGATGATCGAGCCGACACGGTCCCCGGTGTGAGACGGCGGGTAGACCGGGTACTGCGGGTAGGCCGGGTACTGCTGGTAGTGCGGGTAGTGCGGGTTCTGGGGGTACTGGGGGTTCTGGGGGTACTGGGGGACCTCGGGGTTCTGGGGGTACTGCTGGTACGGCGGGGGATGGCCCATGACCGGGATCGTAACGACGATCGGGTCAGCCCGTCTGCGGCTTCGCTAGGGTGTGGGAGTGCGCGTCCTCGTGATCGGATCCGGTGCCCGCGAATATGCCCTGCTGGCTGCCCTGCGCAGAGATCCGGCAGTGCAGTACCTGGCGGTCGCGCCCGGCAACGCCGGCACCGCGGCGATCGCCGACCAGCACGACGTCGACGGCGGGTCGCCGGACGAGGTCACCGCGCTGGCCCGGCGACTGAACGTCGACCTCGTGGTGATCGGACCCGAGGGTCCCCTGGTCCTGGGGGTGGCCGACGCGGTCCGGGAGGCGGGCATCGCCTGCTTCGGGCCGTCCAAGGAAGCGGCCCGGATCGAGGGCTCCAAGGCTTTCGCCAAGGACGTGATGGGTGCCGCGGGTGTGCGGACCGCCGCCAGCGAGACCGTCGACAGCCCCGCCCTTCTGGACGCCGCCCTTGACCGATTCGGTCCCGCCGCCGGACAGCCCGCCTGGGTGGTCAAGGACGACGGACTGGCGGCCGGAAAGGGTGTGGTGGTCACCGCGGACCGGGACACCGCGCGGGCGCACGCCGCTGAGTTGCTCGATGACGGACACCCGGTGCTGCTCGAGTCGTTCCTGGACGGCCCCGAGGTGTCGCTGTTCTGTCTGGTCGACGGTGCGACGGTAGTGCCGTTGCTGCCGGCGCAGGACTTCAAGCGGGTCGGTGACGGCGACACCGGGCTCAACACCGGCGGCATGGGCGCCTACTCCCCGCTGCCGTGGCTGCCCGCGTCGGTGACGGCCGGGATCGTCGCGCAGGTGGTTGCCCCGGTGGCGGCCGAGTTGGTCGCCCGCGGATGTCCGTTCTCCGGCTTGCTCTACGCCGGTCTGGCCATCACCTCGGCGGGACCGGCGGTCGTCGAGTTCAATTGCCGATTCGGGGATCCCGAGACCCAGGCGGTGCTCGCACTGCTGGACACCCCGATCGCCGGGGTGCTGTACGCGACGGCCACCGGCACCCTCGCGGAGGCCGAACCGCTGCGCTGGAAGGACGGTTTCGCGGTCGCCGTGGTGCTGGCGGCGGAGAACTACCCCGGCCGTCCGCGGACCGGCGACGTCCTCACCGGCGCTGACGGTGAGGGCGTGTTGCACGCCGGCACCGCGCTCCGCGACGGGCAACTCGTCTCGGCCGGCGGCCGGGTGCTGACGGTCGTCGGCACGGGCCCGGACCTGACTGAGGCGCGCGCCGCCGCCTATCAGCAGTTCGATCGCATCGTTTTGTCCGGCAGCCATTTCCGCAGCGACATCGCCCTGGTGGCCGCGGAGGGCCGGATTTCGCTCTGAATCCCCCCGAATCCCCCCGACGCCGTGGGCTTGCGCCACTCAGGCGGTGAGCAACGGCGCCATCCAGGCCAGTTCCCCGGGTAGCACCGAACTCCAGTAGCCACCGTCATGTCCGCCGGGGGAGAAGCCGCCGGCCGGGGGAGTCGGGAGTTGCGCGACGAACTGCCGGGTTGCCTCGTAGAACGGATCGCCGAAGCCGCAGTCGATCCGGATCGGGATCGAGCCCAGGGCGGGCAGCCCGAACACGTTGTTGGCCGCGAAGTCCTGCGGACCGTCGAAAGCGCCGGGCGCGGCCGCACCCGGGGAAAGCCACAACGCCGGGCTGACCGCGCAGATCGCAGCGGTCCGGGCCGGACCCAATCGGGCGCCGAGCAGCAGTGCTCCGTAGCCGCCCATCGACCAGCCCAGGAACCCCACCCGGGACGTGTCCAGGCCCTGTTCGCCCAGCATCGGCAGTAGTTCGTCGAGCACCATCGCACCGGAGTCCTCCCCGGACGCCCGTCGATGCCAGTAGCTCCCGCCGCCGTCGACGGCGACGACCGCGAACGGCGGCAGTCCTGCTGCCACCGCCTGGGCCAGACCCTGTTCGACACCGCCGGCCATCACCGTCGCCGCGCTGCTGCCCTTACCGTGCAGGGCGATGACCGGGCGCAGGGCGGCTGTTTGGTTCGGCGGGCGGGCGATCGCCCAGTTGGTCAGCGCACCCCCGCGCGCGGCCGAGGCGAAGGATCCGGTGACCATCGGAGGGGCGGCCGGCGGGGCCGCTGCGGCCGTTGTCATCGTCGACGCGGCCGCGCTCAGGGCGGCCGCACCCGCGATCGCGGAGCCGGCGCTCAGGCACAGCGAGTGGCGCAGGAAGTCGCGTCTGTTCAACGGGGACACCGGGACATCCTCGCCAAAAGTCCTCAGTTCGGGCAAACCGTAATGGACGGTGAATCGCTGCTGGCAGCATGGCCGACATGACCGCGGCGGTGACCCCCAAGGGCGAGCGCAGGCGGCATGCCCTGGTCAGTGCGGCCGCGGAACTGCTCAACGAGGGGGGCTTCGAAGCGGTGCGTCACCGGTCCGTCGCCCAGCGGGCCGGGTTGCCGCTGGCGTCGACGACGTACTACTTCTCGTCGCTGGATGAGCTGATCGGCAAGGCCGTCGAGTACATCGGTTTCACCGAGGCCGCTGAACTACGCGCCCGCGTGCAGAAGCTGCCGCGCCGGCGCCGGTCCAGCGGAGCGACGGCCAGCCTGCTGCTGGATCTGCTTGCCGGAGAGTCGACCAGCGAGCAGCTGATCTCCCGGTACGAGCGGTACATCGCCTGCGCGCGCCATCCCGCGCTGCGCGGGATGGAACGTCGGCTGCTGCAGCAGCGGGTCGACGCGGTGGTCGAGGCGGTCGGGCGATCCGGTCGCTGCGCCCGGGTGGACATGATCACCGCACTGGTCTGCGCGGTGGACGGCGCGGTGGTTTCGGCCCTGGTCGCCGATGGTCCCGCGCCGCGGGAGACCGCTCGTGCCACTCTGGTAGACGTGATTGACGTACTGGCTCCCATCCTGGCTCCCGGCCTGGCTCCCACCGACGACCGGGGTTGACGGTGGATTTCTCGGCGGTGACCCGTCCGGTCACCGGAATTCTTGATGCGGTGTTGGACCGTTCCGTCGTCTTGGGTTACACCAGGATCGGCTCCGGGCTCAGGCGCACCTGGTGGCCGGCCGATGCCGGCCGCGACGCTCTGGTGGGACGGCGGGTGCTGGTCGCCGGCGCCACCGCGGGTATCGGTCTGGCGATGGCGAAGTCGTTCGCCGGACTCGGCGCGACCGTGCACCTGCTGGGCCGCGACAAGGCCAAGGTCGACCGGTGCGTGCAGGAGATCCGCGAGCAGGTCCCCGGCACCGACGTGGTGGGCGAGGTGTGCGATGTCTCCGATCTCGAGGCGGTGGCCGCGTGGACGGCGAACTTCGCCGACCGGGTGCCCGCGCTCAACGGACTGGTGCACAACGCCGGGCTGATGCCCAAAGACCGCATCGAGACCCGCGAGGGACACGAACTTCAGTTGGCGACCCACGTTCTCGGCCCGCACCTGATGACCGAGCGGTTGCTGCCACTGCTGCGGGCCGCCGGCGGCGCCTCGGTGGTGTTCGTCTCCTCCGGTGGGATGTACAGCACACCGCTGGTCATCAACGATCTGGAATCGACCCGGGACTACAACGGCGTCCGGACCTATGCGCGCACCAAGCGGATGCAGGTGGTGCTGGCGGACTCTTGGGCCCGGCGGCTGGCCGGTACCGACATCCGGGTGGAGAGCATGCACCCGGGCTGGGTGGACACTCCCGGCGTCGCCGAGTACCTGCCCCGGTTCCGGGTCATCACCCGGCCACTGCTGCGCGATCTCGCCGACGGCGCCGACACCGCCGTGTGGTTGGTGGCCACCCGGCCGGACTCCACCCCCGGACACTTCTGGCACGACCGGGCCCAGCGTCCCACCACCTTCGGCTGGCAGCGACACGAGAAGCCGGCCACCCTCCGGCGGTTCCTGGCCGAGGTGAGTGCGCTCACCGGCACCCCGGACACCTGGACGGGCTTGCGCGGCTGACGATTACCGCAGTGCCGGCGTGACGATGCAGCCGGTCTCCGGGTCCCCGTAGACGGTGACGTCCCCCGGCCGGGCCGCGGCGAACCGCGCGATGTAGGCGCACAGCACCGCATCGGCGGGGTCCTCGGCGCGGCGCAATTCGGACTTGCGGGCTGCGGTCAGGACACCGGACTTCAGCGTCACCCAGTCCGGGCAGGCAGACACATCCAATGTCGGGTCGGCCGAACCGAGGGTCTCCAGATGGTCCATCAGGCGCAACAGTTCCGAACGCAGTTCGGGCAGCTCCCGGCCGGTCTTCTGCTTGTACTTCAGTGTTCGGGCTAGGCCGAACAGGACCACGCTGGCGGCGTGTGGATAGACCTCGATGGCTTTTCGCGGGGCTGGTGAGCGTGGGTCGAGGTCGAGATCCAACGCAGCGCACAGCCGGGCCCCGCGGCCACCGTCGGCGAACCACGCCAGTGTGGTGTTCGCCGGGTGCGCGCCGGCCTCGAACCGCCGGAAGTCCCGGTTGAGCGCGGTCTCGCAGGGCCGGTTTCCGGTCGGGTTGGTGACCACCAGGGGCGCGTCCACCGCTACCAGACAGTCGCCGCGGGTGAAGGGCGTCAGCTGGGCCGCGACGTCGTCATCGTCGCCCGCGACGTCCAGGTGCCGCAGGACCCCGGCTTCATCGACGACGGCCACTCCGGTCGGGCTGCGCAGTCCCCAGGCCAAGTCGACCCCGATGAAGTACACGCCCCGAACCGTAAGCTGTTGGCCCGTGATGATGCCTGACGTCCTGGCCAACCGGTATGCCAGCACCGAGATGGTCGCCATCTGGTCTCCGGCGGCCAAGATCGTCGCCGAGCGCCGGCTGTGGCTGGCCGTGTTGCGCGCCCAGCGCGACCTCGGCGTCGAGGTTCCCGATGGGGTGCTCGACGACTACGAGCGGGTGCTCGAGCAGGTCGACCTGGCGTCCATCGCGGCACGTGAGCGGGTGTTGCGCCACGATGTGAAGGCGCGCATCGAGGAGTTCAACGCGCTGGCCGGCCATGAGCACGTGCACAAGGGGATGACCAGCCGGGACCTGACCGAGAACGTCGAGCAGTTGCAGATCCGTACCGCGCTGCAACTCGTGCACGCCCGCGGGGTGGCGGTGGCCGCCCGACTGGCAGAGAGGGCGGTCGACTACCGCGACCTGGTGATGGCCGGCCGCAGCCACAACGTCGCCGCTCAGGCCACCACGCTGGGTAAGCGGTTCGCCTCGGCCGCGCAGGAGACGCTGATCGCCGTGCGGCGCATCGGCGACCTGCTCGAGCGCTACCCGCTGCGCGGTATCAAGGGCCCGATGGGAACCGCCCAGGACATGCTCGACCTGTTCGACGGCGACGCTGAGCGGCTGGGTGAGTTGGAGGACCGGGTCGCCGGGCATCTGGGCTTCGCCGCGGTGCTGGACAGCGTCGGTCAGGTGTATCCGCGCTCGCTGGATCACGACGTCCTCTCGGCGCTGGTTCAACTCGGTGCGGGGCCGTCATCGCTGGCCCACACGATCCGGTTGATGGCAGGGCACGAACTGGTCACCGAGGGCTTCGCGGCGGGGCAGGTGGGCTCCTCTGCCATGCCGCACAAGATGAACACCCGCAGTTGCGAACGGGTCAACGGCCTGCAGGTGGTGCTGCGCGGGTACGCCTCGATGACCGCGGAACTCGCCGGGGCGCAGTGGAATGAGGGCGACGTCTTCTGTTCGGTGGTGCGCCGGGTGGCGCTGCCGGACGCGTTCTTCGCCATCGACGGCATGATTGAGACGTTCCTGACGGTGCTGGCGGAGTTCGGCGCCTACCCGGCGGTGATCCAGCGCGAACTCGACCGCTATCTGCCCTTCCTCGCGACAACCAAGGTGCTCATCGCGGCGGTGCGCGCCGGGATGGGCCGGGAGGCGGCCCACGAGGTGATCAAGGAGCACGCCGTCGCGGTGGCGCTGGCCATGCGGGAACGCGGCGCCGAACCGGACCTGCTGGAGCGCCTGGCCGCCGACCCTCGGCTGCCGCTGGACCGCGCGGCTCTCGATGCGGCGCTGGCCGATAAGCAGTCCTTCACGGGTGCGGCCGGTCCGCAGGTCGACGCAGTGCTGGCGGCGGTGGAGGATCTGGTGCGCGCCTATCCGGACGCGGCCGGTTACACGCCGGGGGCGATTCTCTAAAAGCCCTCGATCACGTCATCGCGCCACGACGGTCCGTCGTCGAACGGACCCGCCAGATACAGGGTGGTCGTGGTGCGCTTCTGGGCCGCCGACAAGCGATTCGGTGCGGTGAGGATGCCGGCCATGGTCATCAGTGTCCCGGAATCCGGGCGACGCCGGCCGATCGCAACTCCAGGGCGGCCAGGCCCCGCACCGTCATCGGTTCGCCCATCCGCCACGCGCCGACGGGATCCGCGCTGACCTCGGTCAGCTTGGCCAGCGGCCGGTTGGCCAGCGCGCGCAACGCCAGCAGTTGCTCGCCGGCCGGGGTCTGCGCCAGCGCGATCACGGTCCATTTGCGACGGAAGAACCGGATCCGCAGGAACAGCCACGGCATCCCCACCGCCAGGATCGGCGGTGCGGCGACGGCGATGGCGAGTAGGACGGCGAGCCAGGTGGCGGTGCTGTTGAGGCTCTGCCCCGCCCCGGCGAGATCCAACGCCGCTTCGCTGGCCGCGCGCAGTGGCTTGGCCACCTCATCCCCGACGAACGGCAACCGATCGGCGTTGTCGCCGGCCGAGTTGAGGTTGTCGGCGATACCGGTGGCGCCGCTGCGCACCTGGGTGCCGACCTGAGCGAAAATCGCGATCGCATGGTGGACGGCCAGGCCGACGAGTACCCACACGGTGATCCAGGCGGCGATCAGTACGTCGCTGATCAACTGTGCGGTCAACCGGGCCGGGGTGGTGGCATAGGGCAGGAAACGCGATTTCATGGGTTCGATCCCAGCACAGCCGAGGTTCGGGTGGCCGTTAGTCTGACCCGGTGCGTCCTGCCCTGACCGACTACCGTCACCTGGCCAGCGGCAAGGTGCGTGAGCTCTACCGTGTCGACGACGACCACCTGCTGTTCGTCGCCACCGACCGGATCTCGGCTTTCGACCACATTCTGGATACCCCCATTCCGGACAAGGGCCGGATCCTCACCGCGATGAGCGTCTTCTACTTCGGGCTGCTTGACACCCCCAACCATCTCGCCGGCCCGCCGGATGACCCGCGGATCCCCGCCGAGGTGCTGGGCCGGGCGCTGGTGGTGCGCCGCCTCGACATGGTGCCGGTGGAGTGTGTCGCCCGCGGATTCCTCACCGGGTCGGGGCTGCTGGACTATCAGCGCACCGGCGCGGTGTGCGGCATTGCGCTGCCGCCCGGACTGGTCGAGGCGAGTCGCTTCGACCACCCGTTGTTCACCCCGGCCACCAAGGCCGAACTCGGCGAACACGACGAGAACATCTCCTTCGATCGGGTGGTCGAGATGGTCGGTCAACTCCGGGCCGAACAGTTACGGGACCTCACGGTGCGCACCTACCGCGCGGCCGCCGAGCATGCTCTTGAGCGGGGCGTGATCATCGCCGACACCAAGTTCGAGTTCGGTACCGGTCCGGACGGTGAACTGGTACTCGCCGACGAGGTTTTCACTCCGGACTCCTCGCGTTACTGGCCGGCCGATACCTACCGCGAGGGCGTCGTACAGCCCAGTTTCGACAAGCAGTTCGTCCGCAACTGGCTGACCGGACCGGAATCAGGGTGGGACCGACACGGATCCACGCCGCCGCCACCGCTGCCCGATGACATCGTCACGGACACTCGGGCGCGCTACATCGAAGCGTACGAACGTATTTCAGGACTGAGATTCGACGACTGGATCGGACCGCACGCGTGAAACCACCTGTTCCCAAACGCGGCGCCACCACGCGCCTGCACCACGACGACGTGTTCGTCGACCCCTACGAGTGGATGCGGGACAAGTCCGACCCGGAGGTGATCGCCCACCTGGAGGCGGAGAACGCGCATGTCGAGACACAGACCGCTGATCAGGAGCCGTTGCGTCAGCGGATCTTCGACGAGATCAAGTCCCGGACCAAGGAGACCGACCTCTCGGTACCCATGCGCCGGGGACCGTGGTGGTACTACGGGCGCAGTTTCGAGGGACAGCAGTACGGGGTGCACTGCCGGTGCCCGGTCGCCGGCGATGACGACTGGAGTCCGCCGGAGTTCGCCGAGAACACCGAGGTTCCCGGTGAGCAGGTGCTGCTCGACGAGAACATCGAAGCCGACGGCCACGACTTCTTCGCCCTCGGAGCCACCAGCGTCAGCGTCGACGGCCACATGCTGGCCTACTCGGTCGATGTGGTCGGCGACGAGCGGTACACGCTGAAGTTCAAGGATCTCCGCACCGGAGAGCTTCTGCCCGAGCAGATTTCCGGCGTTGGGACCGGACTCACCTGGTCGGCGGACGGCAGTTGCGTGTACTACACCACCGTCGACGAGGCCTGGCGTCCTGACACCGTCTGGCGGCACCGCATCGGTTCGGGTGAGCCCGACGAGAAGGTGTTCCACGAACCCGATGAGCGATTCTGGGTGGCGGTGGGCAGAACCCGCAGCAACGCCTACATCGTGATCGTCGCCGGGTCGGCGGTCACTTCGGAGGTTCGGGTTGCCGACGCGATGGACCCGGACGCCGACTTCGTGACGGTGCTTCCCCGCCGTGACGGAGTGGAGTACACGGTCGAACACGCGGTCGTCGACGGCCGTGATGTCTTTCTGATCCTGCACAACGACGGCGCGGTGAACTTCACCCTGGTGGAGGCGCCGGTCGAGGATCCCAGCGCGCAGCGGACGCTGATCCCGCCGCGCGATGACGTCCGTCTCGAGGGTGTCGACGCCTTCGCCCATCACCTCGTCGTGCACTCCCGCACCGAGGCGCTGCCGCGACTCGAACTGTGGCCCATCGACGGTGGCTACGGTGAGCGCACTGAGATCGGCTTCGACTCCGAACTCATGGCGTGCGGGCTGGCGGGCAACCCGAACCTCGACGCTCCCAGGCTGCGGATTGCCGCGACATCGTTCCTGACCCCGATGCGGATCTACGATCTGGACCTCGACAGCGGCGAGCGGATTCTGCTCCGGGAGCAGCCCGTCCTCGGTGATTACCGCCGGGATGAGTACGTCGAGCGCCGGGATTGGGCCATCGCCGACGACGGAACCCGTATCCCGATTTCCCTGATCTACCGTGACGGAATCGAATTCCCAGCCCCCACAACCCTTTACGGGTACGGGGCCTACGAGTCGAGCGAAGACCCGAGGTTTTCGGTGGCGCGGCTCTCGCTACTGGACCGCGGGATGGTGTTCGCCATCGCCCACGTCCGGGGTGGCGGCGAGATGGGCCGACAGTGGTACGAGCGCGGCAAACTGCTGGAGAAGAAGAACACCTTCACCGACTTCATCGCCGTTGCCCGGCATCTCGTGGACACCGGTCTCACCCGGCCGGGGAACTTGGTGGCGCTGGGCGGCAGCGCGGGCGGGTTGCTGATGGGCGCGGTGGCGAACATGGCTCCAGATCTGTTCGCCGGGATTCTCGCTGCGGTGCCGTTCGTCGACCCGTTGACCACCATTCTGGACCCGTCGCTGCCGCTGACCGTGACCGAATGGGATGAGTGGGGCAATCCACTGGAGGACCCGGACGTCTACTTCTACATGAAGTCCTACTCGCCGTACGAGAACGTCGAGGCCAAGGAGTATCCGGCGATCCTGGCGATGACGTCACTCAATGACACCCGGGTGTTCTACGTCGAACCCGCCAAATGGGTTGCCGCGCTGCGGCATATCAAGACCGACGGGCGTCCGGTACTGCTCCGCACCCAGATGGCTGCCGGGCACGGCGGGATCAGCGGTCGCTACGAGCGGTGGCGGGAGGCGGCGTTCCAGTACGCCTGGCTGCTGGCGACCGCCGACCCGCAACGGTTCGGCGGCCGGGTCGACGGCGACTGAGCGGATCGGCCTAGCCGCCGCCCGCGGTGGTGGCGATACCACCGTCCACCGGGATGATCGCCCCGTTGACATAGGCGCCGGCCCGGCTGGCGAGGTAGATCGCCACCCCGGCCATATCGTCGTCGCGGCCGATGCGTCGCAGCGGCGCGGAGGCGGCGATCGCCTCCCCGAAGGCGTCCAGGGTGGCGGCCATCATCTTGGACGGAAACGGGCCGGGAGCCACCGCATTCACGGTGATGTGTTGCGGCCCGAGTTCTTTGGCGAGCACTCTGGTCAGTTGGTGAACGGCGGCCTTGCTGGCGGAGTAGGCGTAGGTCGGCATCGGGCTGACGTGGATACCGTCGATGCTGCCGATGTTGATGACCCTCGCCGGGTCGTCGGCCGTGCCGGCCCGGCGCAACCCCGGCAGCAGTTCCTGCACCATCCAGAACGGCGACTTCAGGTTCAGGTCCAGTAACCGGTCCCACGCCTCGGCGGGGAAGGTCTCCAGCGGCTCGCCCCAGGTGGCGCCGGCGTTGTTGACCAGGATGTCCAGTGCCCCGGAGTGGGCCAGGACGTCGGCGGCCAGGCGGGCGCATTCCGATCGGCGGGACAGATCCGCCGCGACGCCCCGCACCGGCCCGAACTCCGCCAGTGCCGTCACCGCGGCATCGACGGCGTCGGCCTTGCGGGAACTGATCACCACCGAGGCCCCGGCCTGCAGCAGTCCCCGGGCGATCATCATCCCGATACCTCTGGTCCCGCCGGTCACCAGAGCGGTCTTGCCGTGCAGCCCGAACAGTCGGTCCAGATGAGCCAGCCGGTCCAGATGAGCCGCAGTCACGGTTGTCTCCCTAATCTCTCAGAAGCGGAGGATCGCTCAGAAGCGGAAGGCGCTCTCTTCGTTGAGAACCCGGAAGTCGGTGTCGGTCATCTCGTCGAGTCGGCCGTAGAAGATGCCGCGCGCCGCCGGGGCGATGATGCCCTGATGGATGGGCACCGCGTGGCGCGGGGCCACCGCCCGCAGATAGTCGACTGCCTCGGCGATCTTCATCCACGGCGCGGCGGCCGGGGTGGCCAGCACGTCCACCTCTTCGTCCGGTACGAACAGGGCGTCGCCGGGATGCATCAACCGGGCCGGATGTTCGTCGTCACCGATCAGATACGAGGTGTTGTCGATGACCGGTATCTCCGGATGGATGACCGCGTGGCGGCCTCCGACACCGCGAATCGTCAATTCTCCCAGGGCAATCCGATCGCCGGCGTGCACCGCCTGCCAGTCGCCACCGAGCGCGGCTGCGGTCTGCGGGTCGGCGTACAGCGCCGCCTGCGGGTTGGCCTCCACCAACGCCGGAAGGCGCTGCGGGTCGGCGTGGTCGGGGTGCTGATGAGTGATCAGGATCGCGGTCAGTCCGGTGATGCCCTCGAATCCGTGCGAGAAAGTGCCCGGGTCGAACAGAAGCCGCGCGACACCAAAGTCGGCGAGCAGGCAGGAATGGCCGAAATGGGTTAACTCCATGACTACGATTGTGCGCCAATAGGAGGCAGCGATGCGGATGGCCCTCGCAGCGGCACTGGCGGTCGCGGGTGTGGGATTCGCGCCGCCGGCCGTGGCCGAGCCGGCCAGCACCTGTCCGCCGGCCTGCAACCGGATTCCGGACTCCGCATGGATATCGCCGGCGGCCATTCCGATGGACGCCCGTTACCACTGGCCGCAGCTCGCGGGTCTGGCGGTGAGCACCCGCTCGCCGAGATTCCGGTTCGAGGAACTGTGCGCCACTCCGCCGCTGAGTGAGGACCCGCGTGCTTTCGCGGTTGCGGAGCGGTCGGTGGTGACAGCCCCGGACGGGCAGTGGCAGTTGCACGTCCAGATCGTGCACTGGCCGGGCGAGACCTGGTGGGCCGGTCAGTTGGCCAGGGACACGATGGCCGCCGCGGTGTCGGCCCTGCGGGCGTGTCAGCAGACCAACCCGGGGGCGTCGCCGTCGCTGACCTTCGACGGCCCCGAACGGGTGGCGGCGGTGATCAGCGGACCGGTGATCCTGCATCAGTACCTGATGGCCGATCCGGTCAGCAGCACCGTCGTCGAACTGGCGCTGTGGTCGACAGCCCCGCCGCAGACCCCCTATCCGACGGTGGATCCCGCGCCGGTGTTCGACGCACTGGGTGCGCCGTTGTGCACCGCCTACATCGACTCCTGCCCCTGACCCGCCGGTAGGATCATCACCCAGCATCCGTCGTAACCGCATCTTGTGAATCTCACACCTAAGGAGCCGAGTGGCCCGGGTCTATGTCAACGTCCTGCCCAAAGCCGAGATTCTCGACCCGCAGGGCCAGGCCATCGTCGGCGCGCTGGGGCGCCTGGGGTACCAGGGTGTCTCGGACGTCCGGCAGGGCAAGCGGTTCGAACTCGAGGTGGACGACAGCGTCACCGATGAACAACTCGCCGAGATCGCCGAGTCGTTGCTGGCCAACACCGTGATCGAGGACTGGTCGATCACCCGGGAGCAGGCGGATCGCGCATGAATGCCCGCGTGGGGGTGATCACCTTCCCCGGGACCCTCGACGACGTCGACGCCGCCCGCGCCGTCCGGTTGGCGGGGGCCGAGTCGGTCGACCTGTGGCATGCCGACACCGATCTGAAGGGTGTCGACGCCGTCGTGGTGCCCGGCGGTTTCTCCTACGGCGACTACCTGCGTTGCGGCGCGATTGCCAAGTTCGCGCCGGTGATGACCGAGGTGATCGCGGCCGCCGGTCGTGGCATGCCGGTGCTCGGCATCTGCAACGGATTTCAGATCCTCTGTGAGGCCGGTCTGCTGCCCGGCGCGCTCGCCCGCAACGCGGGACTGCACTTCATCTGCCGTGATGTCTGGCTGACGGTGGACTCCGTCACGACCGCGTGGACCTCCCGCTACGAGTGGGGGGCCGAACTGCTGGTTCCGTTGAAGTCGGGCGAAGGACGTTACGTCGCAAGTGAATCCGTTCTCGACGAGCTTGAGGGCGAAGGCCGGGTGGTGTTCCGCTACGCCGATAATCCCAACGGGTCGATGCGCAACATCGCGGGTATCAGCTCCGCCAGCGGCCGGATTGTCGGTCTGATGCCGCATCCGGAGCACGCGACCGAGCCGCTGACCGGACCGTCCGATGACGGGCTGGGGATGTTCTACTCCGCGCTCGACGCAGTGCTGGCCGCCTGACCGATGACGGCCGCGACCGCTGCCGGGCTGTGTGAGTTCATCGACGCCTCGCCGTCGCCCTTCCACGTCTGCGTCACCGTCGCCGACCGACTGCGTGCGGCGGGCTACACCGAGCTCGCCGAGACGGACCGCTGGGCGGGCGCGGCGGACGGCCGGTTCTTCGTCGTGCGGGCCGGTTCGCTGGTCGCCTGGAACGCGGCCGGGCTCCGCAACGGGGCACGGCGCGGCAACGGGGCAGGGCTGAAGTCCTTCCGGATTGTCGGTGGCCACACCGACAGCCCCAACCTCCGCGTCAAACAGCACCCCGATCTGTCGGTGGCAGGCTGGCAGATGGTCGCGTTGCAGCCCTACGGCGGGGCCTGGCTGAACTCGTGGCTGGACCGCGACCTCGGCCTGAGCGGCCGAATCTCCCTGCGCGGCGGGGACGGTCAACTCGAGCACCGGCTGGTGCGGTTCGACGAGCCGCTGTTACGGGTGCCGCAACTGGCGATTCACCTCGCCGAGGATCGCACCAGCGTCAGCCTCAATCCACAGCGACACCTCAACGCGGTCTGGGGTGCGGGGGATAGGCCGCGGTCGCTGTGGCCATGGGTCGCAGGCCGGGAAGGTGTCAAGGCGGAGGACCTGCTTTCGGCGGACCTGATGACCCACGTGCTGGAGCCCGCGCGTCTGATCGGACCGAACAGTGACCTCGTCAGTGCCCCCCGACTGGACAACCAGGGCACCTGCTACGCCGGCGTGGAAGCACTGCTGGCCGCCGAGCCTGAGGCGCACATCCCGATGTTGGCCCTGTTCGACCACGAGGAAGTGGGTTCGACCTCCGATCACGGCGCGCAATCGGAACTCCTGCCCACCACTGTCGAGCGGATTGTGCTGGCGGCCGGCGGCGACCGCGAGGACTTCCTCCGGCTGGCGTCCGGGTCGATGGTGGCCTCCGGTGACATGGCGCACGCCACCCACCCCAACTATCCCGAGTACCACGAACCGCGCCATCCGATCTACGTCAACCGCGGCCCCGTGCTGAAGGTGCAGCCCAACCTGCGCTATGCCACCGATGGCCGGACCGCGGCGGCGTTCGAAATGGCCTGCCGGCAGGCCGGGGTGCCGCTGCAGCGTTACGAACACCGCGCCGACCTTCCGTGCGGTTCGACCATCGGGCCGATGACCGCCGCGCGTACCGGTATCCCGACAGTCGACGTCGGTGCGCCGCAGTTGGCCATGCACTCATCGCGGGAGCTGATGGGGGCCGACGACGTCGCCGCTTACGCGGCGGCGCTGAGCGCCTTCCTCGCGCCTCATTAGGATCACCTGGTGACAGTCGATAGCGTCGCGCGCGCATCCGCCACGCCCGATCACCCGCAGCCCTACCGGGAGCTGGGTCTCAAGGACGACGAGTATCAGCGCATCCGCGAGATCCTCGGCCGACGCCCCACCGACGCCGAATTGGCGATGTACTCGGTGATGTGGAGCGAGCACTGCTCCTACAAGTCCTCGAAGGTGCACCTGCGGTACTTCGGCGAGACCACCACCGAGGAGATGCGGGCCGGGATGCTGGCCGGGATCGGGGAGAACGCCGGGGTGGTCGACATCGGCGACGGCTGGGCGGTGACATTCAAGGTCGAATCGCACAACCACCCCTCCTATGTGGAGCCCTACCAGGGGGCGGCCACCGGCGTGGGCGGCATCGTGCGCGACATCATGGCGATGGGCGCGCGCCCGGTCGCGGTGATGGATCAGTTGCGGTTTGGCGCGGCCGACGCCCCCGACACCCGGCGGGTGCTCGACGGGGTGGTGCGCGGCGTCGGTGGTTACGGCAACTCGCTGGGGCTGCCCAACATCGGCGGCGAGACGGTGTTTGACGCCTCCTACGCCGGCAACCCGTTGGTGAACGCCCTGTGTGTGGGAGTACTGCGCAAGGAGGACCTGCATCTGGCCTTCGCGTCCGGAACCGGGAACAAGATCATCCTGTTCGGGGCGCGCACCGGGTTGGATGGCATCGGCGGGGTCTCGGTGCTGGCGTCGGAGACGTTCGGCGGCGACGAGAGCGGGGCGGGCAGGAAGAAATTGCCCAGTGTTCAGGTGGGCGACCCGTTCACCGAGAAGGTGCTCATCGAGTGCTGTCTGGAGTTGTACGCAGCCGG
>Ga0116183_1002763_pt1 | contig 18494 bp, 12 predicted proteins | sample AD_UKC078_MetaG_FD_89753 | JGI IMG/M metagenome (GOLD analysis project Ga0116183, IMG submission 89753) | Active sludge microbial communities of municipal wastewater-treating anaerobic digesters from USA - AD_UKC078_MetaG | ecosystem: Engineered > Bioreactor > Anaerobic > Digestate | place: USA... | reverse complement strand
GCCCGCCAGGTGCGCATCGCGCGCGGCGGCGAGTTCGTCTTCGCGCGGGGTTTCCACGACCCCGGCGAGGGTGATTCGACTGCTGGCCAGTGGGTCCTTGCCGGCACTGTCGGCGACCACCGACAGGCTGGCCCGCGGGTCGGCGGCCAGGTTCCTTCCGTGCTCGGCCAGATGTGACACACACAGCACCGGGGCGCCGTCGAGGAGGCCGTAGGTGACCAGCGACGCCCACGGGTCGCCCCCGGCGGTCAGGCTGGCCAGGGTCGCGACATTCGTCGACGCGGCGATGGTGCGCGCCTCCTCGGCCGCGGACGGCCGGGTCGGGTCGGCGATCTCGGTCAGCGGCGGCGGAATGGTGGGCGCATCGCCCGGGTCGCCGTGATCACGGGTGGCCATAGCGGCGACGATACTCACCTCACGTCGAGTGAGGAGCCACGCAGACCCGCTCTCGAGAAACGTCTGCAGGATTCCTCAGTCGATGCGCGGCGGGCGATGCGCGGCGGGCGATGCGCGGCGGGCGCGCGGGGCGGGCGCGCAGGGGCCGGCTAGGTCAGCAGCGCCCAGCCGACCAGGATGCTGACGGTGAGCGCCACCAGAGTGACGGGTATGCCGAACCGGACGAACGTTTTCGTGGAGTAGCCGCCCGGACCCATCACCATCAGGTTGGTCTGGTGGGCGATCGGGTTGATGAAGGTCAGCGATATACAGGTGCCGATCAAGATGAGCAGCACAATCGGGTTCAACCCGGCATCCTCCGCGACCGCGATCGCGACCGGGGTCAGGATCGCGGCGGCGGCGGCATTGGTCACCACATTGGTGATCACCGCGGTGGCGATACCGAACACCGCCGCCACGGCCAGCGCCTGACCGCCGGAGAGGTCGATGATCCAGTCCGCGATGATGTCGCCCAGGCCGCTCTTCACCACGATCGTGCCCAGACCGACCGACGCGGCGATGATGGCCAGGATGTTCCAGTTGAGCGCGCGGGCAGCCGAGCGTGGGGTCAGCACCCGGGTGACCACCATCAGGGCGGCCCCGGCGGTGGCGATCATCTCCACCGGTGCCAGGCCGAAGGAACTAGACAGGATGACCGCCAGCAGGATGGCCAGTGCGGTCCACGTCTTCCCGGTCTGTGGGGCCTTACCGGCCACCTTCTGCCACAGGCCGATCAGCGGGTGATCATCCAGGACATGTGCGGACGGGGCCGACACCAGGCATCGGGCTCCGGGAAGCGCGTGCGTCTTCCGCAGCGACTGGGCGGTCTCGGCGGCCACCACCATGATGTCCTCGTTCTCCTCGAGGTCGTTGATGGCGGTCGCGTTCTCGGCGGAGATCGACACCAGGAACAGGTCCTGACGGGCCAGCGCGAATCGGGGGTTGCCCCACAGCGCCCGGACCCCGGCCTCCGTCGCCCGGTAGACCAGCACGTCGCCGGCCTCCAGTCGGCTATGAGCGGGCGCCTCGCTGCCGAGCCGTTTCACCTTGGCCAACTCGAACTCCGGAGTGGCCGCGATACCGAGTTCGGCGGCGGTGCGCCCGACGCTGTTGGCGTGCCCGGACAGCGGGATCTCGGCACGCCAGGACAGCTCCCGCGGCGCGGCCTCGGTTTCGCCGCGGCTCAGCAGTGGCGCGGTGAGCAGCAGCACCGCCCAGCCGGCCAGGGCCACCGGAATGGCGACCGGCACGAAGGAGAACATCGACAGGCTGACCCCGTAGGTGTCGGCGATGCCCGCGATGAGCAGGTTCGAGCTTGTTCCGATCAGGGTGGCCGAGCCGGCCAGCGTGGTCGCGTGGGCGATCGGCAGTAGCACGGCGCGGGCCGGAACGCCGTTCTGCTGCTCGAGTTCCTTACTGGCCGGGATGAGCATCGCCATGATCGGCGTGGTGTTGATCAGCCCGGACAGCACCCCGACGGGCGGGATCAACCGCACCAGGGCCTGCCGGACCGACGTCACCCCGTGCAGCAGCCTGAACGTCACCCGGGACACCACGCCGGTGTAGAAGACGCCCTTCGCGATCACCAGCATCGCGGCGATCGTGATGACACCGCCGTTGCTGAATCCGGCGAACAATTCGGCCGGTGTGGCGATGCCGAGGAAGCCGGCCACCAGCAGTGCGCAGATGAGTGCGAGGACGGCTGGGGCCCGTCCGGTCACGATCACCACGAGGGTGATCGTCACGATGATGGCTGCTACGACCGGCATGGGCGTTCATTATGGTCAGGTTTTGCCCGCGCGGTACCTTGTCGGGCATGAGTCAGGACACGAACTTCGCTGAGCAGGAACACGCCCGCCTGGAGACGGAGCTGGCCGAGCTGAAACGCCGGCGCGACCAACTGCGGGCTGATCTGCAGGCCGACGCCGAAACCGTCGGCGACCGCGGTGACGCGGCCGACGCGCTGCAGCGTGCCGAGGACCTCGGCGGAGTCGAGGAGCAGATCAGCCGGGTGACCTGGCTGCTGGCCGGCGGCAACCCCACGGGCGAGGGCCAACTGCCCAACGGAACCGCCGTCAAGCTGCGCTTCTCCGACGGTGAGGAGGTCGACATGCGGGTGGTCAACTTCATCGAGGAGACCCCGGCCGGGGCCGAGGACAGCACCCTCACCGCCGACAGCCCCCTCGGCCTGGCCCTCTACGGGCATAAGGCCGGCGACACCATCACCTACCAAACCCCGCGCGGCGAGTTGCAGGTGACGCTGTTGGCCATCGAGCAGCCCTGATGCGGGCCGTCAGGGTCGTCTCCCTGGACGGACCGGGGGCGCTCGAACTGGCTGATATCGACGAACCGGCCGGCGCCGACGGGATCGTCATCGACGTGCACGCCGCCGGGGTGGCCTTCCCTGACGCGCTGCTGACCCGTGGGCTCTACCAGTACCGACCGGAACTCCCGTTCACTCTGGGCGCCGAACTTGCCGGTGTGGTGCGGGCGGCGCCGTCTGGCGCCCACGTCCGGCCCGGTGACCGGGTTCTGGGGTTGACGATGCTCGGCGGTGCGATGGCGGAGACGGCGGTGCTCGACGCCGAACGGGTGTTCCCGTTGCCGGACTCGGTGAGCTTCGAAGCCGGGGCGGGACTGCTGTTCAACGACCTGACCGTGTACTTCGCCCTGACCGTGCGGGGCCGGTTGGCGCCGGGAGAGACCGTGCTGGTGCACGGCGCGGCCGGTGGGATCGGCACCTCCACGCTGCGGTTGGCTCCGGCACTGGGCGCCACCCGGGTGATCGCCGTGGTCAGCACCGAGGACAAGGCCGAGGTCGCGCGTGCGAACGGGGCGACCGACGTGGTCCTCGCCGATGGTTTCAAGGACGCCGTCGCCGAACTGACCGGCGGTCGGGGTGTGGACATCGTGATGGACCCGGTCGGCGGGGATCGCTTCACCGACTCGCTGCGCTCGCTCGCACCGGCCGGCCGACTGCTCGTCGTCGGCTTCACCGGTGGGGAGATTCCCACGGTGAAGGTGAACAGACTGCTGCTCAACAACATTGACGTCGTCGGGGTCGGCTGGGGCGCCTGGACGCTGGGCCACCCGGGTTCGTTGAGTGAGCAGTGGGACGGCCTGGCCGCCCTGCTGAACTCCGGCCGGTTGGTCGCGCCGCAGCCCGAGATCTACCCGTTCGAGGAGGCTGCCGCCGCGGTGGCCGCGCTGGAGAACCGCACCGCTCGCGGCAAGGTGGTGCTGCGGGTTCGTTGAAACTCCGCGAGAGTGGGGTACATGGACAGCGCAGGTCCGTTTTATGTCCACAAGACCCACCTTCGAGGGGGTGCGAGGTGAACGTCGAGGGTTCGCATGTGCAGGACGGCCCGGGCGGCCGGACTGTCGAACATCCGCACGCCGACGACTTCGCCCACGCGCGTGTTCTCCCGGCCGACCGCACCTGGTTCAAGCGCGCCGTGTTCTACGAGGTGCTGGTGCGCGCGTTCTACGACTCCAACGCCGACGGCGCCGGTGACCTGCGGGGCCTGATCGACCAACTCGACTACCTGCAGTGGTTGGGGGTGGACTGCCTGTGGCTGCCGCCGTTCTACGACTCCCCCCTGCGCGACGGTGGCTACGACATCCGCGACTTCTACAAGGTTCTGCCGGAGTTCGGCACCGTCGAGGATTTCGTCGCCCTGCTGGATGCCGCGCACCGCCGCGGTATCCGGATCATCACCGACCTGGTGATGAACCGCACCTCCGACACCCACCCGTGGTTCATCGAATCCCGCCGCGACCCGGACGGCCCCTACGGCGACTTCTACGTCTGGAGCGACACCTCCGACCGCTACCGCGACGCCCGGATCATCTTCGTCGACACCGAGGAGTCCAACTGGACGTTCGACCCGGTGCGCAAGCAGTTCTACTGGCACCGGTTCTTCTCTCATCAGCCCGACCTCAACTACGACAACCCGGCCGTGCAGGAAGCCATGATCGATGTGCTCCGGTTCTGGCTCGACCTCGGCATCGACGGCTTCCGGCTCGACGCGGTGCCCTACCTCTTCGAGCGCGAGGGCACCAACTGCGAGAACCTTCCCGAGACGCACGCCTTCCTGAAGAAGTGCCGCAAGGTGGTCGATGACGAGTACCCGGGCCGGGTTCTGCTCGCCGAGGCGAATCAGTGGCCTGCCGACGTCGTCGAGTACTTCGGCGATCCAAAGACCGGCGGCGACGAGTGCCACATGGCATTCCACTTTCCCTTGATGCCAAGGATTTTCATGGCAGTGCGCCGCGAGTCGCGCTTCCCCATCTCGGAGATCCTGGCCCACACGCCGGAAATCCCGGAGCTGGCGCAGTGGGGGATCTTCCTCCGCAACCACGATGAACTCACCCTCGAGATGGTCACCGACGACGAGCGTGACTACATGTACGCCGAGTACGCCAAGGACCCGCGGATGAAGGCCAACGTCGGGATCCGCCGCCGGCTGGCCCCGCTGCTGGAGAACGACCGCAATCAGATCGAACTGTTCACCGCACTGCTGCTGTCACTGCCCGGATCGCCCGTCATCTACTACGGCGACGAGATCGGCATGGGTGACATCATCTGGCTCGGCGACCGCGACGGCGTCCGCACCCCCATGCAGTGGACCCCGGACCGCAACGCCGGCTTCTCCTCGGCCAACCCCGGACGGCTGTACCTGCCGCCCAACCAGGATCCGGTCTACGGGTATCAGTCGGTCAATGTCGAAGCGCAACGCGACAGTTCGACGTCACTACTCAATTGGACCCGGACCATGCTGGCGGTGCGCCGTCGACACGAGGCGTTCGCGGTGGGCGCCTTCCGGGACCTCGGTGGCTCCAACCCCTCGGTGCTCGCCTATGTCCGGCAGTGGGGAAGCGGCGCGGAAGCCGAGTCGGTGTTGTGCGTCAACAACCTGTCCCGGTTTCCCCAACCGATCGAGTTGCAGTTGCAGCACTGGGCCGGTTTCACCCCGATCGAACTCACCGGCCAGGTGCCGTTCCCGCGGATCGGGCAGTTGCCCTACCTGCTGACCCTGCCCGGCCATGGGTTCTACTGGTTCACACTGGCTGCGCCGCAGGTGCTTTCGTGAGCGCCGTGGCCGCGCTACCGTGGCGGGACTGGCTGCCCACGCAACGCTGGTATGCCGGTCGGGATCGAGTTCTGGACTCCGCGGCGGTGGCAGATGTGTTTCCGCTCGGGGCCGACCTGGACCTGGCGCTCATCGACGTCGTTTACGCCGACGGCACTTCCGAGCGCTATCAGGTTATCGTGCAGTGGGATTCGCTTCCGCCGCCGGACTACGCCGATGTCGCGACGATCGGCTCGGTGTCCGGCCGCACCGGTTATGACGCCCTCTACCAACCGGATTCGGCGCGGCTGCTGCTGTCGCTGGTCGATGACTCGGCGGTGGTGGGTGATATCCGGTTCGGGCGCGAGCCCGGGGCGAGCCTGCCCGTTGGCGCCGCACCCCGGGTGGTCGCGGCCGAACAGAGCAACACCAGCGTCGTCTTCGGCGAACAGGCCATCCTGAAGGTGTTCCGCCGGGTCGCGCCGGGTATCAACCCGGATATCGAACTGAGCCGAGTGCTGGGCCGGGTAGGCAACCGCCACGTCCCGGCCCTGCTGGGGGCGTTCGGAATTGAGACGCCGGACGGCCCCTGCCCGCTGGGCGTGCTGACCGCGTACGCGGCCAACTCGGCGGACGGCTGGGAGATGGCCACGGCCAGCACCCGGGACCTCTACGCCGAGGGTGACCTGTACGCCTACGAGGTCGGCGGCGACTTCGCCGGCGAGTCCTACCGCCTGGGGGAGGCGGTCGCTTCGGTGCATGTCGCGCTCGGTACGGCGCTGGGAACGTCGACCGAGATGGTCCCGGTAGCATCCATGCTCGAACGCTTGGCGGCGGCCGCCCTCACGGTGCCGGCGATCGCGACGCATCGGGAGGCGATCGCCGCGCGCTTTCAGGCACTGGCGGACCGGGCGGTCGGCGTGCAACGCATTCACTGCGACCTGCACCTCGGCCAGGCCTTGCGGACCCCCGACACCTGGTTGGTGATCGACTTCGAGGGTGAACCGGGAGCGCCGCTCGCGCAGCGCCGCGCGCCGGACTCCCCGCTGCGCGATGTGGCCGGCATGCTGCGATCGCTGTCCTACGCCGCGTACTACCCGCTGGTGGGCTCGGGTGTGGATGCCGGCAGCGACCGACAGTTGGCGGCCCGGGCCCGGGAGTGGTTGCAGCGCAACAGCGCGGCGTTCTGCGACGGGTACGCCGCGGAGTCCGGTGTCGACCCGCGGGCACAGGCCGACGTGCTGGCTGCCTACGAACTGGACAAAGCCGTCTACGAGGCGGTCTACGAGGCCCGGCACCGACCGGGCTGGTTGCGGATTCCGCTGGACTCGATTGGCAGACTGGTGGGCTGAACCCGACCTCCGGGCGCCGGTAGTCCCGGATGTGTCGGTGGTGCGGTCTACCGTGGTCGACGATGGCCTTTCACATTCACCGCGCGGAACGCACCGACGTTCTGGCGGACGGCCTCGGGGGGCTGCTGTCGACACCGCCCGATGACCCGTTCGCCGAGGATCTCGTCGTGGTTCCCGCGCGCGGCGTGGAGCGCTGGCTGTCCCAGCGGCTATCCCATGTGCTGGGCCGCGGCAACGGCGCCGACGGGGTGTGCGCCGGTGTGGCGTTCCGGTCCCCGGCCTCCCTGATCGGGGAGATCAGCGGCACCCGCGAGGATGACCCGTGGTCGCCGGAGGCCATCACCTGGCCACTGCTCGAAGTGATCGACGCCAGTCTCGACGAGCCGTGGTGCGGTGTCGTGGCCCGCCATCTGGGGCACTTCGCCGACGGCGCGGAGCAGGACCTGCGCCGGGGGCGCCGTTACGCCGTATCGCGGCGGCTCGCCGGCCTCTTCGCCTCCTATGCCCGGCAGCGGCCGGAACTGCTGGCGGGTTGGCTGGCCGGAGACCCCGGGCAGACGCCGCCGGACCTGGACTGGCAGCCACATCTGTGGCGCCGGCTGGTGGACCTGCTGGGGATCGACCCGCCACACGTGCGGCATGCCGCCACGGTTGCCCAGCTGCGGCAGTCGGGTGCGGAGCTGCCGCGGCGGCTGTCGCTGTTCGGACACACCCGGCTGGCCGCCACCGATATCGAGCTGCTCGAGGCGCTGTCCGTCCACCACGACCTGCACCTGTGGTTGCCGCATCCGAGCGCTCCGCTGTGGGCGGCGCTGAGCGGCCAGCGCGGGATCATCCCGCGCCGGAACGACGAGAGCCACCGACTGGCCGGCCACCCGGCGCTGGCCAGCCTCGGGCGTGACCTCCGTGAACTCCAGCGCGGCTTGCCGACGGCGGTGGCCACCGACGAGTTCCTGCCGGGTCCGGCCCGGCCGGACACCCTGCTCGGCTGGCTGCAGTCCGATATCGCCGCCAATGCGGTTGCCCCGCAAGGTCGGTCGATCCAACCGGACGACCGGTCGGTTCAGGTGCACTGCTGCCACGGGCCGGCGCGTCAGGTCGATGTGCTGCGGGAGGTGCTGCTGGGTCTGCTCGCCGACGATCCGACCCTGGAGCCGCGCGACATCCTGGTGATGTGCCCCGATATCGAGACCTACGCCCCGCTGATCGGGGCGGACTTCGGTCTCGGCGAGGTGGTGCCCGGTGCGCATCCCGCCCATCGGTTGCGGGTGCGGTTGGCGGATCGGTCACTGGTGCAGACCAACCCGTTGCTCGCGGTGGCCTCCCAACTGCTCGACCTGGCGGGGAGCCGGGCCACGGCGTCGGAGGTGCTCAATGTGGCCAACTCCGAACCGGTGCGGGCCCGGTTCGGCTTCACCGACGACGACCTGCAGGACATCACCGACTGGGTGCGGGAGGCGAACGTGCGCTGGGGTTTCGACCAGGCCCATCGCATCCCGTTCGGCGTGGACTTCATGCACAACACCTGGCAGTTCGGAGTGGACCGGATCCTGGCCGGGGTGGCACTCTCCGACGACTCGCAGTCCTGGATCGACAAGACCTTGCCGCTGGACGACGTCGGCAGCAACAGCATCGAACTGGCCGGCCGGCTCGCCGAACTGGTGGTTCGCCTCCGGACGCTGATCGGCCGGTTGTCGGGCACACAGTCGCTGAGTTCCTGGATCACCGCCCTGACCGACGGGATCGCACTGCTCACCAAGGTCGGCGGCGACGACGCCTGGCAGGTCAGCCAATTGCACCGCGAACTCAACGATGTGCTGGCCCGGGCCGGGAGCCGCGCCGGGACCGAACTGCGGTTGGCCGACATCCGCCAGTTGCTGCACCGCCACCTGGCCGGGCGTCCCACCCGGGCCAACTTCCGCACCGGGACACTGACCGTCTGCACGATGGTCCCGATGCGGTCGGTGCCGCACCGGGTGGTCTGCCTGGTCGGACTCGATGACACCGTCTTCCCCCGGTCCGGCGGCCTCGACGGGGACGACGCACTGGCCCGCGACCCGCAGACCGGGGAGCGCGACATCCGTTCGGAGGACCGTCAACTGTTGCTCGACGCGATCTGCGCGGCGACCGACACCCTGGTGATCACGTACACCGGGGCCAACGAGTACTCCGGTCAGGCCCGACCGCCGGCGGTGCCACTGGCGGAGGTGCTGGACGCCCTGGACGCCACCACCGACGCGCCGGTCCGGGACCGGGTCGTCGTCCACCACCCGTTGCAGCCGTTCGACCGGCGCAATGTCGAACCGGGCGTACTGCTGCCGGGCGCGTCCCACGAGCCGTTCAGCTTCGACTCCAACGTTCTCGACGCCGCCCGCGCCGCCGCGGGGGAGCGCTCCGACCGCCCCCGGTTGGCCTCCGCGCCGCTGCCGCCGGTGCCCGCCACGGATGTTTCGCTGGCCGATGTGGTCGGTTTCTTCAGGGATCCGGTCAAGGGCTTCTTCCGGGCCCTGGACTACACGCTGCCGGCCGAGGTCGACGGTGTGACGGACGCCATGCCGGTGGAGATCGACGCGCTGCGGCAATGGACCGTCGGGGACCGGATGCTGACCGATATGCTGCGCGGCCTGCACCCGCAGCGAGCGCTGGAGGCCGAGTGGTGCCGCGGAACGCTACCGCCCGGGCAGTTGGGCTGGCGGCAGGCCAAGGAGATTCGTGACCAGGCCGAACTGCTGGCTCGGGAGGCCGCCCAGCAGTGCAACGGTCCGGCGCGGGCGATCGATGTCGACGTCGATCTCGGCGGCGGCCGGCGGTTGGCCGGAACGGTCTCGCCGGTGTACGGCACCAGGCTGGTCACCGTGACCTACTCCAAGCTGGACGGTAAGCATCTGCTGGCGACGTGGATTCCGTTGCTGGCCTTGGCCGCCCACGCACCGGGTACGGATTGCACGGCGGTGTGCATCGGTCGGCCGAAGCGGGGGACGACACCGCGGCGCGAGACCCTAGGCCGTCCGCAGGAATCGGCCGTCGCTCTGTTGCGCGATCTGGTGGCGATCTTCGACGCGGGTCGCCGCGAACCGATTCCATTGCCGCTGAAGACTTCCTATGCCTTCGCCGAAGCGCGGTTCAGCGGCGACGACCCGATCTCCGCGGCGGGCAATCGGTGGCGTTCGAACAGATTCCCCGGCGACAACGCCGCGCCCGCGCACGTCCGGGTCTGGGGCGCCGCGGCGCCGTTGCAGATGCTGTTGGAACCACCCCGGCCGGGGGAGGAGCACGCGGGTGAGGACACCCGGCTGGGGGCCTACGCCGCGCGACTTTGGTTGCCGATGCTGCGAGCCGGCGCGGGGGAGCACTGATGGAGCCCCGCCCGTTCGACATTCTGGGCCCGCTGCCGGCCAGCGCCTCGGTGACCGTGCTGGAGGCCAGCGCCGGCACCGGCAAGACCTTCACCCTGGCCGGGCTGGTGACCCGCTACATCGCCGAGGGTGCGGCGACCCTCGATCAGATGCTGTTGATCACCTTCAGCCGCGCCGCCACCCAGGAACTGCGGGACCGGGTGCGGCGTCAGATCGCCGAGGCGGTGCGGGCCTTCGACGATCCGGCTGTCGTCGGCCAGAACCAGGTGCTGGCGCGACTGATCGACGGCACACCAGAAGAGTTGCGCCGGCGCCGGGAACGGCTGGGCGACGCGCTCGCCGGGTTCGACGCGGCGACGATCGCCACCACCCACCAGTTCTGCAATCTGGTGCTGCACTCCCTCGGCGTGGCCGGCGACACCGATGCCGGGGTGGAGTTGGTCGAAAGCCTCGACGACCTCGTCACCGAGGTGGTCGACGACCTGTATCTGGCCCGGTTCGGCCGCGACCGCGACGAGCCGATCCTGAGCTACTCCGGTGCGCTGGCGCTGGCCCGGGCGGTGGCCGGAGACCCGTCGACCGAACTGCGGCCCCGGGACCCTGAGCCCGGCACCCGCGCGGCGCTCTGCCTGGAGTTCGCCGCCGCCGTGCTGACCGAACTGGAGATCCGTAAACGTCGCCGCGGGATCCTCGGCTACGACGACCTGCTGACCCGATTGGCCGACGCACTCGAACCGGAGGACTCCCCGGCCCGGCAGCGGATGGCCGGGCGCTGGCCGATCGTCATGGTCGACGAGTTCCAGGACACCGACCCGGTGCAATGGCAGGTCATCCAGCGGGCCTTCGGCGGAGCCTCGACGGTGATCCTCATCGGCGACCCGAAGCAGGCCATCTACGCCTTCCGCGGCGGGGACATCGTCACCTACCTCGACGCCGCGGAGTCCGCCGGGGACAAGCAGACCCTGACGACGAACTGGCGCAGCGACGGTGCCCTGGTCACCCGGCTGCAGGTGGTGCTGCGCGGGGCGGCGCTGGGCGATCCGCGCATCGTCGTCCGCGACGTGGAAGCCCACCACCACGGCAGTCGACTCGCCGGGGCCCCGCGCAACGACCCCTTCCGGCTGCGCGTGGTACTGCGGAAGACGTTCGGACGTAAGGGCACCCGCACGATCGGGATCGACGAGCTGCGCACCCACATCGGCAAGGACCTGGCCGCCGATATCGGCGTATTGCTGGCCTCCGGATCCGCACCGGGGGGTGCGACGTTCGACGGCCGGCCGGTCCGGGCCGGCGATATCGCGGTGATCGTCGAGAAGCACAAGGACGCCCGGGTCTGCTTCCAGGCGCTGGCGGACGCCGGCATCCCGGCGGTCTACACCGGGGACTCCGATGTGTACGCCTCCGACGCCGCCGACGACTGGCTGGCGCTGCTGGAGGCCTTCGACCAACCGCACCGCACCGGGGTGGTCCGAGCAGCCGCCACCACGGGCTTCTTCGGCAAGACCGCCGAGGACCTGGCCGCCGGGGGCGACGCCCTCACCGATGCGATCGCCGAGACGGTGCGGGAGTGGGCCGACAACGCCCGCGAGTGCGGGGTGGCCGCGGTTCTGGAGGCGGCCCAGATCGGCGGGATGGGCAAGCGGGTGCTGAGCTGGCACGGCGGTGAGCGGTACCTGACCGATATGGCCCACCTGACCCAACTCCTCCAGGAGGCCGCCCACCGGGACCACCTGGGACTACCGGCGCTGCGTGACTGGCTGCGCGGCAGGCGCGACGAGCGCAGCAGTGCCGTCGAGCGCTACCGGCGACTGGACAGCGACGCCGCGGCCGTGCAGATCATGACGGTGTGGGGCAGCAAGGGTCTGCAGTTCCCGATCGTCTACCTGCCGTTCGCCTTCAACCGAAACATCCAGGATCGCGATCCGATCCCCTTCCATGACGGCGGCACCCGCTGTCTGCATATCGGCGGTCCGGAGTCCGCGGACTACGCGGAGGTCGCGCGGCTCAGCCGACACGAGAGCGCCGGCGACGACAGCCGCCTGATGTACGTCGCGCTGACTCGGGCGCAGTCGCAGGTGGTGGCGTGGTGGGCGCCGTCCTGGGATGAGCCCAACGGCGGGCTGTCCCGGTTGCTGCGGGGCAGGCGTCCCGGGGAGGCCGAGATCGCCGATACCTGTCACCCCAAGACGCTCAGTGACGACGCGGCGCTGGAGCGACTGCGGGAATGGGAGAAGGCCGACGGTCCGGTCCTGGAGGAATCGGTCATCGTGCCGGTACCGGCCCTGACCGCCGCCGAATCACCGGAAGAGCTGTGCGCCCGGCACTTTCACCGCCAGATCGACACCGGCTGGCGTCGCACGTCCTACTCCGGGCTGGTGCGCTCGGCACAGGAGCAGGTCGGGGTCGGCAGCGAACCGGAGACGCTCGACCTCGACGACGAAGTGCCCGATATCGCCCTGGTGACACCGGCCGCCGGTGCTGACCTGCGCTCCCCGATGGCGGAGCTGCCGACCGGCGCGAAGTTCGGGTCGTTGGTGCACGCCGTGTTGGAGACCGCCGATCCCGAGGCGGCGGACCTGCAGGCCGAGTTGGCGGCCCAGATCCAGCGGCATGCGGTGTGGTGGCCGGTGGACGTGCCCGCCGAGGAGCTTGCGGCGGCGCTGGTACCTCTGCACGACACGCCTTTGGGCCCGCTTGCCGGCAATCGCACCCTGCGCCAGATCGGCCCGTCGGATCGGTTGTGTGAGTTGGATTTCGAGTTTCCGCTCGCCGGCGGCGATGTCCGCGACCGGGGTCCGGGCCGGCTCGACGTGCGACTGGCCGATGTCGGTCGACTGCTGGCACAGCACCTGCCGGCCGGTGATCCGCTGACCCCCTACATCGACCGGCTCACCGACGCCGCACTCGGCGGCCAGCACCTTCGCGGGTATCTGAACGGATCCCTCGATGTGGTGCTGCGCGTACCCGACGGCGCCGGGCATCGCTACCTGGTGGCCGACTACAAGACGAACTGGCTCGGCGACGCCGACCGGCCGCTGACCTCGGCGGACTACAGCCCGGCCCGGATGGCCGAGGCCATGCTGCATTCCGATTATCCGTTGCAGGCGCTGCTGTACTGCGTTGTGCTGCATCGCTTTCTGCGTTGGCGACAGCCCGGCTATGACCCGGACACGCACCTGGGTGGGGTGCTGTACCTGTTCCTGCGCGGGATGTGCGGGCCGGCCACACCCGTCGTCGGTGATCACCCCGCGGGGGTGTTCGGCTGGCGGCCGCCTGCGCTGCTGGTGGCGGAGATGTCGGACCTTCTCGACGGACGGAGAGCGCCGTGAGCGCACCGGTGGGCCCCCCCGTCGATGACGCCGCGGACTGGCGGCGCAGCATCGCGGCCGACGGGCTGCTGCGGGAGTTCAACGACGCGGGCGTCCTGGAATCCTCCGATGTGCTGGTGGCCCGGCGGCTGACCGAATTGGCCGGTGCCGACGACCCGCAGGTGGCACTGGCCATCGCCCTCGTGGTGCGGGCCCTGCGAGGTGGGTCGGTCTGCCTCGACCTGACCACGGTGGCCGATCAGGTCGGCCATCCTGAACTGGCGTGGCCGGAGCCGCGGCAGTGGCTGGCCGCCGTGGCCGGCAGCACGCTGGTGACCGGGCAGTCGGTGCTGCACCTCGACGGCGGTCTGCTCTATCTGGATCGGTACCGGATCGAGGAGTCCCGGGTCGCCGCGGATGTGCTGGCGCTGAGTGCCGCTGAGCGCAGCGGTCCGCCACTCGATGTCGGTCGGCTGTTTCCGCCGCCCTATGCCGAGCAGCGCGGAGCCGCGGAGGTCGCGTTGTCGCGGGCGCTGACGGTGCTGACCGGCGGTCCCGGCACCGGCAAGACCACAACCGTCGCCCGACTGCTGGCGCTGCTGGCCGAACAGGCCGAACTTGCCGGTCGGCCGCCGCTGCGCATCGCGCTGGCCGCACCGACCGGTAAGGCCGCCGCCCGACTCCTGGAGGCGGTGCGCGGGGAGGTCGAAGCGCTCGACGCGACCGACGCCGCTCGACTGCCCGCGCTGAACGCCACCACCCTGCATCGGTTGTTAGGCAGCCGGCCGGACACCGCGTCGCGGTTCCGGCACAACCGGGACAATCGGTTGCCGCATGACGTCATCGTGGTCGACGAGACCTCGATGGTGTCGTTGACCATGATGGCCCGGCTGCTCGAGGCGGTCCGGCCGGAATCCCGGCTGGTTCTCGTCGGTGACCCGGACCAACTGGCCTCGGTGGAGGCGGGAGCCGTGCTGGCCGACATCGTCGAGGGCCTGACCGCCGCTGCGGACAGTCCCGTCGTCCGACTGGCCACATCGCACCGGTTCGGTGCGTCCATCGGGACGCTGGCGCAGGCCATCCGCATCGGCGACGCCGACGGCGCCCTCGAGGTGCTCGCCAAGGGCGGTGACCACATCGAATGGGTGCAGACCGAATCGCCCGCGGATACCCTGCGCAAAGTCCTCGTCCCGCATGCGCTTGCGCTACGCGAGGCGGCCCTGCTGGGGGACGGGCCGGCGGCACTGGCCACCCTGGAGCAGCACCGGATGCTGTGCGCGCACCGTCGCGGGCCGTACGGTGTGGCGCACTGGAACCGCCAGATCGAACGCTGGCTGGCCGAGCAGACCGAGATGCCGATGTGGTCGGAGTGGTACCCCGGTCGGCCGGTGCTGGTGACGGCGAACGACTACGGACTCGGCCTCTACAACGGCGACACCGGTGCGGCGGTGCTGCGGGACGGGGAACTGCGCGCGGTGATGAGCGGCGCCACCGGGCCGGTGGACTTGGCGCCCGGCCGGTTGGCCGATGTCGAGACCATGCACGCCATGACCATCCATAAGAGCCAGGGCAGTCAGGCCACCGAGGTGACCGTGCTGCTGCCGCCGCCGGACTCGCGGCTGCTGACCCGTGAACTGCTCTACACCGCGGTGACCCGGGCTCGGGAGAAGGTGCGGTTGATCGGTTCGGCAGAGCAGTTGCGGGCCGCGGTGGAGCGCCGTGCGGTGCGGGCCACCGGGCTGAGTCACCGGTTGGGCGGGGTCCGGTCCGGCTGACCGGTGCGGTCACGAATTGACCACGGCGGTGAGAAATGGACCGTTAGTTCTTCACCCTTTTCGGTCGGACTGGGCAGGCCCGGAATACCGGCACTCGGTGCGTTGACCGCGAGTGCCCTCTCCGCGGCGGCCATGGGCCCGGTCCCCGCCGCCAATGCGGCCTGAGGCCACTGAGGTCTCGTCCACCGGCATCGGCAACATCTCGTTCAACCTCGCCGGATCGGAGTCCACGGCTGCGTCGGCGGATGTTCCGGATCCGGCCCCCGGCTTCGGGGCCAAGAACGTTCGCAAGGCCCGGGTCGCGCATTCGCATGCCGACCGGGGCGGCCGGTAGCGCTGGCGTCACCGGGCGGGCACATGGGTGTCGGCGGCGGGCGCATTGCGCCCGCCGAGCCGTACGCTGAAGAGGAGATGCCCATGACTGACGATGACACCCGCGACGGCAGCACCAATGACGTCGAGAAGCGCTGGAACGATCCGGTGCAGTTTCGCGCCGCAGTGAACTATGTGCTCATGGTGATCGCACTGGCCGGTGCCGCGTTCGCCGCCACGGCGATCTGGCGCTCCCTGCTCGCCGCGATCCTGGTTCCGGGAATCCTGTTCGCCGGCGGGATCGGTGGACTGCTGCGTACCTATCGGGTGTGGCGGGCCGAGGGGGTGTGGCCGATCTGGCAGGCGGCGTCCTGGGTCCTACTCCTGCTGGCGCTGTTCTGCCTGGGCATCCCCTTCTCCGTCGGGCAGTGACGCTCCGCATACTCATCGGGTGAGCGAAGGATTTCAGCCACTGGCCGGTGTGCGGGTCGTGGAGATCTCCAGTTTCGTCGCGGTACCACTCGCGGGGATGACACTGGCCGCACTCGGGGCCGACGTGGTCCGCATCGACCCGGTCGGCGGGGCTGCCGATGCCGGCCGCTGGCCGTTGACGGAAACAACGACCGAGACTGAGACCGGTGAGAGCATCTACTGGGCTGGTCTGAATCGTGGCAAGCGATCCATGACCGTGGACATGCGCAGCGCCGACGATCGCGACCTGGTGGTCCGGCTGATCGCCGCGGCCGGAGTCTTCATCACCAATGCCGCAGGGCGGGAATGGCATTCCTACGAGGTGCTGGCCGAACGGCGCCCGGACCTGATTCACCTGGAGGTGATCGGCCGCGGTGACGGCAGCACCGCGGTGGACTACACCGTCAACGCGGGCACCGGCTTCCCCCTCATCACCGGTCCCGCGGACCACCGTGGGCCGGTCAACCACGTGATGCCGGCCTGGGACGTCAGTTGCGGGCTCTATGCGGTGCTGGCGGTGTTGGCGGCGCTACGGAAGCGCGACGAGACCGGACAGGGCGGTGCCATCCGGCTGCCACTCGACGATGTGGCGCTCGCGACCGCGGCCAACCTCGGCTTCCTCACCGAGGTGCTGGTCAACGGCCGGCAACGGCCCCGCCTGGGCAACTCGGTATTCGGCCAGTATGGGCAGGACTTCGCCAGCAGTGACGGGCACTGGTTCATGGTGGTGGCGCTGACCCCGCGGCACGTCGCCGACCTCACCGAACTGACCGGCACCGGCGCGGCGGTGGCCGCGGTGGCCGAGGCGCTGGGTGCGGACTTCACCGACGAGGGCACCCGCTACGAGCATCGTGACGTACTCACGGCGCTGTTCGCCGCCTGGTTCCGCAGCCACACCGCCGAGGAGATCAGCGCCGCACTGCAGGGCAGTTCGGTGCTGTGGGAGCGCTACCAGGACTTCGCCGAAGTGGCCGCCAGCGAGCGGGTGCAGGACAACCCGCTGTTCGCGCCGCTGGACCAGCCCCGGATCGGTTCCTACCTGGCGCCCGGCCTGCCGATCTCGGTGGACGGCGAGCATCCGCGGGCTGCGGCAGCGCCGGAACTGGGCCGGGACAACACGGCGGTGGTATCGGAGTGGTTGGGCGAATGACAGCTGGCAGCCTGGCCCGACTGCTCGAACTTGTTGAGCTGGAGGATGATTCGTTCACCGGTCCACCGAACGGACCGGCGGGAAAACGTGCCTACGGCGGGCACCTGGCCGCCCAGGCACTGGCGGCAGCCTGTCGCAGCACCGGGTCGGAACGGATACCCACCGCTGTGCACGTCCAGTTTCTGCGCGGCGGGGATGCCGGGGTGCAGTCGCGCTACCAGGTGGCACGAGTCCATGACGGTCGGACGACGTCGTCGCGCAGGATCCTCGGCTTCCAGGGTGACCGACTGCTCCTGACCGCGACGGCGCTGTTCGCCGTCCCCGCGGCCGGGCCCGCGCACACCGACACCACGGCCGTCGAGGACCCGGATGATCTGCCGCGCACCGGTCCGATCGGTCCGGCGCCGGCGTTGCCGGCCGATGAGGTCGACATCCGGATCCACGACGAGTGGGGTGGGACAGCGGAGTTCGTCAGACGGCTGTGGTGGCGGTTCACCGCGGACCTGCCTGCTGATCCGGTGCTGCACGCCTGCCTGGCGGTCTACGTCACTGATATTTATGGCGTCGATCCGGTGCTCGCCGTGCACGGGCACTCGATGACCGACGGCAGCCACCACGCAGCGACCACCGACTCCTCGACCTGGTTCCACCGCGATATCCGGGCCGACCAGTGGAACCTGCTGGAATGCCGTTCTCCCGCGGCAGCACGGGGACGTGGGGTGATGACGGCGGGACTGTATGACGCGTCGGGCGTTCGGGTGGCGACGATGGTGCACGAGGGTCAGGCCGTCGAGAGGGAGTCGTAGCGACTGGGCCCCGCGATCGGACCCCAGCGACTGGGCCTCAGCACCCCAGCGACTGGGCCTCAGCGACTGGGCCTCGGCGACTGGGCCGCCGCGGCGCGCTGGACACCGCACACGTTTTCCCGCCTCGGAGCGACTCGACTCCGAGCGACCGGGCGATGTCGCTCGGAGTCGCTCGGAGTCGCTACGCGCTTAGGTGCGGGAGTCGCTCAGAGGTGGAAATAGTGACGATCCAGTCGTGGCGCGGATAGCGGAGTCGCGCGGAGTCGCTTCACGCTTCGGTGAGGGAGTCGCTCAGAGGTGGGAAACAGTGATGGTGCGCCTGCGACTGCGGCGAGGTGTCGCTTGCCAGGGTGATGGGACCACCTGGTTGCCAGGGGGATGGGACCACCGTGGCGCGTTATTGAGGATGGCCCTCGGGGTGGTCTGGGTCAAGCCGGCGGGGTCGGTTGCGTTGTCG
>Ga0116183_1002759_pt1 | contig 18523 bp, 13 predicted proteins | sample AD_UKC078_MetaG_FD_89753 | JGI IMG/M metagenome (GOLD analysis project Ga0116183, IMG submission 89753) | Active sludge microbial communities of municipal wastewater-treating anaerobic digesters from USA - AD_UKC078_MetaG | ecosystem: Engineered > Bioreactor > Anaerobic > Digestate | place: USA... | reverse complement strand
GGGTTGTCAGGCAGAAAGGTACTGCCCGTAATCGGGCCAGAGCGCTTCGGTTGCGCCTTCCAGGCCTTTCCGCAACACGTTCAAGGCGCGGTCGGCGGTTTCGGCAGGAGTTTCCTTGCTGAAATACATTTTCGCTGCAATCGCGCCCAGAGTTACGCCTCCTACGACCAAAGCGATGGGCCACAGCACCGGCCCACCGACAAAGAGCGCTATTACGCTTTGAATAAACCCCTGTCCCCAACCCAGGGCCATGCCCACACCCCCGATCACCATGCCGATGCCTGAAGCGCCGCCGCTGATGGCCGAGGCTTGTTTGATGATGCGCTTGCGTTTGGCGGTGCTGGGCTCCATGAGCGCTTCCGCCATCAGGCATGCCGCCTGGACCTGGGCCGGCTTGAATCCGATTCTGCGCTCAAAGGCCATGCAGACATTTTCTTTGAGCTGGTCGAAGTCTTCACGCGTCATTATCCCGGTTCCTCCTTCTCTCGATGCGGCTTCGAGTTTGGCGGAATCGATGATGTGTTCCACACGGTTTTCAAACCTTTCCAGCTCTGGAGAAGCGGGTTCTCGGGGTTTGGAGCCCGTTATCGCTTCCCACAGGCTTTTCCGCCGCCGCTTTCGCAACTGCTTTTCCCCGTTCAGGACCCAGTCCAACGCCAATGTCATCGCCCGGGTGTCAACATATCTCGCAAGCGGGTTGGGGTCGCCGGCAATGTTGAACACACGGCGAAGCCTCGGAAATCCCGGGCCCTGGATATCACGCTTGACCGAGGGGAAGCTTGACGCGGGGTTGCCGGTGGAGGCCCGGTACAGGAGAACGGCCACCGAATACAGGTCGCCGGCGGGGGTAGTCACGTTTTCCGGCGGCATATAATGCCTGGTGCCTGCAGACGGGGCTTCGTCGCTGTCGGGGACGGCCAGCCCGATGTCGGCGAGCACGGCGTTACCGTTAACGTAAAGGACATTGTCAGGCTTCACGTCGCCATGGACGCGGGGGATCGCGTGCATGGCCTGGAGTGCGCCGAGCACCCGCTTCCCGATCACCGCGCACTCATCAACCGGAAGCCGCCCGCGCTTCTCGATCTCAGCCGCCAGTGTCTTCGGCCGGTAGTCCGCGATCGAGAGCGGGGGAGAGCCGACGGCGTCATCAGCAAGCGGCATCGTGTAAGAGAGGAAATCCCGGTGGCGCTCGACGTTTTCGATGCGGGCGAGGCAGTCGCAATGCAGGCTGGCCTCACGCACGCTCTCGACGGCTCTCGTTTCGGCGTCCAGCGCGACGCCGTTCTCGTCATCCCCGGCCACGATCTTGAGCGCACGCCTGCCGCCGCCGGGGACTTTCGCCAGCCAGACCCGGCCGTACCCGCCCCGGCCAATGACCTTGTGAAGCTCGTAGCCTTCCCGCGCCAGTGCCTGTTCCGCTTCGGTTCCGGGCACGTCAAGAGGCTGCACATGCCGTTTCAGTTCCGGGGGCTTCTCGGTTTTGTCCGGGATCAGCCGTTTTAGTAACGAGTTCATGCCCATGATCAGCCTCCGCCGTTTTCAGCTCGTGTGAATGGCTTCAGAAGGCCGGCGGCAACTCCGTGGGCTCGTCCAGCTCCGCCTTCGCCTTGTGCAGGGCCTTCTCGTAATAGGGCATCACCAGCGATTTCGTGGTGTATACCACGCCGGGCAGAACATCGAACTGGGCACAGATGTCCGCCACGGGAACACCCATGACCACCTTCTCGAAGATCGAGTACTTGTGCCGCGTCACATTCCTGTCGCCGCGCAGGATCTCAAGGGCGAGGTCGCGGCCCACGGTCCGGTCGTGATCCCTAATCAGGCGTTCCAGTTCACCTGTACGTTCGTCAGGCAGCCTGTCGATGGGTGACGTTCTCGGCGCCCCGTCGTCGGATACAGCTTCCTGCAGTTGCGGCGGATTCCAATCGGGCCTGCATATTTTCTTGCGGAAGAAATCGATGCTGCGCCTGCGGGTCACGGTAGCCAGGAAACTGCGGAAAGAGCGTTTGCCGGGCCTGTAGTCGAACTCGGCCAGCTCACGGCTCAGTTCCGCCATCATGATCAGCACCACGTCCTCGATGTCGTCATGCGTCAGGGACATCTTCGTCGCAAAGCTGTAGCTGGCGGCATAGCTGCGGATGAGGGTGCTGTAACGCCGGTAGAACTCGTCCCACGCGATCTTGTTCTCGGGATTCCTGACCTTTTCCAGAAGCGACACGCGTGTTCGTTCCGCGGATTCGTCCGGAACCGATGCACACGGCTTCACGTCATTTTCTTTCACAGATAGTTTCTCCCTTCAACCAACTTAACGGGTGTGATTCTACAAAACCGCTATTTCCTCTGCAACTCTGAAAGGTTTTGCAGCCGTGGCGCGAAAAGTTGTGTGTCCGGCGGTCACGGCCATGGTGGCTGTCACCGCCGGCAAAGGAGAAAACACCTATGGACAGACATGACCAGCGCCTCTACGCCAGCGAGCCCGCGGCGGGATGCGTGTACGGATACGAGAGCATAACCCACGAGCAGGCCCTGGCCATTGCCGGGACCGGCGAACGGCCCCACGTCATCGAACTGGTGACGCGGTCGAACGGCGTCAGCGAGCGCAGGCGCCACTACTGCATGGACCTCCATCAGGCAGCGGCCAAGGCCGCCGAGATTCTGGTGCGCATGCGGCAGCAGCGCCAGCGCGTCAGGCTGGCCGCGATACGCCCGGCCACGGCCGCCGAGACCGAGGCATTCTTCACCGAGCTGGAGCTGTACGACGGCCTCAGGCGCGGCGCGGTAAACAGGTGCCGGCTCTGAAAGGCGTCCCGTGTCCCGTGCGAACAAAAGAGTGCGGGCGCGTGTGCCTGGCCCCGGCAAAAGATCCGCAAAATCTGAAAGGCCGGGCTCGTTCGCCGCGAAACGTAGGTAGACAGTCAAACAGCCGGAACCCGATCGGGGTCCCGGACAACAAGGAGAAACAGATGAGAGTCATCACGTTCAAGGAGCGCTTCGCGGAGCCGGTGAGGTCCGGGGCCAAGCGCCAGACCATACGGAAGCGCGCCGGGTGCGCGGCGGGCGACATCCTCAGCCTCAGGCGCTGGACGGGCCGGCCGCGCCACAGCAGGCAGGAACTGCTGCGGACCGAGCCGTGCGAATCCGTATGCGCCATCACGGTCACGGACGACGGCGTGTCCGTGGAGGGCGCGGCCGTTTCCGCTCAAGCCATGGCCAGGGCCGACGGCTTCGCGGACTTCGAGGAGATGCGGGAGTTCTTCCGCAAGACGCACGGGCTGCCGTTCAGCGGCTACCTGATCCGGTGGTAGGCGCCGGCCGCCGCGGGTGAAAGACCGGCGGCGGCTGCTGCGAACACATGGGTGCAGGGCCTGGCGACGGAGCCGGGCAGGCCCGTCAACAAACGGTGCCGGCGGACTCAAGCCGGGACCAACACCCGCGGAAGCGGGAGAAAGCGAACAGAAAATGAAACGGATGCGCGATGAAACGCCGGGGTTGGGGCAGACGCTGCGCCTGGTGGAATCCGCGAAGGACCAGGTCGGGCGGCTGGTCTGGTCACTGACGGAGACGGAAAAGATGCTGCGGAACTGCGGCGACAAGCGGGCGGAATTGGTCCGGAAGGCGAAGTCCCTGGCGGATTCTGCCGTGTCGGAACTGGTGGCCGCCGAAGACGCGCTGAAGGGCGGATACTCGCGCCAGAAGCCCGCCGCATGCGGTGCCGGGCGCGGGGCCTCGAAAAAGAAAGCGAAAAGCTGAAAGGTCGGAGGCTCTGACTGCGAACTGGTTATCAGAAGGAGGTGATGAACATGAAACGGTCCATGACGAGAACATTGCCGGCAGCGGCGCGGGTGCCGGCGAGAGAAGCAAAAGCCCGCGCCCGTCGAGCCCGTACTTCTGCGGGATGACGCAAGCGATTCAGGGCCCGTCCCGTGTCCGGCGGGGCGGCGAACCCGAGGGCCGGACGATGTTTAACAAACGAGGCCCGTAAAGCGAGGCCTCAAATGAAGGTTAAGAATAATGAGTTCAATTATGAAGGATAACGGCGGCCAGGTGGTCGCCACCAACGAAACCGAAGCCAAGGCCAATGCCGAGGCTTCATTTGAGAACAACAACAGCGGAACCGGCTCCGTGCCGGCTCCCGATAAAGAGGAAAACGCAAACATGAAAAAGACAGACACGAGTAAGCAGCCCCACGACGAGGGCAAAAAGCCGGAGCGGGCCGAGATCGAGATCGATCTTATCCGCTTCGAAGACGGCACGTATCCCCGCGACCACATCGACGAGAATGCCGTCCATGAGTACAGCGAGGCGATGAAGAAAAAGGTCCGTTTCCCCGAAATCGAGGTGTACAGAAGCGGCGGCGGGACCTTCTGGCTGTCCGACGGGCGCCACCGCCTGGAAGCGGGCAAGATGGCCGGCATGACCAGGGTTTGGGCCTTGGTCTACGAAGGCGGCCAGCGTGACGCCATCCTGCATTCCCTCGACGCCAACCTCGGACATGGCGTCAGGCGCACGAACGCGGACAAGCGCAAGGCCGTGATGATCGTGCTCCAGGATCCGGAGTGGCGGGATTGGAACGACAGCAAGATCGCACGTCGCTGCCATGTGTCGCCGCCGTCCGTGAAGGACGTTAAGGATGAATTGGCGGGCACGGCGGACCATGGTAAAGAACTTGATGATGGGAATTCCAGCATCGTCGAGCGCAACGGCAAGCGCTTCCTGCAGAAGCGCAGGGCCGCGGCCAAGCCCCTGCCCGCACACCTGGAAGCCATACACTGTATGCGAGTGCAGGCGCATGCCGCGTGCGCGGGCCTGATCGGAATCGATCCCGAACTCGGCAAGAGGTTCAAGGAAATGGACGCCGAACTTCACGAGATCGTGGGACGGATCACGGGAGCGAAGGAGACCCTGCAGAACCTGCCGGTGCCGCTCAACGTCTACCACCGCAAGCTCGAAAGCGGCATCAAGGCCTCGCCCGAGTTCGAGAAGAAGGACCTGGCCACGCATACCCTGAACGTCGGCCTGGGCTGCGGCCACCAGTGCACGTACTGCAGCTCGCCGAGCCTGCGGTGCAGGCTCCCGGCCTACGGCGAGATCAGGCTCAGTGCCTACAGCCGCGGTTTCGCCGTCATCGATCCCGACACCGGCGCACGCGTTCTCAAGGGCATGCCGAAGCTGAAGGCTGATGACACGGTGATGCTCAGCGCCTGCGACGACGCCTGGTCGCCCGAGGCCCGTGCGCACGGCGTCGGCCGCAAGAGCCTGGAGGCCCTGCTCAAGAATACGCCGGCGAAGATCCGTGTCCTGACCAAGTCCGCCGCAGTCGCCGAGGACTTCGACGTCGTCAAGGGGTTCGAGGAACGGGTCATGTTGGGTTTGAGTGTCGGCATCCCCGGGTCCCGTGAGGACGTGGCGGCCGCGGTCGAGCCCAACGCGTCCCCGGTCCGGGACAGGCTGGACGCGCTGAAGACCGCGCATGACCAGGGCTTCAAGACCTACGGCATGCTCTGCCCGTGCCTGCCCGGGATTGCGGACACCGAGGCCGCGCTCACGGAGATGTTTACGGCCGTGAAATCGTGCGGAGCCTCCAAGATCTATCTGGAGCCCGTGAACGCAAGGGGCCGGGGCCTGATCAACACCGCCGAGGCCCTGCGCATCGCCGGGTTCAAGGACGAGGCCGAGGCCGTGGACGCGATCCGCAACGAGAAAGCCTGGTCGAAGTACGCGGCTGATCTGGCGGAGACCGCGGCGAAGGTTGCGGAGTCTCTGGACGTCCGGGAGCGGCTGCACGTGCTTATGTACACGAGCGAGCTCGTGCCCTCGGACCTTGTGCGCGTGAAGGCCCTGGGCGGCTGCGTGACGCTGCTGGGCAAGGATGTGGAAGCCGGAACCGAAGAGCCTGCGGCGGATGCCGCGGGCCGGAGCGACGCCGCGTAATGGCCTGGTGCCGATAAGCTAGCCGAAATCGGTCGCCGGTGCCGTCATGGTGCCGGCGGCCGCATCAAACGAAAGAGGCTGACATGTCGAAAGATGGCAAGACCAACAGTGAAGGCGCGGCTGCGGGCCGTTTCAAGGGCATTTTTGTGCCAGCGGACGTGGTCATGTCCAAGAGCCTGACCGACACCGCCAAGCTCGTTTACGGGGCCGTACACGGGATCTGCGGCAAGGGCGGCACCTGCAGCGCCCGGAACAGGAAGCTGGCACGGTTCTGCGGCAGAGCGCCAAGCACGGTGTCCCGCGCACTGACACAGCTTTGCGGGGCGGGACTGGTGAGGGCCCAGAAGACCGCTGGCGGCCGACGCGTGCTGGAATGCGTAGATGGCACTATGCCGGAACCGCAAGGGGGCGTGCCGAATCAGCAAGCCGCCTTGCCGAATCAGCAAGGCGATCTTATAGATACCTCTATAGATAAGAAGATAGAAGAAGAAGTAGGTCGTTTTCCTTCTGAGGAAACAGAGGCCTGCGAAGGCAGGGGCGGGGCCATGGGAACCGCTGAGGTCTTCAGGGACTGGTGCCAGCAGGTGCGGTCGATGATGCGGGACCGCGACTGGGAGGGCCCCGATCCCGCGACAGGCTCCGTCAGGAAGTACTGGCTCGGAATGCCGGAACCCGTGGTTCCGACCCCGGACGACGTCAGGCGCTTCGAGGCGCTGGCGCAGGGGTTCTGGGCAGGTGCCGACGCCGTCGCCGCCGCCAGGCGGCTGCTCCGGTCCTGTTCGCAGGGCCGCGGGCAGCTTGAGTTCATTCAGCAGTTCGTCTGCGCCTACCGCAACGGCAGGCTGAGCCTGGCCAACCTCATGTCCATGGGCAGGAAAGGCGACGAGGGCCGGTTCCTTGCAGATGCGGCGACGGCGTCTGTGCCGGTTCCGGTGGTGCCTCATGGCGAAGAGGGGCTTACGCAGGCGTTTTCGAAAATGAGCTACATCGGCGACAAGTCCGCGGTGTGGGAGCTTAGGCCCCAGCCGTGGATGACGTGTTTCCGTGAAGCGGCTTACCGCTGCAACGAATACCTCGTGGATCCGTCAGAGTACGCGGCCTGCGCCTACGGCATCTTCGAGGCCAAGGGCCGGGACGTGCCGTTGCCGTGGATCATGAGCGAGCTCCAGAAGACGGACCTGGAGGCGTTCGCAGCAGCCTACGCCCGCGACCGTATGCATGCCTGGAACGGCGGTCCCAGGAGAAGGCGTCCGGACCCGAACTTCATTCCCGGCGCCGACGACTGCTACGGTGGCTACTGCGGCGTTGCGGTGGCGCGGGCGGCCGCTGCCGGGGTGACGGCTTTCAGGTCCAGGCAATGCCTCATGTGCGCGGCCATGGAACTTATCAGCATGCCGGATTTAACGAAAGCGGTCACAGGGTGGAAAGGCACCGCGTCGGCGCTCGTGGACAGACTGCTGGAACTGCACAAGAGCACCCGAGACGACGATCCGCCGGTGCGGGAAGAGGCTTGCGGGCAGCATGGCCACGGTATGCCCAGCCTTAAGCGTTGCCGGTACGGCAACACCAAGGGCCTGTACGTGCCCGGCCCGAGCCTGCTGCCGCAGTGAAAGATCGGGCCCGGTTCCCGCGAACACTGAGTGAAAGGAGGTGGACATGGATACAGCCCCCGTGCGGGGCGCAGAGGCGCGGCGGGCGCTGCCCGCCTGGCGGCTGCTGAATCAGGCACCGGGCGCGCCTGATACGGTGGCCGCGACATCATCATCAGACCCAGACCGAGGCGGGCCTCGCTGCCCATGAGGTCGACACCCGCCGGTCCCCGTTCAAACCCTTTGTATCAACACTGGCTGCGCGGCCCAGAGCTGCGTGGTGAACGAGGACATGAGATGTTGCAGACCACGATCGATGCCGTCAGGGCCATATTGACCGCAGACCCGTCGGTAAACGCAGACGAAAGGAGAGTGCTGGTTGAAACGCTAAGGAACGGACCCAGGGCCGAGGCCCGTCACGACCGCGTGCTGCGCAGGCCCGAAGCGGCCCGCAGGCTCGGCGTCGGCGTGAAGGCGCTGGACGTGTGGAAGCGCAGGGGCGTGCTGGTGCCGGTGATTATCCCCGGCAGCTCACGAGCGCTGGGCTACCGCGAATCCGATGTCGAGGCCCTGATCGCTTGCGGCCGCGAAGAGGCTATGGCGTAGGCGCTTCAGAGGCTACGGCTGAGGCCGGTGGGGCGGGCGGGGTCGATTCCCCGTCCGCCTCATTATTGTCAGCGTTTCGCAGAAATAGGGGGCGACTTGCGTGTCTTGACGGCCCCCCCAAAAAAAATATTGTCTATGTGGTGGCTCATGACAAAGTTTGTGCTCCCCGTTCGTTATGCCGCTTAGTTGTCGTACGGGCAGATGATTATCATTGGCCAGACATGATTACGATATGATTATCTTTGGTGCGGCTAATGAGTGCTTTTTAGTGCCAGAGAGTGAAACGGAGTAAAAGTGTTTGTGAATTGAATATACGAAAAAACCCCAATAAAAACGCTGTTTTACGGGGGTTTTTAGTGGAGCCAGCAATCGGGGTCGAACCGATGACCTCATGATTACAAATCAAGTGCTCTACCAACTGAGCTATGCTGGCGTCATTATCGAATGACCTAATCGGTCTGGTAAATATCGGGCCACATAGTACGCTGATTCGGACGTGTGTTTCAAGCTGAAATATAACTCGATCATTTCATACTGGGCAGAACGATACCGCGCAGGATGATCTTCTGGCAGGCGATGAAGACTACGGCCGTCGGAATCGAGACCAGTACGAAGCCGGCCATTACTGCCCACGGCTGATCAGCGAGCTGCTGGCTCATCTGATACATCCAGACCGCCAGCGTCCAGTGGCTTTGCCGCTGGCAGACCAGTAGCGCCCATTCCCAACTGTTGTAGGCGTGGACGAAGGCGTTCAACGCATTCACCGCCAGAATCGGCGTGGTCATCGGTAGCGTGATTCGCAAAAAGATCTGCCACTCCTTCGCGCCATCAATCGCGGCGGCTTCGTACAACTCACGCGGCAGACCGTCGAAGAAGCCCTTGAGGATGAAGATCGACATGCCGCTGGCCAGCGTGGGCAGCACCAGTGCGGCGAAGGTGTTGAGCAACCCGAGATCACGGATCAGCAGAAACCCCGGAATGGCGGTGACAGCCGCCGGGAAAGCCATGGTTGCCAGCAGGAAGAGTAAAATCTTTTCGGTCGAGCGCAGGCCGAAGCGCGAGAGCGCATACGCCGCCAGTGGATTGACGGTGAGTGTGGCGAGCACCGAGAGTAGCACCAGCAGGACGGTGTTACCGAACGCCTGGCCGCGCAGGAAAAGATACTCGCCCACCGTGCGGTAGTTCGCGAGCGCGCCGACCAGAAAATCGCGCCAGCCGCGCTGTGCGAAGGTTACGGCCAGCGCCTCGCGTGTCGGGAAGCGCGCCTCATCGAAAGCGGCAAGTTGCCAGCCGTAGGTCGTGTTCAGCGCCTGCACCGTGCCGTAGCGCGTCCGCAGAAAATTCTGCCAGGCTTGTTCGGCGCTGAGGACCTCGAGTTGCGTGAGCGGTACCTGCGGGATGAAGTTGCGCCAGAGCGTACTGTTCTCATACGCCGGCAGGCGCAGCCCCGCGAAGCCGGATGTCGCGTCCGGCAGCGTCTGTCCGGTCAGCCGCGTGTAGGCCTCGGGCGTCCGGCAGACCCCGGCGACGTAGTGCCGGTAGGCCTCTTCCAGTTCGGGCGTGATCCGCACGCGCAACATGCGGCGCGGGTAGGCGGTGCGCACAAAGCGATCCCACTCGGTACGTAGCCGTGCCGGTGCGTCGTCCGGCAGGGGGAAGGGGATGTGCTCGAAATCGGCGCAGGCGCGTTCGGCGAGGCGCGCGTAGTCGTCCGACGTGAAGGTACCGCCCGGCGGCAGGCCGAGGCGCGCCTGCACATCCGCGCGCTTGAGCCACGCCAGCCAGAGCGGACGCGATTCGTAAGGCGTTGTGCGCGAGAAGTAGGCGGGCGGTTCTGCATCGGCGTCGATCGCACCCGAGCCGTAAGCGCGTACTCGGTAGAGGCGTTTCAGCTCTTGATAGAGTTCCATCTTGGGGTCGTCGGCTGGATAGTCCCAGCCCGCGTGGTGCAGCGGTGCGCGTTGTTGCGCGATCATGCGGATGCCGAAAAAGGATGAGTAGCGCACCGGCCATTCGGCATTGAGGCGTTCCAGCGCGGCACGGCGGCGCGCCGCAGACGAGAGCGCCGCAAAGCGCTGCGGATCTTCGGCGCGTAGCTTCGCTTCGAAGTGTCCGCGCACAAAGCCGGCCACGTCGCGCGGATCGAACGTACAGACGCTGTTGCGCAGATCGTAATCGCGATTGAAGACCGCATAATCGCGTGCCATGCGTGTCCAGCGTTCGGCGGTTGCCGGATCGTCCAGGCCGGCAAGATGGCGCTCGGCGAAGTTGCGGCCGCCCGCGCGGTCGCGCGCGACCACGATCCAACTTCCCCAGTGGGCGGGCGCATCGGGAAAAACTTGGGCGGGAAAACGCGGGTAACACCCCGCGATGTAACGCATGAAACGGTCGGGACGATCCCAGAATGCACGCACGACCGGCGAGAAGCGGTAGTAGTCGTACGGGCCGGTCAGCGAGGCGGCCAGCATCACCAAGAAAGGCCAGACCATGGTGAGCCCGCCCAGCGACAAAACGGCATAGACCAGAACCAGGAAGACCCGGGCTTTGGCTGTCTTGCGCTCGACTGTCAGAATCACCGCCATGTTCGGTACGCATACCGTAGCACAGTTCACAGAGGTGCGCCAAATTGAAAACTCCTAAATCGTGCGATTACACGAAATGGGCCAAAATGTGCATCAAAGGAATGTGACACAAAAAATGTGCGCTTGACCATAGCTGCCAGAATAAATACTATCCCGGTCAAACATGGGGCCTGTCTGCCTTTGAAGGGCGGGTTCAAAAATGTTGGTAGTTCGGAAAAACAAGAGTGAGAAACCCCATCACTTGTGGTAATGCGACCCGATGAGAAGTGCTCTCGCATATCAACCTCAATTATTTGCCGAAAACCCGGATGTCTCCCTAGCTCACGCCCGATTTAACGGGAGGTCAGGTGCGTTCGGGGATAACATGTCGTTGCCTGTTCATCGCTGGTACCGATATTCGGCAGGTTTTTCCGCCGACTGGGTTAGAACGGTTATTCAAGAGCGACATTCGGGCACAGGCCAGTTTTCCGTTCTGGACCCGTTTGCTGGAGTAGGCACGACACTTTTGGCCAGCGAAGCCGCGCGAGTTCAGAGTTGGGGATTTGAAACCCACCCATTTATTCACCGAGTCGCTACGGCAAAATTGCGGGGAATACATTCTGAACTTTCGGCCATCCGCCATACTTTCGACACGTTTTTGCGCCGCTTGCCTGATGTGGAATCCCCGCAGCCTGGGAACGTGGCGCCGTTGTTATCCAAGTGTTATACGCCCGATTCTCTTGCGTCATTGTTTTCTATGCGCGATCTTTTTCTCGCAGAGTTCGATAATAAGACACCCGAGAGTGAATTAATTTGGCTTACTTTGACATCTATTTTGCGGATGTGCAGTGGGGCTGGAACGGCGCAATGGCAATACGTGCTCCCTAACAAGAGAAAGTCAAAGTCTGGTGTACAACTCCCCGTTGCGGCATTTCACGCTAAAGCGTCTGAAATACTGAAGGATGTCGAGTATGCCCAGCGTAATGCTTGGTCTTCACAAGGCACAATTATCCTCACTGACGCTCGTGTTCCTGTGACCGACTTGCAGATTCAAGCCGATGCTGTCATCACATCCCCTCCCTACCCGAACAACTACGACTACGCGGACGCCACGCGATTAGAGATGACATTCTGGGGCGAAATCAATGGATGGGGCGATCTCCAGAACTCCGTTCGCCGACACCTTATTCGTTCATGCTCACAGCACGCTGCTGCAGAAAAATTAGTGCTTGATGACCTGCTTGCTGAACCTGTGCTTGAACCGATTAGGAAAGACCTCTCTATAGCGTGCAGAACACTTGCTGAAGTGCGCGAAACCAAGGGTGGCAGAAAGGCCTATCACACTATGGCAGCAGCGTATTTTCGTGATCTTGGACTGGTCTTCAAGTCATTGCGCCCCCTTTGCCGCTCTGGTGGTGTTTTATGCTTTGTAATTGGTGATTCAGCCCCCTATGGGGTCTATCTGGATGTTGATGTCTGGCTGGGTGAATTGGCTCTTAACGCAGGCTTCAAGTCGTATTCTTTCGAGAAGATTCGTGATCGCAACGTTAAGTGGAAAAACAGAAAACATCGTGTGCCCCTCAAGGAGGGCAGGCTCTGGATCGAGGGGTAACGCATGGCAGAATCTCCGTCTCATTTCATTCACTAACGGGGATCGGGTTGAAGGCTCGTTTAAGGACAAGGCAAAAGTTCGAGAGTTTCTGCAATTTATCGCGAAACAATGAATGCCAACTGTTGACTGCTGGGTATGTTACTGATGTACCTACCGTTCAGAGGAGCCCCCTCACATGATGGATGAAATGGAGCCGCGCGTTCGCTGTTTGTTGTTCCCTGTTTCCTATTCACGCCCCCTGCCTCAATTGTGCCCAACTTGTGCTTGTCCACGCCCTGGTATTGTGTGAAAATCAAAAACCAGTCATATCGTGTGATGGCATACGGTGCGTCGCACTGTTAACGGAGGTCTGAATGATGCGAGGATGGATGAAGCTGTGGGTGTGCGTGGTGGTGGCGTCGATGGCTGTCAGCGCGATGGCGTTGACGCCGGACGCGATGATGTGTGAACTGTTGGCCAAGCCGGGGCTGGTGGCTGTCACCGATCCGACACCGGAGTTCTCTTGGGGATTCAAAGACGCGCGCCCCGGTGATTTTCAAAGCGCTTACCAGATTCAGGTGGCATCGGGAACCACGTTTTTTAAGATCGATCAACCGGATCTCTGGGATTCGGGCAAAGTCGCCTCGGGTCAGTCGCTTTACATCGCCTACGCGGGCAAGGCGCTCCCCACCGACGCCGAGGTATGCTGGCGGGTGCGCGTGTGGGACAGCCGTGGCAAGGAGGGGCCTTGGTCGCACACCTACTCCTTCAAAACCGCGCCGGTATTGAACGGGGATTCGGCGTTGCAATATCCGCTCGCGCAAGAGCGGGTGAGGCCGGTCCGTGTGACCACTAACGCGCAGGGACGCGTGCTGGTCGATTTCGGGCGGGCGGCCTTCGGTTGGGTCGAACTGGTGCCGCCGCGCGATATGCCGCGGGGTGGTCCCTTCACGCTGCATCTCGGCGAAAAGCTGAAGGACGGCAGCGTGGACGCTAAGCCGGGCGGGACGATCCGCTATGCGAAGGTGAACGGGGCGTTGACCAGTCCGAATGTTTACCGCGTGCCGTTGGTCGCCGACAAGCGTAACACGAGCGGCGGCAAAGAGGGCGCGGCGATTCTGCTGCCGCCTGATCTCGGTGTGGTGATGCCGTTCCGCTATGTTGAGATTGAGGAGTGTCCGTACACGATGACGGCCGACACGATTCGCCAGATCGCGGTGTTCTATCCGTTCGACATGGAGGCGGCCCGTTTTGTTTCGAGCGATGATGTGCTCGACCGCGTGTTCGATTTCTGCAAATACAGCATCAAGGCCACGAGTTTTACGGGCGTGTATGTGGACGGCGATCGCGAACGCATCCCGTACGAAGCCGATGCCTATATCAATCAGCTCTGCCACTACTGCACCGACCGCGAATTCACGATGGCGCGCTACAGCCATGAGTATCTGATGGCGCATCCGACATGGCCGACCGAATGGAAGCAGCATTCGGTGATGATGGCGTGGGCGGATTGGATGTACACCGGCAACACGGAGTCGCTGGAGCGTATGTATGACAGTCTCAAAGCCAAAAAGACGCTGGAGTTCTGCGCGCGCGAAAGCGATGGTCTGCTGGTGACCGGCGGTCCCTCCGCGCCGGTGGAAAGCGGGCTGCGCGATATCACGGACTGGCCGGTCGGCGAGCGTGACGGGTTTGTGTTCAAGCCGGTCAATGCGGTGGTCAACGCCTTTTACTGTCTGAACCTGCGTCAGATGGCAGAGATGGCCGCAGCGCTGGACAAGACGGCAGATGCCGAAGCGTACCGCGCGAAATACGAACGCACCGTCAAGGCGTTCAACGCGCTCTTCTTCAATGCCGAGCGTGGTTGCTACGTGGATGGCGAAGGCGCTACCCACGCCTCGCTGCACGCCAACATGCTGCCCTTGGCATTCGGCTTGGTTCCAGAGGCTGAACGCGGGCGGGTGACGCGCTTCGTTGTTTCGCGCGGCATGGCGTGCAGCGTGTACGGTGCGCAGTATCTGCTCGAGGCGCTCTTCGAGGCTGATCAGGATGATACCGCGATCCACCTGATGACGCGCGACGAACTGCGCGGCTGGGTCAATATGATGAAGGCAGGTTCAACCATCACGCTCGAAGCATGGGACATCATGTACAAGCCGAACCTAGACTGGAACCACGCTTGGGGCGCGGTGCCCGTGAACATTATTCCGCGTTACGTGATGGGCGTGCGGCCGTTGGAGGCCGGGTTCGGCAAAATACTGATCCGTCCGCAGGTCGGCTCGTTGGAAGCGATCGAAGGTTATGTGCCGACCGTGCGGGGCACGGTGCGGGTGGGCGTGCGCCAAAAGCCCGGAACGCAGTACAGCGTGACGGTGGAGGTGCCTGTCAATACGACCGCGCGCGTCGAATTGCCGTGGCGTGAAGGCGCGACGCTCCGGGTGGACGGCAAGAAGGTGGCGGCGCAGGTGGAAGGCGGACGCTTCGTAGTGGATGACGTGGCGTCGGGACAGCATACACTGGTGTGGAGGTGCAAGGAGAATGCGGCATGCGGCTTGAGTTTCGGCAAGCGGCTCCGGAAGATTTTCCGCGGTGGCTGACGTTCCTAGGAGTCGTCCTTCTGATCGCACTGGGTGTAGCCGTACTGGATGCCGCTGGAGTGCAGCTTTGTCTCTTTCGCCGCTGGACCGGTCTGCCCTGTCTGACCTGTGGCGGCACGCGCGCGTGCGCGGCGCTGGCGGCCGGTGACGTGATCGAAGCATTCCGTCAGCAGCCGCTTGTGAGCGCGCTGCTGACGGCGGGGACGGTCGCCGGTGCCGTCCATAGTCTGCTGCTGGTTTGTGGCAGACGCCTGACGTTGCGGATATCTGCGGGTGAACGAAGGCTACTGCTGTTGGCCGCCATCATACTGGCGGCGGCCAACTGGCTGTATCTCTTTCGGCGCGGCGCGTGAGTCCGTAGCCGGAAGGGACAGGCGGATATTTGAATTTAGGATTTAGGATTTAGGATTTGGGATTTGGGATTTAGGAGTTTTGGCTCGGCAGCTATAAATCCTTGCCTATAACTTGCGAGTTGAACGTTGGGGGTTTTTAACGCATAACGTAGAACTCAGAAATGGAAACTCCTAACTCCTAACTCCTAAATCCTCCTTGGATACGCTCAGTCCTCGTCGTCGTCCTTGCGGTCCTTGGCCGCTTCGGCGATGACCTTCTGCGCTACGTTGGAGGGTACAATATCGTAGCGGTCAAACTCCAGCGTGAAGGCTCCCTGACCACCGGTGAGGGAACGCAGTTCCGCCGCGTATTTGAAGAGTTCGGCGAGCGGTGCCTCGGCCGAGATCACCTGCGTGCCCTCCTCAGCGTCCATGCCCAACACGCGACCACGCTTATTCGGCATGTCGCCGCTGATGGCGCCCATGAAGGCCTCTGGGATCGTGATTTTCAGACGCATGATCGGCTCAAGCAGCACGGGCTTGGCTTTGGTCATGGCGTCACGGAAAGCGCGCATACCGGCGATCTTGAAGGCGATTTCCTTGGAGTCGACCGGATGGTAGGACCCGTCGTAAACCTCGACGTTGACGTTCTGCACCGGATAGCCGGCAACCGCACCGGCCAGCTTGCCCTCTTCCACGCCCTTGAGCACGGCGGGGATGAAGTTACCCGGAATCGAGCCGCCCACGGTCTTATCGACAAACCACTCGCCCTCCTCGTCCTCGCGGCGCGGGAAGATGCGCAGGTAGACCTCGCCGAACTGTCCGGCGCCGCCCGACTGCTTTTTGTGGCGGTAGTGGCCTTCACCCGCGGCGGTAATGGACTCGCGGTAAGGCACCTTGGGCGTCGACAGGGTGACATTCACGTTCGTCTGCGACTTCATCAAAGCGACTGCGACGTCGAGATGCACATCGCCGAGGCCCTTCAGCAGCGCCTGCTTGGTTTCAGGCTGCTTTTCGTAGTGCAGGGTGGGATCGCTGTCAAGCAGACGATGGATTGCGGTCGAGAGTTTGTCTTCGTCGGCCTGAGTCTTGGCTTCAACCGCCATGAACATGACCGGTTGCGGCAGGTCGATATCCGGCAGGCGCACCGTCGATCCGGCGGCAGCGAGGGTGTTGCCGGTCTTGGTGTTCTTGAATTTGGGGATCGCCACGATGTCGCCGGGGACGGCCTTGGTGACGGGCGTCTGCTTCTTGCCGACCACGTAGATCATGGAGGAGATGCTCTCCTTGGTGTCGGTAGAAGTGTTTTGCACGCTCATACCGGTGGTTAGCGTACCGGAGATCACGCGGACATAGCTGAGCTGGCCGAGGAACGGGTCAACCGCCGTACGCCAGACCTGTGCCACGGCGGGCGCGTCCGGATCGGGCGCCAGATCGTTACCCTCGGTGTCGCGATACACGCGGGCACCGGGGGCCGGCAACAGGCGGCAGATGCTGTCCAGCATCTCTGTGACACCGACATCCTTGAGCGGGCAGACCGTGTAGATCGGGTTGATGCTGCCCGAATGGATGCCGTTGACGAGCCCCTTGCGAATATCGGCGGGTTCCAACGAGCCCTGTTCGAAGTACTTTTCCATGAGGGCTTCATCGGTTTCGGCGGCGGATTCAGCCAGACTGTCGCGGATCTCTTGGAGCGGACCCGGCAGGTCGTTGGCGTCAAGGAGATTGATCACTGCGCTAGCGCCGGTGGGCGCGGTCACGGGCACGCAATTCATTCCGAATGCATCACGGATCGCGGCGACGGTCTTGACGAAATCGGTGTTGTCCTTGTCGAGCCCAGTGATCACGAAGGCGATCGAAGCCAGACCGCCATCCTGACAGTATTTCCATGCGCGGCGGGTGCCGACCTGCACCCCGGAGGAGGCATCAACCGTGATCAGCGCGAAATCGGCGGCGCGGATGGCGCCTTGGATTTGGCCGCAGAAATCCATGAATCCAGGGGAGTCGGTGAAAACGATTTTGTACTCGTCGTTTCCTAGCTTGTGCGTCGCCGTGAAGCTTTTGGCGAAAAGGGTGATCTTGCGGTTTTTCTCTTCGTCGGAGGTGTCCGCGACACTGGAGCCGTTCGCGACGAGACCCATGCGGTCATTCAGCCCCAGTTTGAAGGCTACAGCATCGGTGAGGGTGGTCTTTCCGCTTCCGCTATGTCCGAGAATGACGAAATTCCGGACGTTTGACACAGATGTTTCACTCATAGCAAATTGATCCATACACTGGGGCGGCCTTCTGTGGGAAGGCCTCCTGGGTTAAAAAGCTCCACCCGAATATCACCCTTGTGACACTCCTAACTGGAACGTGAGCAACCAATATGACAAATCGGCCATTCGGAAGCAAGGATGGAATGTTGTCAAACGCGGGGGCGTCGCTTACGGAACAGGATTTTACAGGCGACGGCAATATCGGACCACATTTGCCGTTAAAGTCAGATGAGGGATAGGAGAAGACAATGAAGACAAAGCACAAGGTGGGTGTGATCGCCGGGGCGATTGTCTGTGCGCTGGCCGGTGCGGGTATGGAGCATCTCAGGCACCGTTTGTCGGCGGTAGCGTCGGTACCCGACAGCGTTGACGCTCAAGAAACCGTCCGTGCACCGCAAGCGCCGGTTCGCGTTGTGACCGTCCGCGACGAAAACGCGAAACGCGATGCCGATGCGTTGCGTCGGCGTGTGAGTGAGTTGGAGAAGGCTTTGGCTGAGCGCGACACGGCGCGTGCACAACAACCGGAACAGCCGCAAAAGGCGGAGACGGACAGAGAACGCGGTGAGGATCGCGGTCGGCGTCGCTCATGGGAAGAGCGGATGGAAGAGATGCGGCGCGAGAATCCCGAGCAGTATGCCGAGATGCAGCAGCGTCGCGAGGAGTTCCGCCGGAGTATGGAACGGCGCGCGCGCGACCGTGAAGATTTTCTGGATGCGGTCGATGTCGCAGGGATGACGCCTGAGCAGCGACAGAACCATGAGCAACTGTTGGCCACCGTGGCACGCGTGAACACGCTGATGGCGGACATGATGGAAAACGGCCGTCCACGCGGCGAGACGGGCGAAGCGGCACGGAATGAGATGCGCGAGGCCATGATGGCGTTGGGTCCGCTTTACGACTCGGAACGCCGCTATCTGCTGGAAGCAACCGCAAAGTCGGTCGGCTACTCAGGCAACGAGGTCCAAGCATTCACGGAGCATATCCAGATGATCTTCGAGCATACCTCCATGATGCCGCCGGGCGGCTTTGGGCCGCGCGGCGGCAGGGGAGGCCCTCCG
>Ga0116183_1002745_pt1 | contig 18595 bp, 16 predicted proteins | sample AD_UKC078_MetaG_FD_89753 | JGI IMG/M metagenome (GOLD analysis project Ga0116183, IMG submission 89753) | Active sludge microbial communities of municipal wastewater-treating anaerobic digesters from USA - AD_UKC078_MetaG | ecosystem: Engineered > Bioreactor > Anaerobic > Digestate | place: USA... | reverse complement strand
GTAAATTGAACAGTGAGTGGAGCAGTTCCTGATGTGGGTGTTCCCGTAAAGTCAGCAACAATTTCTCCTGCCTGTGTAACGGTGATGTATCCCTCTTTTACCTTTGTGCTTGGTCCACAAGTCTGTGACGATGCCGTAAGAGTCACAGTGTAGGTTCCAGGCTGCTGGTATGTATGTGAAGGCGAACCAAGCATGCTTGTTTCCCCGTCCCCAAAGTCCCATGACCACATGGTTGGCCCTCCAGTGGACAGGTCAGTGAACTGAACAGTGAGTGGAGCAGTTCCTGATGTGGGTGTTCCGGTAAAGTCCGCAACAATTCCTCCTGTCTGTGTGACAGTGATGAAATTATCCTTGGTAACAGTGTAATACCCGCTCAGGGAACCGACTGTCATTTTCACTGTGTAGGTACCGGGTGCCTCGTACACATGGCTCGGGTTTTTAATAACCGAAGTTCCTCCATCGCCAAAGTCCCAGTTCCAGACCGACCATTCTGTCGTGGAAGTGTCGGTAAACTGCACAGTAAGTGGTGCCGTTCCGGAGGTCGGATTTGCCGTAAAGTCAGCTCCAAAGTTACCAATGGTAAGATCCAGCTCTTTGGCAACGCCTGGTTCAAATGGAACGGTCTGGTCGGCCTTCTGGTCTCCTATGTAAAAAGAGATGATCGCATTTCCTGATTTCAGATCATCCTCTGTTGCGGCGACCACCAGCGTATCATCAAAGATACCGGTCCCACCATACTGTCCGGCAGTTGTTAATGCAAGTTTTCCTCTTACCTGGTCATTGATCTTTGCGATAAGCGCGGTGCCAACTGAAGCTGGTGCTGAGTCAACGGTGACTTTGCCATAAAATTCGGCTGGCAGAGGCGGCACTGCCCCTGCAGTCATCATCAGCAGACAAAGTAAAACAGCCAGCATTGCGGCCGGCCTTAGTATTCGATTCCCATCCATCATTTCATCCCCTAAAGAAGCATATTTTCCCGATGTTTCGATCAGGAGTACTTGAGTGTCCTGAGTGTTTGATTATTGTGCACAGTGATGATAAGTATTGTGGAAGAACTCTCTGTTCCGGGTCAGGTACTGATATTAAAAACAAATAAAAAAAATATTTTGAAATCTGTATAATTACGAGAATATTTTTAAAAAAATATGAATACAATGATTATTTATGCGTCATTGTCAGGAAGGATCTCAGATCTTATAGTCAGGAAGACAGGACCCCTGACATCAGTCTTCAGGTTGTTATCCGTAATATAACGCATAACCCATGGTTCAATCCGAAGGTTGATATCCCCTGGAAGTCGCGCCATCTTTACCTGGACGGTCGTCGGGATTCCAAAATGTGCCGCCTGTTCAATCTCCGCAGCAGCCTTCGAAGCTGCGGCGAAAAGGTAGGAGATTCCTGTTGTAACTCCGTTCTTTCTGACCTCTGCAAACTTTTCAGTGTCAGGAACACCAAGAACAGCACCTTTGTACACGAATATCTCGTTCATGCATGCAGGTCCAAGCAGCTTTGCATTGTCTTCAGGTTCCTCAACAAGAACTTTTACCGTCCGCCCTGCAATCTCACCTTCAAATGCCACAAATGAACATGGACCGGTTGCAGCGCTATTTGTAACCGCGGTATCCACCAGGGATCTTACAAGCTTTTTTCCCATGGTTGTGGCAGGTTCTGCAAGAAGCGTAATTCCGGCTGCAAGCTCGGTATCTGTATACCGGACAGGGAAGAACTGCGGGAAACTGAGCTCGCGGACATCCTTTGCCTTGTTCATGATCATTGCCATACGTTCAACGCCAAGACCAAGGTTCATTACTGGAATACCTATCCCGTACTCCGCAAGTGCTACCGGGGAATAGATACCAAACGTTGCGACCTCAACCCACCCATGGTCAGGATGCGCAGCATACACTTCGGTCTGGGTATCAGGCATATAGTACTTGGATCTCTTCTCATCAGGCCTGAATTCAAAGTCTGTATACCCGAATGCAGAGAGCAGTGCTCGTGCAACCGCTTTTCCATCCTCGATGGTGACAAGTTCTCCCGCAACAACACACGACGCCGAATGATAACTCATCAGGCGGTGAGAGTCCTCCGCCTGTTCACGCCAGCAACACCGGCCAATAGAGAAGAGTCTTATCGGATGGGGAACTTTCTCCCAGATCGCCCCAAGGGTCTGGAACCAGCCGCTTGTCATGTGGGATCTTAGCGTCTGTCTGGATGACTCCGGCTTTAATGCCCTGAATTCTGGAAAAACCTGGTCCAGTATCTCGACAACCTTTGCATCGTCCGTGTGGAGCACACCGGAGAGTTCATGGACCAGTTCATCTCCGTCTATCTCCGATTTTTTATATGCATGAAGCGTCTTTCGCAGGGATTCTTCCTCCTCCCCTGAAAGATCCCGCAAAAGGATCGTGTTTATCTTCTGGACCTGGTCCCTGCCAATGCCGACATTGGGGCGGGGCAGTCCACCAAGGTAAAACACACGGTCAAGAACAGCCATTGCTTCAGGACCAAACTGCCGGTATACCTCCTGTTCATCAACGATGATCGGGTTTTCAGTCTCATGAAAACCGATTGAAAGGTACGCCTGCCTGAGCCTGTGAATCGTCTCAAAAACCGGATGGGTCCTTGCCCCCGGATAGCTGAGCCTTGGATAAACAAGGCCTGTGGTCGGAGGAGTCAGAACAGACGGCCCTGCATGCCATGCAGATTCAAAATCTTCCTTCCCCCGTTTTTTAAACTCTTCTGTATCAAATATCATAAGTCTTGCTCCAGACAGATAACTCTTGAAAGCGTGTTTTCACCAAGTATCCTGTATGAAAGATGTGGAAGCATCTTCCTTGTAAACCGGTCAATCTCGTCATGAAGGGGCATATGTCTGATAGTCAGCCGCTTCTGACTGTATCCGACATGCATGTAGGCCTTCACTTCAACGAACTTTGCCCCGCTCTCCTGTATGATCCTGGCGTACCTCTCCGGGTCCTGGTCATTGATTCCCCTGACAAGGGTTACCCTGATTGCAGTCCGCCGCCCTGCATCAGTCTCATGCCCGAGATCAGAGATACTTTCCAGGATCTGGTCCCAGTAATCCTCAACCGGCCTTGCAATCCGGAGATATGTCTCCCGGTCAGGTGCGGTAAGGGAGATATACTTCTGGTACGGGTGGCATTGTCTCAATACTCCCGGCATCGTTCCGTTTGATACGAGAAATGTTGTGCCCCCTGTCTGATTAAGCAGATCAATTAGTTCAGGCAGATGCGGATAAAGGGTAGGCTCACCCGCAAGGGAGATGGCGTACTGGTCAGGCCTTAATGCCTCTTCCCATTTTTCCTTCGCAACTCTTGGAGAGACCTTGTACCCACCCAGGGCTTTTTTCTGCAGAAACGGGATCCTTGATACTATCTCTTCGGGCATCAGGTCTTTTTCACCCGTGTATTCATGCTCGAATGAACGCCAGCAAAAAAGGCAGGTATGGTTGCAACGAAGCGTGGGAGTGAGTTGCACGCACCGGTGACTTGTTATCCCGTAAAACTGGTTCTTATAACACTGGTCTCCGCCTGAAAGGGATCTTTTGCACCAGAGGCAGGGCTTTAGGGCTGCGGAAGATTGGGGATGGAAGAACTGGTATCCCATTCCCCGCAGGGCTTTCATTGATGGTTCACATTGCCCGGAGTGCATCAATACCCAACGTTTCCAGTGCTTCTTTGAGCGTGTTTCTTGTTGCATCAACCAGGGTCAGCCTGCGATCCCTGACTTTGCCCTCTGCCTTAAGTACAGGTTCCGCGTGGTAAAACGAGTTGAAGATATCGGCAAGTTCTCGTGCATAGATAGCGAGGAGATAGGGCTTTAGATCTTTTACTATCTCCTCTATCACTTTTGGAAAGAGTGCTATATGCTTGATAAGTGCTGTCTCTCCTTCTCCTTCTGCTTCAAAGCAGGGTGTATAACTGACCGCCTTGTCAAGGATACTGCAGGCACGGGCATGTGCATACTGGATATAAGGACCGCTCTGTTTTTCAAAGTCCAGGGCTTCTTTCCAGTCGAAAACCGTGCTCTTTTCAGGAATAGTCCTGATGATATCGTAACGGATCGCTGATATTGCAACAGAGTGGGCAATCTTTCTCCGCTCTTCTTCGGAAAGCTCTGATCTCCGTGCGTTTACCTCATCCATCGCACGCCGCTCTGTTTCTGCGATCAGTTCATCAGCCGATATGAATTTCCCTCTCCTTGTGCTCATCGAACCTTCAGGAAGGGAGACAAACTCAAAGAAGACTATCTCCGGAACCTGTTCGCCAAGGATCTCAAGGGTTGCCTGCAGCTGTGTTCCGATAAGCTTGTGATCAGCACCAAGAACATCGATGACCCTGTCAAAATTGTGGCCTTTCCAGATGTGAAAAGCGATATCGCGCGCGGCATACACGCTGGTCCCGTCAGATCTCCTGAGCACGTAATCTTTCTCAAACCCGTAAGCTGACAGGTCCAGAGACAGGGTATCTTCGGTTTTTGCTTCAGGGAGGTGAGAGATGCGGGAGAGAACCTTTGCAGTGTCACCGTTCCGGATAAAATCGCTCTCATGCACAAACCTGTCATGTTTGACATTCATGGCGGCAAGTGTCACTTTAAAACCGTCAAGACATCGCCTGACCGGAATCTTGAACTGGCTGATAATATCGGGATCACCAGACTCAACCAGCTGCATCAGCTTATCTATCTCTGAGTTATGGGCAGGTTCTGACTCAAGCTGTCGGTTTGCCTCGATATAAACATCTGCAACCAGGTGATCACCTTTCTTTCCGGCATGGATGTCTGCCCCCTGGCTGGCAATCCCCCAGGCAACTATTGCAATCTGCCTTCCCATGTCATTGACATAATACTGGACTTCAAGTGGATAGCCGGCTTTTCGAAAGCAGCGGGCCAGAGTATCACCGATAATTGTGTTCCTGATATGACCCACATGGAGTGGGCCGTTAGGGTTTGCAGATGTGTGCTCAAGAACAACCCGTTCGGTTCTCTCCCCGCCTTTTCCATATCCTTCAATGACTGCCTGTTCCATAACTTTTGAGCAGTACCCAGGGCCAAATATGAAGTTAATATAAGGACCGACGGCTATTGTCTCTGCCCCGGTCTCAGCAGATACTTTATCGCGGACTGCATCAGCAATCTCGCTGGCAATAATGGCAGGTGCTTTCCTGAGCTCTTTTGCCAGGGAAAAGGCGATAGTTGATGCAATGTCGGCGTGGTCACCGCCGTCTGTCAGCATTATATCATCTTTTCCGGTATGCTGCCTCAGTATTGCTGCAATTGCATCACATGTTGTCAGGTACATCAGTATCCTGTCCTGTATCTAAGTATAGCGGCTATTCCGCCAAATGCTGTAAACAACTGCGATCCCTCTTCGAAATCGTCGGAAATGATTGCAACCTTGCTATTTGACTGATCAGCAAGATAGGTCAGTTCATCAACGATGTCAGACGAGTCTGCAAGTACAAGCGGGGAGGTACAATTCGGACAATTCCCAAGGTCGATATCTTCAGGGTTTTCTCCTGGGTTTACCTGGACGGTCTTCTCCTCGGCAAAACCACAGGCATCACATCTTATGGAAAGCCGGTTTTTCCTCAGTTTTTCTGACAGGAGCAGGATATCTACCGCACCGATCTCAAGATTTGCCCTGATCGACTGTTCACCGTAAGCAGAAAGTCCGTTGTCCTTTACAAGTTCTTTGAAGAACCTGTCCATGAGATGCTTCTCTTCTATTACTTCCTGACCTTTCAGGGCGTCCTCTGCAGCGTCCACGAGTTCAGGCAGGCCGCTTTCGTTTGTATAGGCAACGTCAAACAGCCCGATGATCCTTTTCTGAACCTCGTGATGCAGGAAATTGCCCTCTTCAAACTCTTCCTTGGTCGGAGAAGGTCCTCCAATCAGGAGTCCTTTGAATCGGTTGAAGAAATCCTTCTCATTCATGAAGATCTCGCTTGACCGTTCGCCAATTTTTTTATAAAATTCGTTGATGGCAATGAGACGGAGTCGCTCAAAACGGACGCTTGACTGACCACCTTTTCTCTGCTTTCCAGGAACGGTTGAGGTTGTGCCGCCGATCGGGTCAATCCTGTTTCCGCGTAAAAATCCCCAGTAGGCTTCCCTGCGGTCAAGGACAAGAAGCCCGTAGACATACTTCTCCTCAAGCATCTCGCGGAGTGGCTCGAGTTCAAACTTTGAGCTGCACCTGTAAAGGTAGAGGTTTAGGGGCTCAGGAGGATTTACAATATCACATTCAAGATCCTGCCTGTCCCCTTGTTTATTCACCGACCCGCAAAAGACTGCGATTCCATTCTCTGGTGGCTTAGAGTAATATTTCAGCCTTGAAAGAATGCTGGATATTGCGCTCTGGACATTGGTCCTTGTCTGCTTTGATTTGATGTTTGAACACTGGCCAAACTCATCCCTGAGCTGGGCGGTTACATCATAGATCTGCTTGTCAGGAGGAATATAGAGAGATATCAGTTCGGTACCACTACCTTCCTTTGCCTCCAGGCGCTCAAGCATCTTCTTAAATTCATATTTCCGTCTTGCATCGTCGTGTTCAACCGCTTCGCTCATGAGACAATCCTACAGTATAAGCTGGTATATATTGTCCTGACAATCACTTAAGGTTCACCATCAATCCTTAAAAAAAAGGAAGGCATTTAAGATGAGACATGGCTCATTTATCTGCAACCCCGCAGGTACAACGGTAAAAGATGCAGATGGTCTTCGCATCCACTATCATGCCGGTCCTTATCATCTCATTTATCTCAAATGAAGTAAACCTCACCTGTTCAATAATCTCATCATCGTCAGGCAGGTGTTCTGTCGACGGGACAAGCCCGGTTGCCTCAAAAAGCCACAGACGTTCATCGGTAAAGCCCGGGGTGGTATAGATATATCCCAATGCCCTCATCGACTTTGCAGCCATGCCGGTCTCCTCGATAAGTTCTCGCCTTGCAGTCTGCTCTGGCTCTTCTCCGTCCTCCATCGTCCCGGCAGGCGCTTCGTAAATGTATGCGTCAATAGCAGATCTCCACTGCCTGATCAGCAGGTATTCATTACCGTCACGGGGGAGAATGACTACTGCATCACCAGGGTGGACTACCACCACCTCCTTTGCCCGCCCGTCCGGGAGAAGGTGATCCCTTTTCTCAACCCACAACCTGCGGCCCCTGTAGATATCCATGATCACCGGTATGGAATGGGGTCCTGTTCCCCAGCCTGTCTGAATGCTTCAAGCCTGAAATGGCATGAACTACAGGTTCTGCATGCGACTTCGTTATCAGTGTAACAGGACCAGGTATCCTCGTAAGGAACTTTCATGGCCAAACCGATCTTCAGGATCTCTGTTTTATTTAATGCAACAAATGGTGTCTTCAGGGTGATACCTGCACCAGGGCGGGTTCCAAGCGTGATAACCTTCTGAAACGCATCAATGAATTCAGGTCTGCAGTCTGGGTATCCTGAATAATCTGAGGACTGGACTCCTATGAAAATTGCATCTGCTCCCCTTGCCTCTGCAAAGCTGGTTGCAACCGAGAGGAGATTTGCATTTCTGAAAGGAACATAGGTATCTGGTATTCCTTCTCCGGTCTCATCATGGGATTGCACCTTCATCGCTGGATCAGTAAGGCTTGATCCACCTGCCATTTTCAGGTACCCAAGGTCCACGTCAAGGAATTCAAGTGCATTGAGGTGGCGGGCGATCCGTTTTGCACACTCCCGCTCCTTTTCTTCGGTCCGCTGCCCATAGGTAAAGTGAAGGGCAAGGATATCATAACCGTCATGTCTTGCCTGGTAGGCAAGGGTGGATGAGTCCATCCCACCTGATAAAAGACAAACTGCTTTCATTTCAAGGTAGTCCTATAAACTTATGTAACTGAAGCTGCATCCGTGCAGGAAGATTCCTGGAAAGTATGTAATCTGCGACATGCCGGTAACTGGTTCCATACACTGGTGAGATGAAGATCTCTGCCTTTGTAGGGTTAGCCTGGATGATTTTTTCAGTAAAACGCAAATCTTCGTCTGTAGAGACCACGAACTTGACCGAATCAGTGGGTTTCAGGGTGGACAGCAGGGTGATATCGCTGCTCTCCCCGGATGACGGGCATTTTACATCCATGCAGATCTGGACGTCACCCGGGATATCATGGAATGGTATTGTTCCGTTGGTCTCGATACTTACTCTCTTTCCGGCCCTGATAAGCTGTCTGGAAAGTTCGATTACTCCATCCTTCTGAAGAAGGGGCTCACCACCGGTGATACATACTCTTAAGGGTTTTTCTGCGAGCACTCTCCCTGCAACCTCTTCTACATCCATGACATCCCCCCCCTGCCTGCCGGCTGGTGTATCACAATAAGAGCATGAAAGATTGCAGCCTGCGAGCCGGACAAAAGTTGTCGGGTATCCGCTCGAGAGTCCTTCTCCCTGTAGTGAGCTAAATATTTCAGCGATCTTCATGCCTCAGCTCTGCAAAGCCTGTCGGGGATTCCCATACTCTTATTGTATCTACGACGATGTTCCTTCCAGTATTCCTGTACCGTTCCTCTATTGCATCCCTTATGAGTTGTGCCAGAAGCTCACTTGTTGGGTCGCCTGGTGTTGTGATAACCTCGTGAAACTCCCTGATACGTGGGACCATGGGGTCTGCTTCATTCAGGATTATCTCGTGATCATAAAAGTCGACAATTTCCTTGATCTCGTTGTAATCAACCAGAATATTTGTCTCCTCATCGGTGCAACCTGATAACCACACTTCCACTTTCCATCGGTGGCCGTGAAGATTATGACACTTCCCCCGGTAATGTAACAGCCGGTGACTTGCATCAAATGAGACTTCTTTGTAGAGCCTGATATGCATGAGATCAGGTTAGGTTCGAATACAACTATTATATTGCATAAGTGTCAACGTATACAGACAGGTTTCAAGGCCGACATTTTATATCGGAATCGTCGCGCATTTGGATTCTAATTCGCCGCCATAAGGCGAAACTATCGAAGATTATCAGAGTGATGTAATGGGACAGGGTAAATTTGCAGCACGTAAATTAAAGCGTGACTCTGCGAGATTTCGTTGGAGCGACCCGCATTTTGCGAGAAAAGCAGGCGGCCTGAAACTAAAATCCGATCCACTTGAGGGCGCGCCCCAGGGAAGAGGTATAGTCCTTGAAAAGATCGGTGTTGAAGCAAAACAGCCAAACTCCGCGATCCGGAAATGTGTTCGTGTTCAGCTTATCAAGAACGGGCGCCAGGTATCTGCATTTGCAGTAGGCGACGGTGCTATCAACTTCATCGATGAGCACGATGAAGTCGAAATAGAAGGTATCGGCGGTCGTCTCGGACGTTCCATGGGTGATATTCCCGGCGTCCGGTTTGTTGTAACGAAGGTGAATAATGTCTGCCTGCATGAATTGGTAATAGGCAGGAAGGAGAAGCCACGCAGGTGATCGTGATGAGTGAAGAAGTATCTGCCCCGGCACGTCTCCTCTTTAACCGCTGGGACACAAGCGAGGTCGCCATCCGCGACCCAGGTATCGCGCGGTACGTAAATCTTAACTCGATGATGGTTCCTCATTCCTGTGGACGGTTAACCAGGCAGGAGTTCCATAAAGCAAATATGCTCATCGTCGAGCGGCTGATAAACCAGCTGATGCGTACTGAAATAAACACTGGGAAAAAGCAGCTTGCAATCCGCATCGTTAAGGATGCCTTTGAGATCGTTCATCAGAAGACCAAGAAAAATCCGATAGAGGTACTTTGTGATGCGGTTGCAAATGCAGGACCCAGGGAAGAGACCGTCCGTCTGAAATACGGGGGTATCAATGTGCCAAAGTCAGTTGATACCGCACCAATGCGCCGGGTTAATACTGCCGTCGGGTTAATCGCAGCCGGTGTCTATTCAGCATCCCACAAAAAGAAAAAGCCGGTTGCAAATGCCCTCGCCGAGGAACTTATCGCAGCTGCGAACGGGGATGTAAAGTGTTACTCTGTCGCAAAGCGTGAAGAGCGGGAACGTGTTGCAAAGTCTGCACGGTGAATTTCAATCCCATTTCTGTTTTTAAAATTGCAGGTGAAATATGAGCCGAGGGAAGAAAACGGTAGAGCGCGTCATGCAGCTCATGAACCGACCGGAGAATATCAGGAACATAGGCATTGTTGCCCATATTGACCACGGGAAGACGACCCTTTCTGATAACCTCCTGTCTGGTGCTGGTATCATCAGTGAAGATTTGGCAGGAAAAGCCTGCTGGATGGACTCAGATGAGGAAGAACAGGCACGTGGTATCACTATTGATGCATCCAACGTCTCAATGGTCCACGAGTACAATGGAAAAGAATATCTCATCAACATGATCGACACCCCTGGTCACGTTGACTTTGGTGGAGACGTTACTCGTGCCATGCGTGCAGTGGACGGGACCGTCGTACTCGTCGATGCGGTAGAGGGGACCATGCCCCAGACCGAGACTGTTCTGCGCCAGGCACTAAAAGAGCGTGTTAAACCAGTACTTTTCATCAACAAGGTCGACCGGCTTATCAACGAGCTTCAGGTTGACGAGATGGAGATGCAGATCAGGCTTGGAAAAGTCATTGACAAGGTTAACAAGCTGATCAAGGGAATGAACGAGGAGATGTATAATAATGGCTGGAAGCTTGACGCCGCCGGTGGAACGGTTGCATTCGGGTCTGCCCTTTACAACTGGGCAATTTCAGTCCCATACATGAAAAAATCCGGGATATCATTTAAGGAGGTTTACCAGCACTGTAAAGATGGTGACATGAAGGCTCTTGCCAAGAAGAGTCCCCTTTGTGAAGTAGTCCTTGATATGGTCGTTTCTTTCCTTCCAAATCCCAAGGAGGCACAGCCACGCCGTGTTGGTGTTATCTGGCATGGCGATATCGAAAGTCCGGAAGGAAAAGGTATGATTTCCTGTGATCCCGGCGCACCAAGCTGCCTGATGGTCACCGATATCTCCTTTGATCCCCATGCAGGAGAAGTAGCGACAGGCCGTCTCTTCTCTGGAAAACTCAGCCGTGGCGATGAGATGTATGTCATGGGGAGTGCAAAGAAGGTTAACCGTCTGCAGCAGGTTGGTATCTTCATGGGACCGACCCGTGTAGAGGTTCCTGAGCTTTTTGCAGGAAACATTGCGGCAGTTACCGGGCTTAAGGATGCCATTGTTGGTTCCACGGTCTCCAGTCTCATGGAAATGACTCCTTTTGAGTCACTTGAGCACTACTCTGAACCCGTCGTTACTGTTGCGGTCGAAGCAAAAAACATGAAAGACCTGCCAAAACTGGTCGAAGTGCTTCGCCAGGTCGCAAAGGAAGATCCGACCCTTCGTGTCAATATCAACGAAGAGACCGGCGAACACCTGATCTCCGGAATGGGCGAACTACACCTTGAGATCGTCACCGGTCGTATTAAGCGTGACAAGGGTGTTGAGATCATAACTTCCGAACCTATCGTGGTATATCGCGAGACCATCACACAGGAACTCACTGACCCGGTCGAAGGAAAGTCTCCAAACCGTCACAACCGGTTCTACTTTACGCTTCACCCGCTCCCAGGGCATGTGGTTGACATGATTAAAAGTCATGAGATCTCCATGAACCAGGAATCCCTTGAGCGCCGTGATATGATGACAAAGGCCGGCTTTGATAAAGAAGAGGCAAAAAGCGTCAAGGACATCTATGCAACCAACATCTTCCTTGACATGACTAAAGGTATCCAGTACCTGAATGAAACGATGGAGCTCATCATAGACGGCATTCACGAAGCACTTGATGGCGGTCCGCTTGCAGATGAACCGGTGCAGAACATGCTTATAAAACTGGTTGATGTCAAGCTTCACGAAGATGCAATCCACCGTGGCCCGGCCCAGGTAATTCCCGCGGTCCGGAGTGCCATCAAGGGTGGAATACTCCTTGCCAATGATTCACTTCTTGAACCCATGCAGAAACTGCACATCACTGTACCACAAGATCACATGGGAAGTGCAACCTCGCAGATCCAGAGCAGGCGTGGACAGGTCTTTGATATGACCAGCGAAGGAGATACCGTTACCGTCGTTGGAAAAGCACCGGTTGCAGAGCTCTTCGGGTTTGCCGGAGATGTCCGTTCGGCAACTGAAGGGCGTGCAATGTGGAACAGCGAATTTGCAGGGTTTGAGATTGTTCCTGCTGGATCTGCCAAGGAAATAGTTCTTCAGATCAGAAAGCGCAAGGGGCTCAAGGAAGAGATGCCAAAGCCCGCGGACTACCTTGCCTGAATCTCCCTCCAATTTTCATCACTCGATTAAATCATTTTTTTAATATTTTTCTCCCAGAATAACAGGTTTTCCTCAATTATTTCGACGCCGAAAATTAACAAGATATATATGTATTACCGTCGAAATTTTCGTGACCAGTTTGAATACGAAAGTGGTCAGACAATTGATGGGGTTGATTGATATGAGTGCCTGTAAACTGAGGCAGTTTAGCGTATTACTTATTATAATCCTGGTTCTTGCAACCGGGTGGGCATCTGCTGTCAGACCAACTTCTGCATTATATGATAATACCGGAATTACTACCACGATTGATGCAACCTGTATCGGTACACTACTGGTATATCATGATATGGAGTGGCAGCAGACGAACAAAGCCGGTGGTGCAAATCTTGCGAATAATACACTGACGAAGGATGAAACCAGGGCAATTTTCACGTACGGGGAGAATACCCTTGCTGCAAGGGGAACTACAAAGTACTCGAAAGAGTACAATATGGAAGGCTCTAATGTATCTGAGGGCAGAGATAACTTATATGCCAGACATATGGTGAATTATGAGGCCAATCTTGAAAACAGTGGATCAATGCTCTGGGATGAGAGGGCAACTATAACCTCGTTTGGAGCTGCAACAGATGGTGCTAATGTAGGCCGATGTGTCTTTGCCAGTGGTTCGTCCAGCGATGGCGCAGGGTTCAAGGGGACTGTATCTGCTGGAAGTGCCATGGATGTCAGCGAAGTTGCCGCGGTGACAACGGTGGGTGGCAGGGCAATATCGGAGAGTTCAAGTGTTCCGGTAAACCTGCGTTATGGATTTGATGCCCAGGGTCTTGGCACAGATGGTAATAACACTCTTGCTAAAGGATCTGCTGAAGTGTACATGCGAACCGACTTTAAAGTCTATGATAATGTCTATAATCAAACCGTAACCGGTGGAAATCAGACAACCAGGATAACTGACAGACAGAGGACTGTTGCAAGCGGTCTCTTTGATCTGGCACAGACTCATGAGTTCTCCTCAACCATCTGATTTTTTTATGCAATTTCAAGATATTGAGTCGATGCTGGATGATCTTCGAAATTCTGACAAGATTGTCCGTGCAAAGGCTACTGATCGGCTGATTAAAACCGGGACCAGGGCGGTGCCATATCTTCTGCCTTTACTTGATGATGAGGACTGGGTGATCAGGTACCGGTCGCTGGAAGCTTTGTCCGGGATCCGTGACACCGGCACGATAGATGCCATCATCAAAAAAACAGATGACCCAAAAGATCATGTCAGGTACATGGCAGCAAAGGCCCTCTGTGCCATGAATGATGAAAGGGTGATCAATATTCTTGCAAAGATGCTGTCTGATGATCACTCCTATACCCGTAAGATTGCTGCCGGTGGAATCGCAGTATCAGGAGACAGCTCTTCCGAAACGCTTCTGCAAAATGCCCTGGTTAGGGAGACAGAACCTGATGTTCGTGCATGTCTTGAAGATGCACTTTGCCGGATGAAAAAATAAAAAAGTGAAAGCCTGTCTTTGGCTTTACCTTATACCTATCTTATTCTTGTTCCTGGAGGAACCTTTGTTTCAGGTCGAAGGAGAGATGCATCATCTCCTGCAGCCAGTATCATTCCATTGCTTTCAACGCCGAAAATTTTCGCAGGTTTTAAATTTGTACAGACCACCACGTCTTTTCCTGCCAGTTCTTCAGGGTCATGGAATTGTGCAATTCCGCTGACTATCTGCCTGACTTCATCGCCAATGCTCACCTGCAGTTTTAGGAGTTTGTCTGATTTGGGAACCGGCTCGGCTGAGAGAATTTTACCGATCTTCATCTCCACCCTGGCAAACTCTTCAATAGTTATCTCCGGGGTTTTTGGTTTTTTCTCCTCATCCAGTGCATCTATCCTTTCACGAAGCCTCTTGTCAAGTTCAGCCGTCACCTTATCGTCAATCTTTGTAAAGACTATTGATGGTGCAGGAAGCGGCCCTGGACTCAGGGCTACTTTCCCGGCAGAAAATCCGTTTTCTGTGATCGGACTGTCCTGCCCAAGCTGTGCCCAGATAAGTGCGGCACGTTCAGGCATGACTGGTTCCACAAGGAGTGTCAGGGCCTTTGCAAGCTGAAGGCAGTTTCTCAGTACCTGTGCCATGGCGGGCTTATCGGTTTTCGCAAGTTTCCAGGGTTCTTTCCCCTGAATATAGGTATTTCCCCAGGCTGATAATGACAGGATTGTATCAACAGCACCCTTAAAGTCATACTCCTCTACAAGTTCTGACACCTGAACAACTGTCTCATCTATCCTGTCAAAGATCTCCTGCTCAACCATGCCATCATCAGGGACCCCGCCGAACTCTTTTTGTGAGAGATGGAGCGTTCGGTAAATGAAATTTCCAAGGTTATTGACGACCTCGTTATTTATCCGTTCCTGGAAGAGCTGCCATGAGAAGTTCATCTCCTTTGTATGGCTTGTATAGGAGAGGAGATAGTACCTGAGGTAGTCGGCAGGAAGATCCTGGTCAAGGTAATCGTCATTGGTCCAGACCACGTATCCCCTTGACTTGGAGAACTTGTGATCATCTATCTTGAGCATCCCTGATGCTACAACTGCGTGCGGGGTTCCGTATCCTGCGCCATGGAGCATGGCCGGCCAGAAGACGCAGTGATGGTAAGTGATATCCTGTCCGATGAAGTGTGTCACCCGGGTGTCCTCGCCACACCAGCACTCTTTCCAGTCTTTTCCAATCTTCTCTGCCCACTCTTCTGTAAATCCGATGTACCCGATCGGGGCATCTACCCAGACATAAACGACCAGTTCATCATGACCAGGAAACTTTACTCCCCAGTCTAAGGTCCTGGTAATACACCAGTCATGCAGGTCCTCATTCACCCAGCCAAGTGCATAATTAATGGCATTTTCTGTCCCTTTCAACTCTCCAAGGTACTCCCTGAGCCAGGACTGAAAACCGCTGAGCCTGAAGAAAAAATGCTCCTGCTCGCGGTATTCCGCCCGGCTGCCACAGATTTTACATGTTGGCTCCAAAATTTCCCCTGGTTCAAGGTGTTTTCCGCAACCCTGGTCGCACTCGTCACCTCTTGCAGGTTTTTTACAATGAGGGCAAATGCCTTCCAGGTACCGGTCAGGCAGGAACTTATTGCATTTTACACAATATGCCTGCTGTATGACTTTTGGGTAGACATATCCCCGTTCTATGAGTCTTTCAACAAGATGTTTTGTCCTTGCATGTGTCGTCGGATCATCAGTCATCCCGAAGTGATCGAAATGCACCTGCATCTTTGTGAAGGTGTCAAGGAAATGGGTATGGTACCGTTCGGATATTTTCCTTGGGGTGATTCCTTCCTTCTCCGCACTGACTACTATTGGAGTTCCGTGATTATCTGAGCCGCAGATGAAGACTACTTCTTCTCCTTTCCGGCGCATGAATCGCACGTAAAAATCCGCAGGTACATAGGTCCGGAGGTGGCCAAGATGGCATGGGCCATTGGTATAGGGAAGGCCACAGGTAACAAGAAGTGGGCGGCTATTCATTGGGTATATTTTTGATGATAATTCTATAAAATATACAGAGGATGAAGACCTCTGTTTTATTATATCCCCAGCCGGAAAGTTAAGTCTGACTGGCTGTTGCGCAGAAAGTTACCATGAGGTGACCGGACTATTAATGAAGAAGAAAAGAGAGTTAAAGACGATATCACTTGGCTCTGAACCAGATACTCCTCCGGTTTCTGTCCTTGTGAATTTTATATCAGAATATCGAGGAATCGAGGCTGACCTGATCACTTTTCAGATGCTCCTCTCTCGCTTCTCTCAAAAAAAGGCGGGAATTGATGAGATTGCAGTGGGCGGAAGTTTTTGCAGGTCGCGACTTGAAGAAGGGCTGACCTGGGACGAGGAGCTTGGGCCGCTTGTACGACCTGAAGTTATGGCGGCAGATTTTCGTCTCCTGGCAGGACATGGAGGAGAGGTAAAATCTGTCCACGAGAGCCCGGTGGTCTTGTCCTCATGCCCCCCGCCGGATGATGAAGACTCGTTTGCTGAGATGTTTCATGGGTTTCGCCAGGTGCTGAGGACATTGCGTGATAACGGCGCTTTTGGACATGTCATCCATCTTCAGGATCCCTCTTCCCTGGAACTGGAACTTTTATCCGGTCCAAAAAGCCTTTTTTTCCTGAAACAACCAACGCCCACTGCACTTGAAGAGCTTTTGGAACATACATCAGACCTTGTCATCCAGGCAGATACTGTTTATCTTGTTGATGACCTGATGGACCGGTACCAGGTCAGGAACCTGATCCTGTACAATGCCAGCAATGTTCTCCCTGATGCCCTGCAGTACGTGGACATGGATCATCTGAAGGTGGCAGGGTATGGAGCCGGGGATGAAGAGGGTTATTGGAAAAAAGTGAAGGAGTCTGCGATTATTTACGAATAGAATCCGCATATCTGGCAATTTTTTCAAACCAGCGGTTCTTTTTCAAAAGCCGGAGAAGTATCTTATCTTTAAGGGTAAAATTAAAGAACCCTCCCGCAGCGTTCGGATGGCCTCCTCCTCCAAACTCCTTTGCAATCTTATGAGATATTGGCGGGACTGACCTTATGGAAAACTTGCCTGACCCGGAGACCAGTACCTCGATATCTGATCCAAGTTCTTTTCGAAGGTAAGCGGCGGTCTCGCTTGGGTACCCGTACATGGGCGCGACTACGGTGCGGTAATTTGTTCCAAGAACACTTGCTGCCTTTTTTGTTCTTCGCATGACCTTGTTTATCTCACGCATGATGTCTTCGTATTCGCTTCTTATCTTTTTGTCATCAAAGACTCCAAGCATGAGCATGTCGCGGACATGTTCCCGGTTTTCATGCCTTTGGAGTACAAGACCCAGAACACCTGATCGGGGGTCCTGGTGTTTCCACAGGTCATAATCACAGACGACAAGGGCTATCTCCTGTGCTATAAGGTCATCAGCGGCAAGGTCACTTGCACATATGCCACATGCACAACGGCCGGTATCGATATGGAGGAGATCTACGATGCTTTTTACATGCCCTATCTCATCTTCGTGCCACCGGTGATGATCCCTCCACTCAATTCTCCATCCTTTCTGTTTTAATCTTCGAAGGTGCTGTTCTACCCCTTTCCGGTACGAGAGATCGCTGATCGAGAGGGTATCTCCTTTTCCGGCAATCTGGGAGATGATATCAAGATACATCGGGAATTTTCCGACTGAACTGAATACTGTGTATACACCTTCATCTCTGAACCTGATCCGGTGAACTGCATCGGCGCCGACTGCATCAAAATCATTGTGAGTCAGATGAACTACCTTTGCTGTCCGAAGAGCGATGTCTGCCTGGATTTTTGTGGTATCCGGTTTCGCACTCCGTCTCCTGAAAAACATCGGGTTAATGTCAGTGTTATGATACCTTAATGGACGTGGTATATGCTTTACCGGTCCCGGGTACTAGTGCGTGAATATGTGATTTGAATGAAAAGTATTAATTAGGTATGAGCATAACATATATAGTCGCGCCTCAGTAGCTCAGACTGGGAGAGCGCCAGACTGAAGATCTGGTTGTCCCCGGTTCAAATCCGGGCTGAGGCATGTAATCACTGCCTAATGCTTAAAACATTCGGTACGATTTCTTTTTTTTTTATTATGTTCATTGCGTTATGGTATTTGTGTACGAGCGTCAAACCTTAAAAAATATCGGAAAAAAGCTGAAAGTACCAGAAGATCTAAAAATACCTATATCACAGACTGAGCGATAATTTCCTCTTATTTTGAGATTAAGGGAATAAAAATTTAAGAATGGGCTGGGATGCAATTGTAGATAAAATACCAATAATAAATGCAAAGATAATTTCAATCCAGCGACTTCTTCTCCGTTTTATATCAACCATGTCAAGAGCAATTGGATCGATATTTTCAATAATTTTTTTTGTGATCTCAATGGCATCACGGTATTTTTCGATTGTTGTCTGGAGGTTTATTCCTATATTCTGAAGTTCATGTTTCCTTGATTCCAATATTGCATTTGTAGCTTTGTGGTACTTATAAAGAAGATCAGATTCTCCCATATTTACGCATAAAACGCGTTTTTCTTTATCACTAATGAGAGATTTTAAGTCACTCTCAACATGAAGCCACATTAATTTATAACAATCCAATGTTGCTCTTTCTAAATGAGTGAACGCTTTTCTGATGTTTTCTTCTCTAATTTTTTGTTCAAGAGTTGGGGAAAGGTATTGCATCAAGTGGGAATTAGCCGAGTCAATTGCATACAACACTG
>Ga0116183_1002732_pt1 | contig 18634 bp, 20 predicted proteins | sample AD_UKC078_MetaG_FD_89753 | JGI IMG/M metagenome (GOLD analysis project Ga0116183, IMG submission 89753) | Active sludge microbial communities of municipal wastewater-treating anaerobic digesters from USA - AD_UKC078_MetaG | ecosystem: Engineered > Bioreactor > Anaerobic > Digestate | place: USA... | reverse complement strand
TATGTACGAGCTCGAAGCTCATGTGTCTAAACAATCTTTCATCGTACTTAACCAAACTTGGTTCAATTATAACCGCTTTAGCAGATTTAATCAATACTTTTACCTTAGCATCATATGGGGCTTAAAAATAAAATTGACGCATATGGGGCGCTTGTTTTGCAACAGAGATTAATGGTAAAAATATACGGACGCAACGTTTTTTACAAATAGTCTTATAAAAATTCAATAATATAGACTGACTATTCGAAGATAATTGTAGAGGTGAAAATGGCTAAAATAATTCCCGTCGCTTCCGGCAAAGGAGGGGTAGGGAAGACTTTTTTTGTAACAAATCTTAGTATCTTATTGGCTCAGAAGGGTCAGAGGGTCGTCGCGGTCGATCTTGATCTTGGCGGTAGCAATCTTCATACGATGTTAGGGATTAAGAATGATTTGTATGGGATTGGTCATTATATTTATGATAAGACTCTTCCGTTTGATAAGATTATACACCGGACTGAATTTGACAACCTAAAGTTCATTCCCGGCGACGCTCTTTTTGTTGGAGCGGCTAATATTCCATATTTTAGGAAAAAGAAAATTCTTTCTGAAATATCAAAAATTGACGCAGATTGGGTTATTTTAGATCTTGGATCCGGCAGTACGTTAAATACTATAGACTTTTTTTTAGCGTCAAACTGCGGAATATTGGTAACGACTCCGGAATTGACCGCCGTATTGAATTTGTATTCTTTTTTAAAAAACTCGTTTTACAGGTATATTTTTAACGGACTAAAAAAGAACGCCGAGGTTAGGGATAGATTGGTAGAAGCCGTTAAAACAAGGCTTGAAAAAGAGAATACGACGTTTTGCGAGTTATTAAAAATTATAAAAAAAGATTTTCCGGAAGAGGAGAAGAGGATAGACGACTTAGTAAATAATTTTTTTCCAAAACTTCTTCTGAATATGGGGAATAACGAACGGGATATAGCTTTTGGAGAAAATCTTAGAAAAATAATAAAAAAAAATATGGGTTTGGAAGTCGAATATTTAGGGCTTTTACCGGAGGAGCATCAGGCTCGTCGGTACGTTATAGCGAGGAAACCTCTATCGGTCGTAGAGAATGAGGGCAAATGGGTCGAAGGTTGTTCTAAAATCGCCGATAGATTGCTGGAGTTTCATGATTACCCCGTTACTATTTTTGAAGACGACGTCGACTCGTTAGACGTAGTATACGACGATATGAGATTTGTTATAGAATAAATAACGGCTAAAAATAGAGAAGGGTTTACAAAAGGTTAGCTCTTTTCTCTGATTTCTACTCTTCTGATTTTTCCGCTGATAGTTTTGGGCAATTCGGCGACAAATTCTATTATTCGAGGATATTTATACGGCGCCGTAACCCTTTTTACGTGTTCTTGGAGTTCGGCCGCGAGATCGTCGGACGGCGCGTAGTTTTTTGTCAGGACGATTGTCGCTTTGACAATTTGTCCTCTATCCGGATCGGGAACGCCGGTAATCGCGCACTCCATAACCGCCGGATGTTCGAGAAGAGCGCTTTCGACTTCAAAAGGTCCTATTCTATAGCCGGAGCTTTTTATAACGTCGTCGGCTCTTCCGACAAACCAATAGTATCCGTCTTCGTCTTTCCACGCGATATCGCCCGTGTAGTATTTATCGTTATTCCAGACTTTTTCCGTTAGTTCGGGGTCTTTATAGTATCCTAAAAACATTCCGAGCGGCTTCTTTTTATCTAATTTTACTACTATCTGTCCTTCTTCGCCGATTTCGCACGATTCTCCGTCTTCTTTTAGAATGTCGATATCGTAAGTTGGGGAGGGTTTGCCCATAGAGCCGGGTTTGGGCGGCATATAGGGAAACGTCGCTATGCAGACAACGAGTTCGGTTTGTCCAAAACCCTCCATAAGTTTGATTCCGGTAAGTTTGAGAAATTGGTTGTAGACCTCCGGGTTTAGCGGTTCGCCGGCGACGACGCAGTATTTGAGGTTAGAAAGGTCGTATTGCGCGAAATCTTCTTTAATAAGGTATCTATATATGGTGGGGGGCGCGCAGAATGTCGTTATCTTATAATCGGCGATTATTTTTAGCATATTTTTAGGGATAAATTTATCGTAATCGTAAACAAATACCGAGCATCCCGCTATCCATTGTCCGTAAATCTTGCCCCACGCCGCTTTAGCCCAGCCGGTATCGGCGACGGTTAGATGCGCTTTTTTATCTTGAACATTTTGCCAAAAATGCGCCGTTATTATGTGTCCGAGAGGATAATCGAAATTGTGAATTACCATTTTTGGCATACCGGTAGTGCCGGAAGTAAAATAGAGTAATGAAATATCGTTCTTATCAATATTTTCCATATTTTTAGGTCTGTTAAATACTGAATTTTGGTTTGATATACCCGAATCAAAATCGCGCCAACCGTCTCTTTTTCCATTAATAAGAATTTTATGCGTCAACGTAGGCGAGTCTTTTTCAGAATTTTCAATATTTTCCAACACGTTCTCTTCGTTTACCGAGACTATGGCTTTAACGTTTGCGGCGTTATTTCTATAAACAAGGTCTTTTTTAGTTAGGAGATGGGTCGCCGGTATGCATATCGCGCCTATTTTATGCAGAGCTAAAATGGAGAACCAAAATTCATATCGGCGTTTTAGAATTAACATTACGGCGTCCCCTTTTTTAATGCCGATTGATACAAAAAAATTAGCCGTTTTGTTTGCGTATTCGGATAGCGTTTTGAATGAGAATGTTTTTTCTTCATTCTTATCGTTTGTCCATATCAGCGCTATTCTATTCGGGTCTTCGCAAGCCCATTTGTCGGATACGTCGTATGCAAAATTGAAGTTTTGCGGAATGTTTATTGCGAAGTTATTATAAAAGTCGTCGTAATCTTTAAACTCTTTTTTGAAAAAATCCATCGCTTGAATCTCCTTTCTGTTGTTTTAACTTTATGATATAACTACTGCGAGAAATTTTGCCTTTTTATTATTTAACGGAATCATAGCGTGCTTCTCTTCCGAATTGAAGTAGATAGAGTCGCCTTCGTTTAAAATTATCTCATTGTTATTCAACATTATTTTCAGCGACCCCTCTATTACGTAGTTGAACTCTTGACCTTGATGGGAATACAAATTTATATTCTCCTCTTTTTTTGGCTCTACCGTAACCAAAAAGGTCTCGGCTTTTTTGTTCACAAAATTATACGATAAATCCTGATATTTATATTCCCTTCTACGTTGGATGATCGGCGCTTTGTCTTTTCTGACGACGCTGTATTTGCGTAACCTTGGATCTTCGCCGGTAATAATCGAAGTTAAATCTATATTGAACTTACGGGCGAGCTGACTTAACAAACCGATAGGGGGATCGAGCTCGCCGTTTTCATATTTTTGATATATATCGGATTGAATATTTAATTCGCGGGCAAGGGACTCTATAGAGATATTTTCCGACTCTCTGAGTCCCTTTATTCTTTCGGAAATCTCTTTGACCTTATTGTCCATACCGTCTCCCTGATTAATAATATTTGCCCTATTTTAAAATAATTTCTACTAAAAGTGAACCTCTTTTTTGCAAAATATTGAAAAGATTTTTACGCTCCATATGTGTCAATTCGTCTGCGATATAAATTGACGCATATGAAACAGATATTTTCTATTTCCCAAAAAACTGACAAGTTACAAAAAAATAGTATTTTTATTTGACAAATTAAGACAAGTGTATTACATTGTAATATGTGATATATTATGAGCAGGAAGTAAAAAAAAATACAAAAAAGGGTGAAATCCCGAAAAATGTATTACAAAATATCCATAACGTTTTTTTATCTTTAGACATGACCAAAGATTTAAACCTGTTTGATATTAAGCAGGTTAAAGGCGATTACTCTAAAGTATATTATAGATTGAGAAAAGGAAAATACAGGGCAATTTTTTTTATTGAAAATAATGATTTTTTCGTTGTATATATCGGAAAAAGAGAGGAGGTTTACAAATTATGGCAATAACATCTATAAGATTTAACAAAGATGAGGAAAAAGTATTAAATTATTTAAAAGAACATCTGCATTACGATACTTCAACGCTTTTAAAAAAAGCGTTATTTGATTTATATGAAGACTTTAAGGACAGAGAGATAATTGACAAAGTAGAAGAGAAATCAAGAAATAATAGTTTAAGTTTTTGTAGTTTTAATGATTTGCTTTCAGATTAGTTTTGTTTATTTTATGGGGGAGTCCATCTGACAGCAGCGTAAATAACTGGAATTCCCGTTTTTTACGGAAGCCCGATTGCCCCGAATGCGCGTCCCACGCATAACCGCCGCGGCTACTCCCTGGTGAAAAATGACACATATGGGTCTCATATCCGCCGCGGCTACTTCCCGATAAAAATTGACACATATGGGTCTCATAGCCGCCGCGTCGCGCCCTGATGAAGATTGACACATATGCGTCGCATATCCGCCGCGGCTACTTCCCGATAAAAATTGACACATATGCGCCTTATAACCGCCGCGGCTACTCCCTGATAAAAAATGACACATATGCGCCTCATATCCGCCGCGCCGCTCCTCGATGAAAATTCGACGCATATGCGGCGGGCGCATGTAAAAATTGACCGGCGCCCCTTGACAAAATATTGCTATTATATTAGATTATAAAATGTGAGGTTTAATTTATGATAGAAACGTTAACTAAACAGGTATTATCTTTATCAGTTGAAGAAAAGATAAAATTAGCGGATAAAATATTGGAAAATTTAAATCCTTCAATAAATAACGACATTGAAAGCGATTGGATAAAAGAATCAAATAATCGTTTTAAGAACTATTTAAATGGTAAAACGGTTTGTATAGATGGGGAAGAGTTCATAGGTAATTTAAAAAAGAAATATGAATTATAAGATCGTTTTTGAAGCCTCAAAAGAAATTGAAGAGGCAATTGAATACTACGATCTATTAAATAAAGGACTGGGATCGAAATTATTGAAAGAACTGGAGAATTCATTAAAAATTATTTGCGAATATCCGGAGTCATGCGTTAGAATTAGTAAAAAATTTAGGAGATGTTTGTTGAGAAGATTTCCTTATGGAATTATATATACAATTTATAATAATGAAATAATAATTACGGCTTTTATGAATTTATATAGAAAACCAAATTATTGGAAAAACCGGAGTACAGAAGTTTAAAATAACAATCTGACGGATTTGTTCTATGGTATATTAGCGCATTCAAAACTGGAATTCCCGTTTTTTATGGAAGCCCGATTGCCCCGAATGCGCGTCCCACGCATAGCCGCCGCGGCTACTCCCTGCTGAAAAAATGACACATATGTGTCAAACTGCCCTGCGACAAAAAAATGACACATATGCGCTTCATAACCGCCGCGCCGCTCCCCGATAAAATTGACACATATGCGATACATAACCGCCGCGGCTACTCCCTGGTGAAAAATGACACATATGGGTCGCATACCGCCGCGGCTACTCCCCGCTATAAAATGACACATATGAGCTACATAACCGCCGCGGCTACTCCCCGATAAAATTGACACATATGCGTCAAACTGCCCCGCGCCAAAAAAATGACACATATGCGCTTCATAACCGCCGCGGCTACTCCCCGATAAAAAATGACACATATGTGTCAAATTACTTCCCGCTATAAAATCGACACATATGTGTCAAACTGCCCTCGCCAAAAAAAAATCCCCCCTGAGAAGGGGGGATATAAATCGCGTAAAGACGCCTTAAGGCTGATATTGAGTCAAGTCGGCGGAACTCATCTCTAAATAATACGGCGGCGAATACTCCCCGGTTTCGACTGAATATATGAAAGGGTAGGTATTGGTATACCATTCGTCGGCATCTATTTCTTTGTTTCCGTTTGCGTCTACGAAAAAATCGACCTTATAAGCTTTGCCGTTTTCATAAGCTCCCCTCATATCAAGCATAAATCGGTTGTATTCAGGACTAGCGTCAAGGATAAGTTTGCATTTAGCGTATCCTGTTGACGGCTCAATCTGATTGCCGGATGCGTCTAATATTCTTATATAAGCGTCTGGCTCTGTAGTCAAATTTAAGTCTCCGGCCGCGTCCGTTAAGGTGAAATACAAGGTTGGCTGGACGTAAGGTATCTCTACCCAATCGCCGATCCAGGTTCCATAGGTCTCTTCATAATAGTCGGGATCGCCAGGGTTTCCATAGGTATATTTTTCATAGTTCATATAGAGCATAGGAATATAGTTTGACATATTGAGATTTATATCTCCGTCTTCGGGGTATATGCCTGGATAGTTGGAGGTAGAATATGTATCGCCAACAATCATATCATTATTGATAGGATCATTCCAGTCGATGAAAGCCCTTACCTTGTAGTCATATTTTGGTATGTTGTTAAAAACCGCTTTTGCGCCAAAATATTCCCATCCATCGGCAGAAACATTGCCAATTTGGACTTTCATTATATACAGCGACGCATGGCTATCGTCCATAAGCTCGACGTAAGCGTATTTGGTTTCTAGCTTGGCAAAGGTGTACTGTCCATATTCGTTCGGGATCTCTAAACGTACCTCCGCGTTGTCTGTATTGTTGGGATCAAAACCGTACGCCTCTCCTTCGACCAAGTTTATACGAACGCAGTTGTTATCGCCGATTTTAACTTCGGCGCTTCCGGAGAATTTTACGTTACCCATAGCGGGGTTCCATGCGTCTTGCGATACTGAGAACTTATACTCGGCGTTGTTGTCCGCTTTGGAACAGGTAAAATTGATGGAGTCCATAGGGCTATTTGATCCGTCCATGAAGTTTGACCAATACTCCGTAACGTGCGTCCATGCTGTTCCAACCTTCTTCTCAATCTTTATTCCGAAATGGACGTCGTTCAACCAGTATGGTCTATCAGTAGTCATATATGTCGGATCCATAAAACCTACGCTGACATAAACCGATTTGTCGCCGTTTCCGATCTCCAAGCCGCTTCCGCCTCCCGGCGCGGCGCTCATATAGAGCCCATAGAGACCTGATATGTTGAGTATCATATCGTTCTCGTCTAGCGGGGCGCCCGGAACTTGGTTGGGTCCGTCCCAACTAATGTCTACCAGAGTTCCCGACGTATTGAAGGTTATCCCTAGCGGAGAATCGTAAAAATTTGTTCCGGTTCCATCATCTTGCCAATCTCCATTTTCGTCAAAAATCGGATAAGTATACTCAAACGAAACGAGTTTCAAAACGAGTATATCCTCTTGATAAGGCATTCTGAGTTTATCGTAGTTTGCGTCAAAATTCTTATAACCTACGGCGACTATGAAGTAGTAGTTCGGCGTATTTTGATCATTGTCTTTGAATTTTTTGACGTTCTTGAATTCGAAAGTTCCATAGTTGTCGACTTTAGCGAACGCTACGGGCTTGGTTGCGGCGCCATCCTGGGGGTTGTTAACGCCGGCCGCCGGCATAAGTATCGCAAACCAAGCGTCCGCCTGATACCTATCGATCTGTCCGGGATTGTTGCCAAAGTCTATCTTGCCGTTTATAGTAGCTCTTTGCGGCGAATCGTCATAATATTCGCTAGCGCTAGCGCCGCCGCTTGGATACGGTATGCCGTCTGTGGGATATATAGAGTAGTCTACGCCCGTGTTTTGATCCTCTTCCGAATAAACGAATTCCGGTATAGATATATAATACTTATTGTTGTAATTATCAAATTTCAGCGCGGTTGCGGTAATAGGCGTATCCATATAATAGAAAGCTCCCGGTACGTCTTCTGCATAGAGTCTCGCGGCTACGATATACTTCTCTTTGTTCTTCAGATCGACTATGCCGTTTATATACAACTTGCCCGTCAAAGTCGAGTTGACCGCATTATTTCCCACGTCTATGTAGCCGTATCCTACAGGATTGTTCATGTCGATCCCCATAGCGCTGATTTCGAAGAGACCTACCTCTACCGTTTTACCCGCTATGGCGGTGTTTGTAAAAAGATCGTTCCTATCGCTGGATAACTTTACGTCTACCTTTAACGAAGGTCTGGCGTCCCCGGCTCCGAACTTCATCCATCCCGGTTCGCCGTAAGCCGCGTTGCCGATATTAACGGTCGTATCTCCGTCTCTTCCGTCGACAAACACGCCGATGCTGTAAGCGTAGAAGTCGTCATCTACAGTCTTCCCTATGTCGTCTGAAAGATCTTTTGGAAAGTCGCCGTTAGGATCGATTATAGCGTAAACTACGTAACTTCCTCCGGCTACGTCGTCAAATGTAAAAGAAGCCCCGTAAGCGCTGCTTACTACTCCGTTGGCTGTCTTAGCGGGATCTATTTTTCCAAATTCCGGACAAACGAATTCGTCGCCGTATATCATATTTTCAGGTTTAGCTATCCATACTTTTACGGATTTGCCTTTGGCGCTAGTCGGACATTTGCTGAGATTAACGATTATCTTTCCATTGGTTGCGTCTGCGTCGGCATCGCCCAGATTGGCGACGTTTATATTATCTGCGTTGCCCCCTAGGTTCACGGCGAGAGTATCCGAGTTTATGTTTATCTTCTTAGCGTCCTGTTCCGTCTTGTTCTCGGTTATAACGCCGTTTCTATCTTTCCTCATAGTCGTTATGGTGTACGCGACCTCCGTCGGAATACCTTTACTATTGTTTAAGGTAGTCGCCTGTTTAACGACCGTTAGAGTGCTCCCGTCGGCGTCCTTAGTAACGACGGTCGAATTTTCGATAACTTTCGACGAGTTGTCTTTCGCTATGTCTATCGTTATGGTCAAATTGGTTACGTTAAAAAAGCCCGACGTCTTCGTTCCGGTATATTTTATATAACCGTCCTCGACTTTTACGTACTTTTTACCGTTTGTGCTATTTTTTGACCATGCGACGGTAGCGGATCCTCTATAATCTCCCGACGTCGCCGCAAAAGTTCCCGATCCGGAAAAATCCTCGTCGTCGCCGATGCCGTTCGCCTTCAACTCGAAATGTTGAGTGGGGTCGAAAGGATTGCTTATCTCTTGATTTAAACTCCATTTTATGTCTGAGAAATCTTCAAAAGCGGATTTCACATAAACGTCGGCTACCCACTTATCCTTCTTAGTATCGATAGCCTTATTCTTATCGACATCCTGCCAATATTCAAACAGCATCGCGTATTTGTATCTGTCGTCGGTATTATCCGCCGTTTTATCTTCTACGCGCAAAATTACCGGCGACCCCATATAGAAGCCGATCCAGGTTTTTTCAATACCGGAACTCAAGTCTTCTGCGGTCGGTTTTTTCAACCCCGTAAAAAGCGGCATAAAGAGTTCCGATAGTTTTTCCGGATTTAATATCCCGGAGTCTCCTCTCTTTGCCTTGTTAAAAAAATAAGCGAACGGGAAATTTGGCAGACTTATATTTCCCGAAGCCGCGGCCGCAAGTTCCGGCGAAGTTGAGAATACCGCGGTCGGCATGATGCTCAGCGACGAATCGCCTCCGCTCCCTCCGTCGTCTCCTCCTCCTCCGGTCGTAGGACCTTCCGTTATGCCGCATGCGAAAATCAGTATCATCGATAATAATACCGTCGCAAGCGCAGTTGAAATTTTTGCAAAGCGTTTATTCATAGCGCTTCCTCCTTTTGTAAAATATTAATTTTTTTAAAAAAAATCTATACAAACATTATATTACTTATTTACAAAAAAACCATAAATTTTTGACAAAATGCGCTAATTAACAAAATAGTCGTCGGTCGAGTCTATCCTAAATACCTTTTCGTCGCCCTCTTCAAGCTCTAAATAGTCGGTCGAACAGTCGTAAACGTTGTAACTATCCTCCGAAGCGTCGTAAAATCCGAAAGAAAAAGCAAACTTTACCGATCCGTAACCGCCGCCCCAGACCAAGTCGAGGTAGTCTCTCTCCCCTACGGGCAGAGGGCGTCGCGCCGGCGGTACGACCTTAACTATCATATCTCCGCTCGCGTCTCCGGACTGTTCGTCGATAAAAAGCCCGACGTAGACCATATTCTTGTCGTAATTATTGACTATCCCGACCCTCGCATGGTTATATCTTACCGCGCACCCCGTCGAGCAGATACCGATAAAGACGACCAAACCGATAAAAAATAAATTTAAATTTTTTTTCATACTCAAAACCATGTTATCACCGACGCTATCTCCCATCTAAAAACAAAATCGGTACTCTCTACCGAAGTCCGCGGAAGACGAGTCCTCCAATGGAAGTTAAATTTTGTCTCTATCCCTACGACAAATCTGGTAATCCTAAAAATGTCGCTGTAAAAATTTATATCGAAGATATTCCCCTCTTCAAGAACTACTCTCAAAAATTCCGTCTCCCTGTTAGAAGTATCGTTATCCTTTACGCCGTCGCCGTCCGAATCAAGATCCGGATCTACGTCGTAATAGTAATGTTCGTTCATATAGTAAGGGGCTACTATATTTCTCTCGTCCCCCAATCTGTAATGTCTGTAATGCAGTTGAAACTTAAAGAGCCTGTCGACGAATTTTTTCTTCTTAAAAGAGTCGTAATAAACGTCCGTCTGATACTCCGCTCCGTAATCCTTCGTCCGCTCTAAGTCGTTCCTCCAACCGACGGCGATATCAATCGAATCCGCGTTATTGCCGTACATATATCCGATGAAATTTCCGACGCGCTGTACTCTGTCGAGTTCGGTTTGAGATATCGGATTTCGCGGATCGTAAGCTTTTTGATACTCCTCGCGGACGTATTCGTAGTTGCATACATGATCGCGCGAATAGACATATTTGCTCGTAATGGCGTATTCAAAGTTGATATAGAGGTTTTTTAGAAAAAATTCCGCCGCTTTTGGCGGTTTTAGATAGCGGGTAAAGAGATACCCTCTGATCTCTCCGCCGAGGACCGCGCCGATCCGGTTGGGGAATATGGGATATTTAAACATAAGGAAAAAAGCGTCGGAGTCGTCCACCAAAAGTTCCCCGTAAACGCGCCATCCGTTAAATCCTATCTGAAAGTCGAGACCTATTTTTAGATCCGACGCGCCTGTGTTTAGACCGCTCCCGAATTTTTCATCGTAAAACTTGTTGAGAGAGAGCGTGATAAAATATATAGAAAACGGATTCATAAACCATATATTGAAATTCTCGCCCAAAAAATAGACCGAATCCGACAGCCCTATGCGTATCCACGGGAGCGGTCTAAAATTGAATTTCTTGACGAATAAAGACTTGCCGTAAAGCTCGCCCTTTTTATATAGAGTAGTCAAATTCGGCGACCATTCCCCCTGATGCGGTCTTATAAACGAATATATAAGGTCCATATCGACGTATCTGGATAGCAACTGACTCCATCTTAGCGCAAAAATGGGACCCGAATAGTCGTCAAGCAACAACCTATGATATATAGCGTCCGAAGATATAAGATTTTGAAAGCCGAACTTAACGGACGTCCATTTATTCTTAAAACCGATATACGCTTCGCCGTAAAAGAGCATAGTGTTGCCGGTCTTTTCAAATTCGCCCCCCGCGTCTCTTTTGTCCGAGTTGCTGAAAAGTATCTCCGATACCAGATAAAAACCTATCAACTCCGGAGGTCCTATATTTAGTCTCATGCGTCCCAGAATTTCGGTATAGCCGTTTGTGTCAAAACCGCCGAACAGATAAGAGTGGTTGCTTCGCTTGTAAGACTCAAAGTTGAACGTTCCGTTTTTTTCGATCAAATTTATATCGTAATAGTCGTTGGTATCGATTATCCCGAAAATCGGAAGGGCGAGCGTAAATAATATTATCAATAAAAACGATTTTTTCATAAAATTCCTGAAAAAGAGATATACTAACATCATTGACTATTAAAATCAATTTATTTTTACTACTTAAGGTAAAAATATTTTTGACATTTATAAAAAAAAAGCGTATTATACCAAACGACGTATAAAATTCAGAATTGGAGTTTAGAATGAGAAAATATTTGATAGCCGGCAACTGGAAGATGAATATGAAGCCTTCCGAAGCTAAAGTATTTGCAAAACAATTAACAGATTCTATAAAAGACGTATCGTCCGACGTTATAGTCATGATAGCCCCGCCGTTTACGGCTTTACAGGCGGTCGGAGAGGCGATAAAGGGCTCCGTTATCAAACTGGGCGCGCAAAACATGAACGACAACGAAAAAGGCGCTTTTACCGGAGAGATTTCGGCGGATATGCTTCTGGACGTCGGGGTCGAGTATGTTATTTTAGGGCATTCCGAAAGAAGACAAATTTACAAAGAATCTAACGAATTTATAAATAAAAAAGTCCTATTTGCGCTTAAAAAAGGTCTAAAGCCGGTTTTGTGCATAGGCGAGCTTCTTGAAGAGAGAGAGAGCGGAAAAACGAATTCCGTATTGAAAACTCAACTAGTCGAAGGGTTAAAAAACGTCGCCAAAGACGATATGAAAAATATCGTTATCGCCTACGAGCCGGTGTGGGCTATCGGCACGGGAAAGGTAGCCACTCCGGAGGTCGCGGAGGAGACTCACAAATTTGTAAGAGATACGCTGGCTGAAATTTTCGACAAAACCGTCGCCGAAAATACTATTATCCAATACGGCGGGTCGGTAACGGACGCGAGCGTCGACGGCTTGATGAAACAGCCCGATATAGACGGAGCGCTGGTGGGCGGAGCGTCGTTAAAGGCGGACTCCTTTACGCGAATAGTTAAGTTTGTAAGGTAAATTTTAAAAATATTATAGTTAAAGAAGGAAAATATGGGGACAGTATTAATTATTATTTTTACCGTAGTTATGTTTATAGTCTGTTTTTTGATAGTTTCGAGCGTAATGTTGCAGGAGGACAAAGCGGGAGGCGGTATGGGGATAATCGGCGGATCGTCTCAGTCCTTTTTCGGCGCGAGTTCCGGCACCCTGTTGTCAAAAATAACGTCCGTTTTGTTGACGATATTTTTTGTGTTATCCATAGTATTGGCTCTTATATCTTCGAGTTTTACCAAAGGGTCGGTTATTTCGGAGATGGACATTTACGAAAGCGAAACCAGCGAGTATGAAGCTCCGGTAAGAAAAATGTTAAAAGACTTGCCGGCTAAAATTCAAACGGACGATTTTGATAAAAACATTTTAGGCAAAATTACGGACGAAGAGATTAAAGCGACTATAACGTCGTTTTATACTTTAGACAAAACGGAGAAGTACTACGAATTAAAAAGTAAACTCAATAAGGAAGATACTAAAAAGGTTTTAAAAATATTAAACGACGTCGGTTTTTCTATGGAAGCCGTTAAAACAGAATTTGGACCGACGGAGAGCGACGAGGCTTCCGATTAAAATTATGGAGTAATAAATTGGCGGATAGAAAAGATTTAATAAAAACAATTTTGGATATTATTAACGATAGCGAGGTGAAAGAGGACAGTATTACCGACGAAACCGTCCTAATCGGCGAAGACGGGCTGTTTTTTGATTCTATCGACGTTTTAGAACTGGTAGTTCAAATTGAAAAAAAATATGGCGTTAAAGTCAAAGATAACGATCTTATTCAGGAGAAATTCAAAGATTTTAAAACTTTTTTTGATTTTATAAACGAAAATGAAAAAAAATAGGGTATTCGTATCGGCTTATTCTACCGTTTCCGCTTTAGGGCTTGGAGTCGACGAAACTTTGATTAATTTACAAAAAGGCAAACAACTCTTTACCGCAGACGAGGATAGCGATTTTTCGCGCCCATGTTTCGCCGTCAACAGGTTTGAAAAAAGCGACGACTTGACGAAAAGTTCGAGTATATGTCTGTTTCTTCTTAAAGATATCGAGGATAGCTTTCGAGAATACGGCGATATACCGCTCTTTATGGCTACCTCTACCGGCGGCATCAGAGAGACAGAGAGCGTTTACAAACGCCTGGTCGACAAGTCGATCTCGTATCCTCTATTTAAGAGACATTTTTTTAACAAAACGATAAACGACGTTAAGGCTCGGTATCCAAACTTTAACGATAGTTTTACATTCTCGACGGCGTGCTCCTCGTCGGGGCATTCGATTTATCAAGCTTACAGAATGATGCGGTCGGGGCTTATAAAAAGAGCCGTTTTGATCGGTTACGACACGCTTTCGTATACCACTATGATAGGTTTTGATTCCCTCAAGCTGGTAAGTCATACCGGAACGAAGCCGTTGACCAAATCGCGCGACGGTTTGACTTTAGGCGACGGCGGAGGGATAATTTTTCTGGAATCCGAGCCGAAAGGCGAGCCGCTTGCCGAAATTATCGGCGTAGCGTCGAATTCCGACGGGCATCATATCTCGTCGCCCGAGCCGGACGGCTTTTCGCAGAAAAAATGTATAAACGACGCGCTCGAACAAGCCGAATTGAGCGCCGACGATATAAAGTATATCTGCGCTCACGGCACCGGCACGTTGATGAACGACGAAGTCGAGATTAACGTTTTAGACTCTTTGTTTAAAGGGGAAGTCGCGGTTACCTCTCTCAAATCGTTTATAGGTCATACTCTCGGCGCGTCGGCTATAACCGAAGTGGTAATATCGACGGCTATGCTGAAAAGCGGCAAGATTTATCAACCGAACGACTTTGCGGATTCGATGAACGAGAGGATTATTCCGTCGGCGTCGGTCGATATGAGATCGAAGTATTTTTTGAAGAACTCTTTTGGGTTTGGCGGGAATAACGTTAGCGCTTTGTTTGAAGTTTTTTAATATTAATAGTTAGGGAATGATAGCGATGAACGATAAATATTCAATGATTGAGGACGCGTCGATAGTAGGCTCCGGTCTTGAAAATAGTGAAAATAGTGAAAATATTGAAATTATAAAAAAGTATTTTGAAAACGGATATTTTAAAGAAAATAAAAAATTGCCGGAATCGGACGGCAATAAAGACGCGCCGGATCTATCTAAATACGTAAACTCCCCGCTAAAAAAGAGAATGAGTTCGTTATCGATGGGGATTTGCGCGGCTCTATCTCTCGGACCCGATCGAAATCTTACTCCCGAAGAGGAGATATATCTGTTTACCGCCTTCGCCGAGATAGATACGACGAATAAGATAATAAACTCGATTAAGATCGAAAATTCCGAGTTGGTCAGCCCGACGCTGTTTCACAATTCGGTGCACAATACTCCGCTCGGATATTTTACTATACTGCATAAACTCCGCAACTACTGCCTCGCAATATCGGACGGGCTTGATACGGGCGCCTCTTTTGCAAACTTTATCAAATATCGAACCTTGATGAAAGAGCCCTTTATCGTAGCGTGCGGCGAGGAGTATTCCGATTTTTACAAATTGGACTACTCTCAAAAACCCGATATAAGACCGGTTTTTTGTTCGTATAGAGTCGTTCCGTTTTGCGATAAAGGATTTAGACATCTGGAGCCGCTCTCAGACCTCTCGTCGCGCGATTTTAGCGGATTCGACTACGTTTTTGCGGACAAATCGACGTATTCTCTGCTGAAAGAAAAAGCAGATAACGTATATACCGAATATTTTCTTACCGGAGATAATCCAAGCTCCGTCGCCGCGCGTTTGTCTATTCCGTTTATATTGGGACTCAAAGGCAAAGGGGCGATAATTGATAAAAACGATAATAAATATCTGATTTTCGAGGTGAATCTTTGATTAATAACTTATTTGACGTATTTTTAGACTCCGATCCGGCGACTTTTTGCTTAATAAAACATAGCGTAAGATTTGAAAAAAGTTATATTGAAAAGAGTATTTCGACTCTTGAAAAAAATCTTACGGAGATATACCCCGACTGGGAAGGGCTGAAAGTATTTATAGATATTAAAGACCGCGCTCTTTACATAATAGTATTTTTGACTCTTCTCAAACTAAAAAGCAAGCCCGTTCTTGTTCCGATAGAGGTTAAGGAGGAAGATTATAAAAATTCGGAAGATGTTTTTATGTCCGATAATAAAAACCTCGATTTTGGACTGTTTATAAATACGGAGTTTAACGTCGCGGTCGGCTCAAATTTCAACAAAAATAGTTTAGTTAAGACTTCGGACGCCGCCGCGTTATATCTATACACCTCCGGTTCGACCGGCAAACCGAAACTTATAGAAAAATCCGTTCAAAATATTGCCGTCGAACTGGAAGAGTTAAAAAAAATATTTCCGATTAACAAAAAAACTACTTTTTATTTTACCCCTCCGATTTATCATATATACGGGCTTTTGTTTGATCTTTTTCTTCCTATGAGTTGCAGTTGCGCTATATACGTAGATTATCTTTTTACTCCTGAAACTATCGCGCAGTATGTTTTGGACAACCGCATAGAGTTTTTCGTTTCTATACCCTCTTATTACAAAATGTTTGTTACGCTTAATCTCGTCGGGAGTTTTGCAAGTTGTAAATATCTGACAAATTCCTCCGCCCCTTTGGATAAAGAGACGTCCAAAGTTTTTTATAAAAGGGGGTTGAATATCGTCGAGATATACGGCTCGACCGAAACGGGCGGCATAGCCCGCAGAGTTAGTCCTAAAGATGAGAATTGGGAGCTGTTCTCCTACGTCGATATAGTCAAATCGCGGGAGAATGAAGACGAAAAGGCGAGGGAGTTATTGATATTATCCCCTTCCGTTTCGGTAGATTTCGACAAAACGGTCGGATTTAACACCGGAGATATAGTGGAATTTACGGGCGATAACAAGTTCATTCTTTTAGGAAGAAATACGCGGTTTGTTAAAATATCCGGTAAAAGAGTAGACCTCAACTACGTTTTTAGCAAAATTCGCGACTATTTTCATTCAAAAGGTCTGGAAAACGTCGACGAACAAAATTTATACGTCGGTTGTTATAAAGAAAAATTATTTGTTATATTTAGCGACGAATATCCCGACGAGTTTCATATTATAAAGGAAGAGTTAAAAAAGCGTCTGCCGGGATATTCGTCGCCGAGGTATTTTGTCAAAAAAGAGATACCAAGAAACTCTATGGGTAAAATAAATAGAGTCGAGATCGAAAAAATTGCAGAGAAACTGTTTGGCGGTAATAAATAGAATAAGGGCGAATATGACGCGTAATGAAACAACCGGCGGAGTTGTAAAATTTATTGAAAAGGGCGAATTAGACTCGGACTCGGTCGTAATATTTTCATCATTCTTTCCGTTTAACAATAACGCTCCCGCCGAGTTTTTTTCATTTCTAGACGATAATATATACAAAAAAGTATTTACTGAATTTATAAGACCTAAAAATGGAAAAAAAGAGTTTACTTTCGACGCTTTGATAAACGCTTACGTCGAATATATCTCTACTTTAGAAAAAAAAAGAATTCATATAGTCGCCTTTGGAGTATTCTCAAACGTTTTTATTAATATCGCTAATTTGCTGAAAGGTAAAATTAATTCTTTGACGCTCATAGAGCCTGATTTTGCCAATTCTATCTTAATGAAGATATTCGATTCTAAGGAAGTACATTTTTTTAAATTCAGTTCTCTAAAAAATCAATATATTCAAGACTCTAAGCAAAATTATAAACGTTATTTATCAAAAACCCCTCTTTCTTTGATGAAATATTACTATTACAGTTTGAAAGAGTATTTACCCGAGAGTATGATATTAAAACAGATTGTAGATTCGGACGTTGAAATTTTGATACTATGGAAGTTAATGGAGAAAGAGCTATGGCCCCTGCCCCAGATATTAACGGATGATTATGAAATTAGCGCTTTTAGCTTATCGGAGAGCGCAATCGACGCGCTAATCGGTAAAAATCCCGATATAACGGATCAAATTAGAAGTCATATTGAAAAAAATATTATTTTAGAAAATTACTGAATTATTTTTAATAAAAAATATCTTTATTCTTGACACAATATATCTTTTATACTACACTCGTGAAAATTTTATTTATGGAGAGTAAAATGATTGGAAACGGCGACTGTTTATTAGAGGGACTTCAATTTATCGGCGAATCTTCTGAAGAACGTTTGTATGATATAGTTTTGGCAAATCTCGACGACGACGATTTTGACGACGACGAAGAAGATATGGACGACGACTTTGACGACGATGAAGATTTTGACGACGACGACTTCGACGACGATGATTTTGACGATGATGATGATTTTGACGACGACGACTTTGACGACGATGATGATTTTGACGACGACGACTTTGACGATGATGAAGATTTTGACGACGACGAAGATATGGACGACGACTTTGACGACGACGATGATTTTGACGACGACGATCTCGACGACGACGACTTTGACGATGATGATGATTTTGACGAATTAGACGACGACGAAGATTACGACGAAGATTACGACGACTACGAGGATGAAGATTTTGAAGAATAAAAAAATCGGGCTATAACCCGATTTTTTTTTATCTCTATTATAATACTTTTATAGTATCTCGTCAGTTTTTTTGGAATAAAAAATGTTTGCTTCATATGTGTCAATTTTTATCAGGGAATAGTCGCAGCGGATATGAAGCGCATATGTGTCATTTTTTTATCAGGGAGCGGCGCGGCAGCTATGAATCCCATATGTGTCAAATTTTCAGGACGACCGCCGCGCGCCTATCTGCCCCATATGATGCTAAGGTAAAAGTATTGATTAAATCTGCTAAAGCGGTTATATTGAACCTGTTTGGTTAAGTACGATGAAAGATTGTTAGGACGCATGAGCTTCGAGCTCGTACATATGATTA
>Ga0116183_1002729_pt1 | contig 18638 bp, 14 predicted proteins | sample AD_UKC078_MetaG_FD_89753 | JGI IMG/M metagenome (GOLD analysis project Ga0116183, IMG submission 89753) | Active sludge microbial communities of municipal wastewater-treating anaerobic digesters from USA - AD_UKC078_MetaG | ecosystem: Engineered > Bioreactor > Anaerobic > Digestate | place: USA... | reverse complement strand
TGCTTTTTAACGCTATTGAATGCCGGGGACCGGATTGTTATAGATGCCCGTTTGGTAAAAATTATACCAATTGCGACGCGGAGTGTTTTGCTCTAGCGGAAAAATTGATAAAAAAGAATTATATATCCGTAACGGCGTTTATAATAGAGCCGATGGTTCAATGCGCCGCAGGAATGAAGATATATTCGCCCAGATATTTGCAGAAATTGAGGGCGGCGTGTAGCGAATACGGCATTCACCTGATATGCGATGAAATCGCCGTGGGATTTGGCAGGACGGGTAAAATGGTCGCCTCTCAACACGCCGGTATTGTTCCGGATCTTGCGGCTGTATCGAAAGGATTGACGGGAGGTTTTTTACCTCTGTCGGCCGTTCTTGTTAAAGAAGAGATTTATATGAATTTTTACGATTCATATCCGTCAAACAAGGCTTTCCTTCATAGTCATTCGTATTCCGGCAATCCCCTCGCTTGCGCGGCGGCTTGCGCGGTATTTGAGCTGTTTGAAAAAGACGACGTTCTTTCTATGATAAACGAAAAAGGCGCCTATATCAAAGAAAAAATTTCGGTTTTAAAGGACAATAAATATATAGGAGATATCAGATCTATCGGGATGATAACTGCGGTTGAAATAGTTAAAGATAAGATAACTAAAGAGCCTTTTGAGTCTTCTATGCGTATAGGGCGCGCTATTTACAGAGAGGCGGAAAAAAAAGGGGTTTTGTTGAGAAATATCGGCGACGTTATATATTTTATGCCGCCGTATATAATAAATCGCGACGAAATGGATTTTATGGTAAAAGTAGCGATTGACGCTATTCTCGATCGCCTAAATAAAATTATTTAAAAATAGAAATCGGGAATTCCCGTTTTGAATATACTAAAATACTTACATATTCTGCTTGCGGCGCAAAGTCTATCCGCATTTTGCTATGCGCCCCGCCGCGCCCTGATGAAAAAATTGACACATATGGAACATAAATCGACGCATATGGGACAGATATTTTAATTAGTAAATTATTCGTCTCAATTCAACGCATATGTGTCAATTTAAATTCTTACGGTTTAACGCATATGCGGCGCTTTATTATCATATATCTTGCGCCGTTTGCAAAAATTTGATATACTATCGGTAGTTATGAACGGAAATTTACAGATTTTTCCAAACTCTCCTCTTATGCCGAAAGAGAAGCGTATCGAGATTATTTTGCAAAATAATTTAGCGGCAGACCTATTTCTGTCAATTAATTACAGTTTTGCCGAGGTTTTCTTTGGAAAAATCATAATCTGCTCCGCAAAACTTGGGGTATGCTACCTTGCGCCCGTTACCGACGAGGAAACTGCGCTTAATTTGCTAAAAAAACGCTTCCCCGGCTCGTCGCTAACTTATCAAACGGACGAATTTCAACAATCCGCGTTATCTTATATAAATATCGGTAAAAGCGCGCCGATAAAACTCCATATAAAAGGGACGAATTTTCAACTGTCCGTCTGGCGCGAGTTGTTAAATATCCCTTTTGGCTCCCTATCGACTTACGGCAACGTTGCAGAGAAAATCGGGCGTCCCGGCTCTTCGCGGTCCGTCGGCGCGGCGATAGGACAAAATCCGGTAGCGTACGTTATACCCTGTCATAGAGTAATCAAAAAAAACGGCGACATCGGCGGTTACCGCTGGGGATTGCCGTTAAAGAAAAAATTGATTGAATATGAAATTCAATAAATTAATATTGAAAAAATAAGTAATTAATTTTAACATATCGACTAAGGGGGATTTTATGAAAAAAGCAAGTTTTGTGTTTTTAATAATATTCGCGCTCGCTTTTACCGTTAATGCGAACGTTAAAAATTTAACAAAAACGGAAATTAAAGCTCCGATCTCTTTTGTCAAAACAATAAACGACGCAAATTATAAGAATCTGAGCGTTAAATATTCTTCGGACGGCGATTCGTTTGATTTCAAACAGTATAAAAAACTATTATTTGGGCTCACGGTCGCTTTTGCAACGGCTACATTTACCTTTTTATCGCTGGCGATAATTTTTAGCGTACTTTACGGGGTGTCTGATAAAATGGCCGCCGACGCCAATGCAAATAGCAGATTTTTAGACGAGGCCAATTGGTTATTCTCTAAAAACGGGCTTCTCGTCGGGGTAATCTCAGGCTGGTCGTTATTAACCCTTTTTTCTATTTGCGCTATAATATCGGGTATAATGTATCTAATGTCCGATCCCAATTATACCGTTATTAACGAGTTTAAAAAGAAAGCAGATTTATTAATCGCGCCGGGAGAAAATTCTCTGGGACTCGTAATAGCGCTGAAAGTATAACGCTATAGCGTTATACTTTTTTTATTTTACACACGAAAAATCCTTCCATTATGTTAGAAGGGAGTATTCGAAGACATTTTCTCATATCTCGCGAATATTTGTTCTCTTTCGCTCTTGCAAGTCCCTCCGTTACGTAGTCCCCTTCAAGACGAGGTATGTTTATATTTTCTATTTCGATCTTAAAATCGCCGCTTTCTAATATAGAATTTACCACCCCTTCATTCTCAACGTCATTAATGGCGCAAGTCGAATAAACCACCGTACCGCCCGGTTTTACCGAAGTCAACGCGCTTCTCAATAGTTTTTTCTGAATATTCGAACATCTTTCCGCCATATTTTTCCTCCAATTACCGTAACTTTTCCGATCGTAAATGTTAAATCTCCCATCCCCAGAACAAGGCGCGTCCAACAGAACTCTGTCGTAATAATTTGCTTTTTCAACGCAAAATTTATTACCGTCGGCTTGCGTTACTGTTGTATTAGTAACGCCTAATAAATTTATATTATGTCTTAATCTTTCTATTCTAATAAAATTAGGCTCCACGGCGTCTATTATCCCGGTATTATTCATTAAAGCGGCGATTTGAGTGGTTTTACTCCCCGGAGCGCTCGCAAGATCCAGAATTCTCTCGTTTTGTTCTACTCCCAAAGCTATAGGAGGAAGCATACTAGATAAAGTCTGTAAATAAATTTTACCGGATACCGCCAAATCGGTTTTTAACAATTTAATCCCGTCTTTCTTTTCAAGAATAAAGGCGTTATCGATAAAATTAATCTCCTGGAATTTAAACTTATTATTTCGCAAATAGTCCATTACTTCGCGTTTTGTAGACTTTAACGTATTAAGACGAAATGTCGTACGTCTTTCTATCCTGAACGACTGTATTATCTTATCGTATTGAACGGGGGAAAACAACTCTTTAAAAACGGCTAACGCGTCTCCGGGAATCAGTTTATAAACGTCGCCTATTGGACGCATTGCCATTCGTCCCCCCTATTATGACGAAAAAAGAACTAAACTAATCGCCATAACCATCATACCGGCTATCAACCCCGATATAGCGATATGATGTTGTCCGTACTCCTCAGCCGTCGGTAGCAACTCGTCAAACGATATATAAACCATAATCCCCGCGACGGCTGAAAAAACTATCCCAAAAACCGCATCGTTCATGAAATTCCTTAATAGGAAAAAGCCGATTAACGCCCCAACCGGCTCCGAAAATCCCGATAAAATAGAGTATAACAGAGCTTTTTTTCTGCTTTTAGTCGCGTAATATATCGGGACGGATACGGCAATACCTTCGGGAATATTGTGTATTGCGATAGCAAGCGCGATACTAACTCCAAGCGTCGGATCTTTTATCGCCGCCATAAAAGTTGCAATGCCTTCCGGAAAATTGTGTATTGCTATGGCCAGAGCCGAAAAAAGCCCCATTCGCATAAGCTTTTTACTTTCTCCATCGCTAATCTCTCCGCTATGAACGTTTTTTAACTCGTGAGGATTCTCGTAAGAAGGAACAAGTTTGTCAATGAGAGCGATTATCGCTATCCCGCCAAAAAACGAAACGACCGTTATCCAATACCCCGGTTTAGCGTCGTATATTGATACTAAAGAAGTCTTTGCTTTAAAGAATATCTCCACGAACGATACGTAGATCATTACCCCGGCGGAGAAACCGAGCGACGCGGCTAAAAACTTGGGATTAAACTTTTTTGAAAAAAAAGCCATTAAACTTCCGATGCTCGTCGATAAACCGGCAAATAATGTTACCCCAAAAGCAAATAATACGGAACTTGCGCTAATTACATAATTTTCCATTCTACTCTCCGATCTATTGTATAACTCTTTTTCAAAATTTTGTCAAACCGGTTTTTTAATTCGATTTATTAGGCGAGGCGCCCCGCAGTTTTTTGGGAATTGACACATATGAGATAGATATTTTTAATTAGCAAAATATTTGTCATTTATTTAAAAAATATCTAAATTTTTGTAAAGAGTTTTTTACTTTTAGTTGTTATATATATTAAAGAAAAAGGAGAAAATTTTATGAAAAACAAAAAACATCTATTTCATTTTATAGTATCGGAATCTATGAATACCAATGTCATAGATTTTCTACTAAAAGAGTTCAAAATTAATACGTTCAGCAAACTGTTTGAAACTATGTTTCGCCTTATTGACAAAAAAGTCCTAAAGATGAAAAGAATAATCGGAAATTGCCGCTCCGAATACGCCGTTATAGATAACTCCGACGATAAAAGGCTGGATAAATACCTTAGAATTAGCGAAGCGGACTATTTAAAAATAAAAAAATGGCATTCCTTGTATAACGAATTCTGTATAGCTTCGATAGTCCGCGATATCATACTGTTTTTTTATAACGGCGTTATGAAATACGGGTTGGAAGGATTTCTTGAGCTTGTTGGTAAGAAATTAAGGATTGATAAAGTGGAAAAAGACTTTTTGGGTAAAATGACACAACTGTTGAGTATCGCCGCTCAAAAACGGCTATTATACGCCCTCGTAATCGAAAATTATCCCAAATACGTCCACTCTACCTAAAATTAATTTATATTCCGCAATATATCACATAAGCGCCGAGCAGTGAAAACCGCCGTCAATATAAATAACCATTCCGGTAACCATTTTACTTAAGTCAGATCCGAGATAGATAGCCGAACCGGCGATATCCTCTCCATCGACGTGTCTTTTCATAAACGTATTTTTAACAAAATTATTGTACATATCTAAAAAACCCGGTATCGAGCGAGCCGCCACAGTCCTCATCGGCGCCGGAGATAAGGCGTTTACTCGTATATTTTTCTCGCCAACTTCGTAAGCAAGGTATCTGACAGAAGATTCCAGCGCGGCTTTTGCGCATCCCATAGCGTTATACGCCGGCAAAGCCCGAACGGAACCGATATAAGTCAACGTCATAATCGAGCCGCCGCCTCTTTTTTCCATAAGAGGAATACAATATTTGGACATTTTAATTAAGGTAAAGCATGATACGTCCATTGCCAATTTAAATCCCTCGGAAGTAGAATTGGTTATTCCGCCGGCGAGTTCGTTTTTATTTGCGAAAGCTATGCCATGTAAAAATATATCCAATCCGCCGAATTTCTTGTCGATTTCAGTAAATAAATGATGAAGATGATCGTCGTTAGTCGCGTCGCACTCCATCGTCAACTCTGCATTAAGATTCTCGCTTAATTTATCAAGCGTCTCTTTCAACCGAGATCCTTGATATGTCAATATTAATTTAGCCCCCTCTCTGGAAAATCCTTTCGCAATGTGGTAAGCGATTGAATTCTCGTTAGTTATTCCCGTTATAAGCGCTATTTTATCTTTTAAAATCATATTATTTCTCCAAAATTTAGATTGTTACAATTAATATATTACAAATGAAAAATTATTGCAACAATTTTTATTTTAAAAATGTACCCTCGCCGGTTTTTTAGGGAGGAATGAGAACTCTTGAGACAGTTCCTTCAAATTGACACATATGCGTCAAACTATAAGATGAAACACAGCGACGCATATGTGTCGAATTTATTTTCCCCACCCCAAAAGACCGACGGGCTTAAAAATAAAATAATAACATATAAGTTAATAAAATCAATTAGCATAACTTATTTAATTATGTTATAATTTTGATCATGGAGGATTATATGAAACTTGAGTATTCTAACAGAATGGATAAAAATCTCGTTCAGCTTTTTTACGAAGCGGTAAAAAAATACCCCGAGCATATTATTTTCAGATTTAAAGACAAGTCGGGTAAGTTTAATTCTATAAAATACGGCGAATTTTACGAAAAGGTCTGCGATTTTGCTCAAGGATTGATTGATTTGAAACTCGACGGCAAACGAATGGCGATTATATCCGACAATTGCGTCGAGTGGATGATAGCCGTTATCGCCTCAATGGGCTTGGGAGGAACGGACGTTCCTCGAGGGCTCAATTGCCCCGACGGCGAACTGAAATATATCTTAAATCACGCCGACGCAGATTTTATCGCCGTTCATAATAGAGACGGAAACGATAAACTTAATAAAAACGGCGTCGGGAATAACCTTAAAAGAATAATATTTAACGCGGACGGAATAACGCTAAAACCTAACGAGATAACTTTTGACGAAGTTTGCGCTCTCGGGAAGAAGATCAGGAACGGCGACGACGCTTTTTTTATCGAAAGATTTTCAAAAGTAAAACCCGACGATCTATGTTCGATAATATACACGTCCGGAACAACCGGCGCCCCAAAAGGAGTAATGCTCTCGCATAAAAATCTAACCTATTCGCCGACCGAAACCCCGGGGAGAGTTACCGCTTACGACGACGACCGCTGGATGAGTATTCTTCCGATATGGCACGTCGGCGAGAGATTTTTTGAGTTTATGGCGATTATTCACGGCGTAACGCTTATTTTATCTTCAATTTACGCTATGCGAGAGGATATGATTAAAGAAAAGCCGCATCTTATACCGGGAGCGCCGCTTGTTTGGAAGAAAAGTATGGACGGGATTATCAAAGGGATAGAGGATAGCGGCAAAGGTAAAATATTCCATTTTTTCTATAATAAAAGCTTAAGCTATATAAAAGCCCGAAGAGTCCTCAGAAAAAAGGATATTAGGTTTAAAAAACCGGGATTTTCAGAAAACATTTCCGCCTTTTTTAAAATGATGATAAATCTTCCTCTTCATAAACTCGGCTCGTCTTTAGTTTATTCGAAAATCAGAGCTAAAACCGGCGGACATATCAGAACGATTACGTCGGGCGGCGGAAAACTTCAAAACGAATGCGACGATTTTTTTGAAATAGTCGGATTTGACGTAATAGACGGCTACGGTTCTACGGAGACCGCCGTTATAGTAACGATACGAAGCGACGACGACGTCAAGTATTCGATCGGCAAAATTACGCCTCGAACTTCCTATAAAATCGTAAACGAGCAAACCGGAACAATATGTAAAATTGGGGAGACCGGAATTTTGTTTGTAAAAGGCGACCAGATATTTATGGGATACTATAAAAACGACGAAGCGACTAAAAAAGCGTTTGATAAAGACGGGTATTTTAATACCGGCGATCTTGTATGCGAAACGGCGACGGGCAATCTGGTATTTACCGGACGAGCAAAAGACACAATTGTGCTTGCTAACGGCGAGAACGTCGAACCGGAGCCGATAGAGATGGCGCTGGAAGATTCGCTATATATCAAATACGCGCTGGTAAGCGGACAGGACAAAGAGGGGCTATCCGCTCTGATAGTTCCAAACGTAGATAATTTGAAAAAAGTATTTAAATTTGATGAAAAAGCGCCGGGAATATTATCGGAAATACTAAAACAAGCCGAAGTGAACGATTTCTATAAAAAGGAGATAAAAAGCAAGGTTAATAGTTCGAGGGGATTTTTATTTCACGAATTGATAAAAGACTTTTCGTTATTGCCAAACGATTTTGAGGTCGGCGTCGAACTTACAAATACGATGAAAAAGAAGCGAAACGTTATTATAGAGAAATACAAATAGTTCCTCAAAAAAGTTGAAGACTTTTTTGAGGACTCAAATTTATATCCTTTTCTTTGCTTCGACCATCTTGTTATGAAGTCTATCCGCTTGCAAACAGAATACTTCGATCTGCGCTTGCGTAACTTGCGTAAACGGGTTGCCGTCCGATTCTATCGGCAAAAACGGCAGATTGCGAACGCCCATTTTATCAAGCTCTTCGTAAAGCGGATATTTACGCGAAAGCGCGATCTTATGAACAAGATTCATATTGGTTTTTAACAAACTTTCTACCATTCGAGACGGAAGACACGCAAAAGGTCCTATCGATATAACTCCGCACGCGTCGTTAAGGATATATTTCAACGCCGCTCCGGTCGTTATCGGCACTTCGCCTCTCAAATAGGGACTTACTATCAATCTCGACGAATTTATTATCTCCTTAATATTTATATAAGTCGGTTTGTAAAATCCGCAATTCGCAAAAACATCTTTGATCTGTTTATCGATTTTTTGTTGAAAAAACGACTTGAAGAAGAAGTAGATCTTCTTAAACGGACTGACGTTTATTTCGGTGAGATCGTTCATAAGACAATAATCGATATAAAACAGGACTTCCATAAACGGCACAATATGGGCGATAAATCCCTTTTCGGCGAGAAAACCCTCGATATTTCTTCTTGCAAAGTGATCGTTTCGGACGTATATTTCGCCCGTTATAGTTATGAATTTTGCGTCGTCTATCTCCATTTTTCTGGGGATCTCCGAGATTCGTTTTGCCGATAGTTTCAGGCGTTTATTGAGAGACATTTTTTCCCGCCCGCCGAAATTGTCGGTAATTTTGGCAAACTCCTCCTCCATAACTTTCAAGCCGTACTCTTTGTCTTCGGCGAGAACGATTATGCCGTTCTTTATAGTCTCAAAAACGTCGCCGAGAACAAAGGATTTAAAAAGCGTCAACAAAAGTCCCGTTCCAAATCCGGCGTAACCTTTTCGGTCGTCGAGTCTAAAAACCGCAAAATTCTCTATCTTGTTGCGTTTGATAAAGTTATTAAATCCGTTGTAATACTGCTCCAATCGGCATGGGGAGGTGTCCGTGGCGTGCAGAAGCACCAACGGCTCTCCCTTTTTGTGATGATCCCGGATGTAGGTCATCATATTGCCCATCATTATAGCTAACGGCAAACACTCTTTACTCGACGACTGCGAACGACCAAGTTTGATGCTCTCCATCGTAGTCGGCGGGACGAGCCGCCCTTTGATCCCGATTTTATTGAGGTATTCGTTCGCAGGTCCCATAACGTATCGCGACAAAGAAGGAAACATAAAGGTGTATTTATCGGATCTGGCGGATATAACGGTTTTTCCGTCGGATAGATGAATCTTAGCTTTAAACCCTTCCCCTTCTATCCAAGCCGGCTTGAAATCGCTCTTCTCTTTTTCTTCCAATTTATTGTTTTTTTGTAGTTCTCTATAATATTTGACGACGTCCAAGAACGCTTCGATTCGGGTATTGACTCCGGCGTCGGCGCTATGACTGTCAAGCTCCAAAGTTAGCGACGGCTTGCCTTCAAGCTCTTCTCTAAAAAGCTCGACCATAAAAGAATCCGGTCCGCAACTGAAATTCGTGATAAAAGTTCCAAACAATTGCGGGTGTCTTTTTACTATCTGAACGGCTTTGAGAATCGTCTCCCCCATACCCCAATGCATAAACGGCTCGAAGGTCTCCCCTTCAAAATTTAGTATATCGTAAGGAAATATCTCGATACCGCGCGACGTAAATTTTCTGGGAATTCCGAGATTCGCTTTTTCAGTAAAAGCGTTATACGACCTTCCAAAAAGAACGACTCCGATTTTATCGGGATTCTTCTCGAGTTCGGTAAGCAAATCCGCCCCGATTTTTTTCATTTCCGCAAAAAACTCTCTTTGCAGTTTTAGAGCTTCGTCGAAAGCGGCGGCGGCGTCCGACGCTTTACGCCCGAGTTTGTCGACGGCAAGCCGAATAAAAACTTTCTTCTCCCTATCGATCCCTCTTGAAAAATCGAGTAACGGTATAAGCATCTCGGTATTACCTATCTTATCCTTAAAGGTCGCCTTCATCGTAAAGGGTTCGCCTTGATTGAATACGCACGCTTTACGGTAACCGATTTGCTTAGAACAATTGTCGCATCCTCCGTCCGTCTCGATCTGAACAAGGTGCGGCATAAAGATATAGTCCGGCTTTTTTTCTAAGAGATCCCAGAAAAATCCGTGAGCCAACTGCATCGGATAACAGAATGAAGATAGTTGGGACTCTTCCCCCTCTTTTGCGCTATGTTCCGATACTATGACTTTAAAACCAAGTTTGCTGAAAAAGTTGTAGTATAGCGGAAAATACGTATTTGTATAAAAACTTCTGTTTATACCTATAACCTTGTTTTCTGAAACGGGATATTCGGGAGCGTATTTCCCGAAAAGCAGTCTTTCCCTTCGCGACACTATATCTAATCTGTCTTCGTCAAATTTCAATTTATGGATAATATTGTAATATTTATTGCAAGCGCCGCCAAATGCGTAAGTTTTGCCGTCGATGATTATCGATAGAATTTCGCAGCCTATATCGCACTTCTCTTGTCCGCCGGCGCACTTGAAATTTTTACCGTAAGTTACCTCTCTATTAATAAGCGCGTCGAGATCAAATTCGACCGGCTCTAAAAGATTGTTGTCGAGACGCTTTTTCGCTTCGAGCGCCACTCCAAAAGCCCCCATAAGCCCCGGATCCGGCGGAACGATTATCTCCTTGCCGGTCAGAGCCGCCATTGCGACCGGCACCGCTTTATTATAACATACCCCGCCTTGCATAAAAACCTTCTCGCCGACGCGTCTATTCCCTTTTACCCTGTTGGCATAGTTCATACAAATCGAATAAACGAGTCCGGCGATCATATCTTCCCTATTTATACCTTCCTGACTCGCGACTTTTATATCAGACCCGATAAACGCGGCGCATTGGTCGTTAAAATTCGGCGGATTTTGCGCTTTTAAAGCGATATCTCCGATATCTTGCATTTTTACTCCCAACGTTTCAAGCGCCGACTCTTCAAGAAAACTTCCCGTTCCCGCCGAACACGCTTCGTTCATCGCATAATCGGCGGGCACTCCGTTTACTAAATATGTGTATTTGGCGTCCTGTCCGCCGATTTCAAATATCGTATCTACGTCTTTATCGAAGAAAACGCTCGCCGCGGCGTGGCATACTATCTCGTTTATGACGCATTTTGTAAACCCATGAAGTCCGACTATCTGCCTACCCGAACCTGTAACGCCTAAAGCGATTATTTTTACTTTTTTATCCCCTATTTGTCTTTTTATCTCTTTGTAACAATTGCGCGCCGCTTCAACCGGATTGCCGTTAGTCCGCAGATAAACGTCCGCAATCATTTTATCGGTACTTTTGTTAAATAAAACCGCTTTTGTCGTGGTCGAGCCGACGTCCACCCCCAATATGCAGACGTCGCCGTCTTCAGGCTTACCGTGTTCAATTGATTTAAATTTAACTTTATCTATCGAACCGGAGAGTTTCTTCAAAAATTCAAACGAACTCTTTCCCTCCAAATAGACGCTTTCGATACCGTTATACGGCTTCGTCTCATGCTTCAAGCCGTATAGAGCCGCCCCAAGCGCCTCGAAATAATACGACTCCTCAGGGATATATAATTTATCAACCTGCTCTTTTAGGAAATTTACGACGACGCGGTTTTTTGTAACTCCGCCGGTCATAATAACGTTTTTTTGCGGAATAGACGACAACAACTCGGTAATCTTACCGGATATCATTCTGCACAATCCAGCGACGACGGCGCCTTTAGACTCGCCGATATTCAACGCGTGAGTGCAGTCCGATTTGCAAAATACCGAACATCTCCCCGATATTTTGTGCGGATGCTGATTTTCGGCTAACGCTATCGCCTCGTCGGCGTTTAAATTCATTCTGCGAATCTGCTGTAAAAAAAACTCTCCCGTTCCCGAAGCGCATTTGTTGCCTATATATACCTTTGATATATAACGGTCTTTGTCAAGTTCGTAAACGATCGTCGTCTCTCCCCCCGCCGATACAAGAACGTTATAATTTTCGTCGCCGAGATTGAGATATTGTAAAGAATATTCTATCGCCTCCGGTTCGGTTATCGTCGTAAGATTGACGTTTTCTCGAAATTTTCTGCCGGTAACGGTAATTTTATCAAATTTCGAGGCGTTTATCCCCCCTAAAATATCCAAAAAATTCTGTTTCGCGTTTCCCTCGTGCGACTTTGATATAATATTATCTATCTTAATTTTTCCATCGACTTCGCTAATCTCTACAAAAGTTATTGTCGAAGCCCCCAAACATATTCCAAGCGATTTCATAAATTCTCCGATTGTTTTAATTCCGATTAATATACAAAAATATTATCAAAAAGTCTAGTTTTTTGTGTATCGTTTACGTTCTCCGTCGGTTTTTTGGAGCGAGGAAGATTTTTTTATCTTAGCTCATATGCGTCAAATTTATTTTTGACACATATGGCATTTTTTTGTCGCAGAAAATATTGACGCATATGTGTCAAATTATTTTTATCCCCCAAAAAAAACCTACGGATATATAGTTTGCTTTTTTGATATGTCGGTATATCGACGAGTATGTCGTTAAATTCAAAAATTAACGGAATTTATCGTAATATTTAACTTTAAGACTCCGCCGGTCGATTATCTATTGATAACTATTTTGGAGAGCGCCCGGTGGGAAAGATCCTTGTCGCAGGACAAATATATTTGGACAGTTCGCTTTTAGTCGATAGATTCCCGATCCCTTACGTTCCGGTAAATTACGCTAAGTTCGGTATGAATATCGATCTTGGCGGCTCGGCGTTTTTTACGGCAAAAGCGCTCTCCTCTTTAGGCGACAATATCGATCTTCTTTCGGTAATATCGAACGACTATTTAGGCAAAGTTATCAGAGAGCGGCTTAAATACGATCTTATATACGACAAATATCTGGTTAATATTCTCAAACAGACTCCCACCTCTTTAAACATGATTGATAAGATAGGAAACAGACAGACGTATTACGATATGAAAGACGTCGACGATATTAATTACCCTATAGAGTACTATGAAATGGCTATTAAAGAGTGTTCGATAGCTATTTTGGAAAACACCAAATTTTGCGCTCCGTTTTTAGAGAGAAGTAAAAGACATAAAAAAATGATATTTACTAATTTTCTAACGTTTTCGGAGAGAGAGGAAGAAAAAAATGCCTTATTTTTTGAAAATTCTAACGTAGTTTTCATATTGGGCAAATTATTAAGCGGTAAAATAGAAGATTGGATCGATAAAGTTCTGAATAAATATAACGTCGATATTATAATCGTCGATATGGAAGAGAAAGGCGCGTATTTAGCCGTAAAAAAAGATAATTTTGTCGAAAGATTCCCTTTTGTCAAAGTGAGGGATATAGTCGATAATATAGGCTCAAACGAAGCGCTTCTATCCTGTTTTACGCACTACTACAACAGATATCTGGATCCTTGCGACGCTATAAAAAAAGCGATACTGTTCGCTTCGTATCAAAGAGGCGAATACGGCTCCACGATGGGATTTTTAGGCGAGAGAGAATTGAATAATTTATACGCGACGATTTATCAGCAATAGTCGCGCTAAAAAGCCGATAAAATTTACTCGAAATAATTTGATATAGTATTCTAATTCTGATAAAATCTACTGCGAAAATTTCGCGCCAAGAGGTAAAAAAAAATATGCCGATGAAGATTATTATTACGAAAGATTTTGACGATATGAGCGCAACCGCGTCTGAGATAGTCGTCGACGATATAAAACAATTCCAAAAGACAAAACAAAAAAAAGATAACTACATATTGGGGCTCGCTACGGGAAATACTCCGACCGGTTTGTATAAAAAACTCGCAAAAGCGGCAAATTCAAACGAATTTGATCCGGAAGCAATTGTATCGTTTAATCTTGACGAATATATAGGGCTTCCCGGCGATACCTCTTCCGAAAGAGTTTTGCATCCGGAGAGTTACGCTTTTTTTATGGTACAGGAGTTATTCGGTTTGTTGAATAAAAAATTCAAAAAGAGTTACGTCCCCGCCGGAACGGAAATCGATCTCAATAAATTGCTGGCAGAACTGGATAAATATAAAAACGATTCAAGCGTTTACGAATTTATCGGAAGCGACGCCGGCAAACAAATTCTTATTAAACCGAACGGTCCCAGCGATTATCTCAATTATATCAATAAAGAGATATTAGACGCTTATATGGATAAAATCAAGAAATTCGGAGGAATAGACCTCCATATCGTCGGCGTCGGAGGTAGAGGACATCTCGCTTTTCACGAATGCGGCATACCGCTTGATCGGGAAGCGCTATTAGTTAAACTCGACGACAATACCGTCGGAAACGCCGTCGTCGACGGGCACTTTAAAGAGGAAATCTTCGCTCCTAAATACGCTATATCTATGGGAGCTAAAGCGATTTACAGAGCAAAGACGGTGTTATTGGTCGCAAACGGAAAGCGCAAATCCGAATCGATAGCCGCTTCCCTTCTCGGCGACGTTACCGATAAAGTTCCTATTTCTATGGGGCAGGAATACGCTAAAAACGGCGGAAATATGATATACGTTATTGAAAAAGAAGCGGCGTCGGGATTATTGAATAAATTTGACGAATTAAAAAGAAAAGGATTTGAAGTCGTTAATAAGCTCTAAATTGTTATTTGTTGAAATTTTCTTTCATTTAGCTTGAAATATTTTGTAACTTATAGTATAAAAAAGATAAATTACGGGCTGTAGCGCAGCTTGGTTTAGCGCACATGTCTGGGGGACATGCGGTCGGCCGTTCAAATCGGCTCAGCCCGATTTTTTTATAATTTTCTCCTAATTAATTTAATTAATCGGAAATTATGAATAATGAGAAAACATGCGGTCAAGTCGGTCCGCCGGAAGACTTTCGCGACCTCTCTTTGGGTAGTCTAGACGAGATTTTTGCCGCTAATAAATTCAGCGCAGGTAAAATAAAAAACTTCTTTCTACAATTGAAAAGGCAAAAAATTTCGTCTCTTTCCGAATTAAAGAATGTGAAGAATATTTCCGCTATAATAGATCTTTTACCCTTTAAAACTCTGGACGTCGTCTCTTCGGTTAAGGATAAAGATAATAATGAAAAGATTGTTTTTAAAACAACCGACGGTTTTTTTATAGAATCCGTATTGATGCGTTCGAAGAAAAAAATTTCGATTTGCGTTTCCGTTCAGATCGGTTGTAAAATCGGCTGTAACTTTTGTACGACGGCAAAAATCGGATTTGTCAGAAGTTTGTCCGCATGGGAGATTATGGAACAAATCAGGATTATTTATTCGACAAAAATATATCCCGATAGGCTTTCATGCGTATCTATAATGGGTATGGGCGAACCTTTCGACAATCTTGAAAACGTTTTTAAAGCGGTCGAGTGGATGAATTCCAACTACGGTTATCAGATCTCCCGCGAAAAGATAACGATATCCACTTCCGGTTTTATACCCTTCGATAATTTTCTTTTATACTCTAAACCGACAAACCTCGCGGTATCGCTTCATTCGGCAAAGGAGGAGGTCAGGAGTAAAATTATGAATAAATCACCTATTAGTCTCGAAAAACTAAAGAAATATATGATAGAATATGTAAAGCGAAGCGGTATAGCTGTAACAGTCGAATATTGCCTTATAAATGGTCTAAACGACTCAAATAGCGACGCTATTGAGCTATCGGAGTTTTTATCCGACGTATTTTGTAAAGTTAATATATTGAATTTCAATACGACAATTGTCGGAAAAACAGCAGAGGATTCCGCTTCGGATCTTCGGGCGTCGCGCGCTTCGTTTTTTAAATCCGTAACAAACGATAAAATTAGGCGGTTTGTCGATATTTTGAAATCTCGCGGCATACCGACGCTTTACAGAAAAAGTCTTGCGACCGATATCGGAGCCGGATGCGGTCAGTTGGGGTTTAGCGCAAATAATATTAAACCGACGACGATTTAATATATTGATTAATTTTATATTTTCAATTATAATGTTCTTTATATCTTAATTTAAAGCAACGTTTCGGAGGATATATGAAAAAATTATATTTATTAAGACACGCTAAGTCCAGCTGGGACGACTCCTCTATTCCCGACTATGAAAGAGATTTAAACGACAGAGGCAGAAGAGAGGCTAAAAAAATGGGCGAGTACTTTCTGGAGAAGAACATTATTCCGGATATGATAATTTGCTCTCCTTCCAAACGAACCCGCGAAACGTACAAATTAGTCGTAAGCGAATTGGGAAAAATAATACAGACTATTTTTGAAGATAATATTTACGAAGCTTCCATTTCAGACATTTTTGACGCGATATCTGTGGTTCCAAAAGAAGTCGACTCACTTTTAATTATCGGCCACAATCCGGGAATGGAAGATGCGCTGGAGAAGATAACAAATATCCCGGGGATTATCGACAAGTTTGGGACTTGTTCGTTAGCCGAGTTGGAAGTCGATATTCAAAAATGGGACGATCTTTATAAAACCTCGGCAAAATTAACTAATTTTGTATCTCCAAAAACGCTTTAAGCCCTACCATTCGATTATTTTCTGCCTTTTATCTCAAGACTATCTATTTTTTCGCTAAAGTAAGCTACCATATCCAGAAAATCTCTTCTTCCTTGAGTTAATCTTGCCGGTTCGGAAGGTCGCTCCACATATTCGTCCAATACTATATCCCCTTTATTTATAATCCAAACTCTGTCCCCCAAAAATATCGCTTCGGGTATATCGTGCGTTACAAGAAGCGCCGTAACTTCCTGTTCGGGATTTAAAAAAAGCAACTCTACCATCAGGTCTTGCATCTCCCACCTGATCTTCCTATCAAGCGCGCCGAACGGCTCGTCCATAAGAATAATCTTAGTCTTCATACAAAGCGTGCGGGCTATAGCGACCCTCTGTTGCATACCTCCGGATAACTGATGCGGATATTTATATTCGGCGCCGGTCAGATACATTTTATCGACCCAATGTTTCGCCTCCTCTCTGGCTATATTTTTTTTAATCTTCTTTACTTTGATCAAAGGATAAGCGATATTATCTATAACGTTTAAAAACGGGAAAGACGAATATTTCTGAAAAATCATTCCTCTCTCCATACCGGGACCTTCTATCTTATTATTCAAAAGAAACATCTCTCCGGTCGTAGGCTCCAAAAGTCCGGCAATGAGTTTTAATATAGTCGATTTACCGCTCCCGGACGCGCCTAATATCGATATTACCTCCGATTTGCCCTCAATATCTTCGATGCTGAAATTCAAATTCGGTATAACCAGATGATCGCCAAATTTTTTACTAACATTTTTAGCGGATAATATAGGAACGTCTCTTCTTTTTTCTTTGTCCCGTTCAAAACTGATTTTTTGCAATCTGTTAAATATATCGGGATTAATATTTGGTTCGATATAAATTTTATCTTTAATTGTAACATTATTCGTCATCTTTTGTCCCTCTCGTGTTTAAATAAAGCCCATCCGGATATCTTAAATATGTACGAAAAAAAGAATGCAAAAAATATTATAATAAAAAATATGGCGTACATATCCGCAATCTGGAATCTCCTCTGTCTCGCAATAAATAACCATCCTATTCCATTAATCGTCTCTCCTCCGCCGGTATTAATCATCTCGGCAAATATTATATACCCCCAACCGAGTCCGAATACGGCGGACAGATGCTTCCACACTCTCGGCAGAGCCGTTGGAATAATCACAAACAATATTGTCTGTATCTGCGAAAAACCGAGAGTGTACGCCGTATCCAGATAAAGACCGTCCACCTCGTCCATCTCCTTCATAACAAGACCTATTAAAACAAATATCATCCCCAAAGTTAAAAACGCTATTTTCTGAAACTCGCCGATACCGAATATCGCCTGAGTCAACGGTATAAGCGCCGCGATAGGTATAAAAGTTCCGATAACTATAATAGGATTAATAAACGCTTTTGCTCGGGAGCTTACGCTCATCAATACTCCGATCGGTAAAGCTAACGCGACGACTAACAAAAAAGCGACAATCTCCCTTTTTAAACTCATCCATACCGCGTAGAATAACGACTTCTTCCATACAAAACCTTCGGCTTTGGTATCGCCGGTTCCTTTGATAAGCGACGGAAACGTTTTGACTATGTCGATAGGATTTGGCAACACATTTCTTGAAATAATTCTGTTCTCAGGAGTTTTTGCCGACGTTAAAGCAAACCAAACGGAAAAAAGCAAAATAAAAGCCAATAAGCCGTATATAAACTTTTTTAACCCTGAAATTTCTTTCCTTATCCATATTTTTCTTTTCATATTTCCCGCCTAAATACATTGTATTTATATAATACCATATATTATCCCATATTAAAATAAAATTCCAAAAAAAGTTATATTTATTATGCGCCGCGTCGCTCCCCGATGAAAATTTTGACACATATGCGCCCCGCCGCTCCCCGGTGTAATTTGACACATATGGAGCTGTATGCGTCGCGCCTCGATGAAAAAAATGACACATATGGAGCTACATACGCCGCGCCGCTTCCTGATGAGAAATTGACACATATGGAGCTAAGAACCAAAATGACACATATGTGTCAAAATAAATTTTTTTCACGGTATATAACAAATTCCTCTTGACGACGATGAAAATTTGAATTAAATTATATAGATATAGTTAGAATTATCGCGGAGGTAAAATATGCAAATAATACAAAAACTG
>Ga0116183_1002724_pt1 | contig 18658 bp, 20 predicted proteins | sample AD_UKC078_MetaG_FD_89753 | JGI IMG/M metagenome (GOLD analysis project Ga0116183, IMG submission 89753) | Active sludge microbial communities of municipal wastewater-treating anaerobic digesters from USA - AD_UKC078_MetaG | ecosystem: Engineered > Bioreactor > Anaerobic > Digestate | place: USA... | reverse complement strand
TAAGTTGAATTATGTGATGGATGACCGTTTCAATATGTTCTTCCCGAGGATGTACAGTTCCTCTTCCGAGCATGTTGAAGCCTATAAAGCATGGGGTAATGTAAAAGGGAAGAGGGTGAGGTTCGACTATTGCGGGCAGGATCGGACAGAATATGTTCCTACCTTTGGCGAAAATCTGCGCTTCTTTTTCTCTTATCAATTGAATCATATGTATTTCCGCTATTTCATGTGGAATTTCAGCGGACGACAGAATGATATACAAGGTCATGGCAGCATCGATAAAGGAAATTGGATTACCGGATTCACTTTCATTGATAAGATGTTGGTGGGTGATCAATCCAATATGCCTACTGAATTAAAAGAAAATAAAGGTCGCAACCGGTATTATATGTTACCATTGATATTGGGTATCATCGGTATTATATATTTGACGAAAAGCGGAAAAGAAGGGAAACATGTCTTCTGGATTGTAGGTTTGTTGTTCTTTCTCACCGGTATTGCCATTGTCATCTATCTGAATCAAACGCCCGGTCAACCGCGCGAAAGGGATTATGCTTACGCAGGTTCTTTCTATGCATACAGCATATGGATCGGATTGGGCGTGCTTGGATTGATCCGGCTCTTTAAGCGATTTTTACCTAAGAATGTCGCTGCCGTCATTGTTTCAATCGCCGCATTGGGCGTTCCAACTTTGATGGCTGTCGAAAACTGGGATGATCATGACAGAAGTAACCGTTACGTGGCCCGTGATTTTGGGTACAATTATTTGCTTTCCTGTAAAGAAAATGCCATCATTTTTACCAATGGTGATAATGATACTTTCCCTTTATGGTACAACCAGGAAGTGGAAGGCAGAGGTACGGATATTCGGGTTTGTAATTTAAGTTATTTGCAGACCGACTGGTACATTGATCAAATGAAGCGAGGTGCTTATCTTTCAGATCCCCTTCCTATTTCATGGACTCCCAGCGAATATATATCCGGGACCAATGAGATAATTATAGTGCGCGACGAGATTAAGCGTCCGATAGATGTGGAAACTGCTTTCAAAATCGCATTGAATCCGGAATATCACAGGGACGGGGATGGGTTTATTCCATCCAAACAATTGTATATTCCTGTTAATAAGGAAGATGTGTTGCAATATGGCGTGGTGGATGCGAGCAGGGCTGATGATATTGTTTCACAAATTAACATCGATTTGACTGATAAGTCGAGGCTTACGAAAAGTGAATTAATGGTAATTGAAATGTTGAAAGAGAATAAATGGAAACGTCCCATATACTTTGCTGTGACTGTTGGAGATAGTTATTATTTGGGATTGAATGATCATTTTGAATTGACGGGCATGGCATATCAGATTATGCCTGTGAGTACGGAAGGGAAAGGAGCAAGCGTGAATACTGCTGAAATGTACGACAACATGATGCATAAATTCAGTTATGGCAATATTGCAGACTCCACTATTTACCTGGATGAGAATACCTTGCGGATGTGCCGTACCCACAGGATGATGTTCAGTCAGTTAATAGCCGCTTTGATTGAGGAAAATGATACCGTACGTGCTAAAAAAGCATTGGATTATTCTTTGGAAGTTATTCCGCCTACCACTGTGCGACATGATTTTTATTCCATTCCATTGGCTGAGTCTTATCTGAAATTAAACGCCTTCGAGCAAGGCAATGAAATCTTGGATTTGATGGCTCAAAACAGTGTTGAATATTTGAATTGGTATTTCAATCTATCTTTTGCACAACGCAGTGGTGCAGAAAGACAAATCGGACATCATTTCGCTGTGTTCAATCATGTGCTTTCTTTAGCGAATCAATACAATCAAACACAAATCCTTGAAAAGTATATGGATGATTATCAGGAGTTCGCAAAACGAGTAAGGATGTAGGATTTGGGTATGCAACTTTCAAGATTACCGAGTCTGTTTTTTCCGTCATTGACCTGGCGTGTTAAGACGCATTCAAAATTGATATACCTGACTTTTGACGATGGTCCGGTGCCGCAGGTAACCCCTCAAGTATTGGATATTTTAGATACTTTCGGATGGAAGGCTACTTTCTTTTGTGTAGGAGAGAATGTAGCCAAACATCCTGATTTGTATCGTGAAGTGTTGGCAAGGGGACACAGAACGGGAAATCACAGTTACAATCATATCAGAGGCTTTCGTTATACTACGGATGAGTATGTGCAAAACGTAAAAAAAGCTTCGGAAATGATACAAAGTAAGCTGTTTCGGCCACCGCATGGCAGGATGACTTTTGCTCAAATGAAAGCTTTACGTAAAGAGTATGATATTGTGATGTGGGATGTGATTACCTATGATTATGATCAAAAGAGAAGTCCGGAGCGTATTCTGAAAACTATCAAACGCAACTTGCGGAAAGGTTCTGTGGTCGTATTCCACGACTCCCTGAAAGCAAAAGAAAATGTATTGGAAGTGTTGCCTAAAGCCTTGGAATTTTGGGAGTCGGAAGGGTATGATTGTGGGTTGTTGTAGTTGATGAAGCCAGGAAGTTAAAGAAGTTAAGGAAGTTATAAGAAGTTAGAGAAGTTAGCACGTTCCGAGTTCCGGGGTGCGGGTTCTAATTCGTTTTTCGTTCTTCACTCTTAGTTCTTAGTTTATCGTTTTTAGTTCTTCGTTTTTCGTTCTTCACTCTTAGTTCTTAGTTTATCGTTTTTAGTTCTTCGTTTTTTATTCTTAACTATGAAAGAATGTATTCTACATTACATCTGGCAATATAAATTATTTGCACAGCATGATTTATATACTACCGACGGGCAATCTGTCGAAGTGATTGATGTGGGCAAGCCGAATATACATGCCGGTCCCGACTTTTTCAATGCCAAAATAAAAATTGGAAAAACTATTTGGGCAGGAAATGTAGAGATTCATAATCTGGCTTCCGATTGGAACCGGCATGCACATCAGGGTAACAAAAATTACGGCAATGTGATTTTGCATGTAGTGAAAAAAGCAGATGTGCCTGTCTTTAGGTCTGATGGACAAAAGATTCCGCAGTTGGAGTTGAATTATGCGGAAGATATTGAACAAAATTATCAGGCATTGCTTGCAACTGCCAAATGGATTGCTTGCGAAGATAAATTAAAAGACATTGCCCACATCTACATTCATGCCTGGAAACATGTGCTGATGGCAGAAAGAATGGAGCAAAAAGTAAAAGAAATTGATGATTTGCTTCAAAAAACCAAGGGACATTGGGAAGAAGCTTTTTTTCTTGTTTTATGTAAACACTTCGGTTTTTCCGTGAATAACGATGCTTTTTTTAGATTGGCGACTTCCACATCCTGGCAAATTGTACGAAAATGTTCGTCTGATTTATTTCAGTTAGAAGCTCTTTTATTTGGGCAATCGGGCTTGCTGCATGGAACAATTACAAATGATGATTATATTTGCAGTCTGAAACGGGAGTACGAATTTCTTAAAAGAAAATTCAAGCTTCAGCCTATGGATAACTTGCAATGGCGTTTGTTACGTTTGAGGCCTGACAATTTTCCGCACATCAGGATTGCCCAATTGGCTGCCCTGCTTTTCACGCGTGAAAATTTATTCAGTTACGTTGTTAACAATCAGGAGGTAGAGGCGTTGGCTCAACTTTTCAATACAGCTGAAGTCTCGGATTATTGGCAAAGTCATTATTTGCTCGGTGGTGAAACACATGTTCCCAAACCGAAAAAAATGGGTCAAAGTTCCGTGTGTGGTTTGCTGATAAATGTGGTTGTTCCTATGCTGTTTTGTTATGGAGAACACAAGCAAATACAGGAGTTGAAAGACAGGGCATTGAGGCTGCTTGACAAGCTTCCGCCGGAGAATAATCACATCACTCGAAAGTGGAAAGTAATGGGGATGGAAATTAATTCAGCAAGTGATTCTCAAGCATTTATACATTTGTATAAAAATTATTGTGAAGAAAAGAAATGTTTAAGGTGCAGGATGGGGCATCAGATATTAGCAAAAACAAGAGTTGATTAAGCGACTAAATTTTAAAATAATAAGGTTCAAATTAATGAGATTATACCAAATTTTTCTCTTTACGATTTTAATATTGGCTGCCGGCTCTTGTGCCAACAGGGCGGCAGGACCTACAGGAGGACCGAAAGACAGTATTCCACCGGTGGTTGTCCGTTCTTCGCCCATAAACGGTGCACTGAACTTTAAAAAGAAAGACATTCAAGTGTACTTCAATGAAAATATTACTTTGGATAAAGTTAGTGACAATGTGGTCATTTCTCCGCCTCAAAAAACTCAGCCTATAGTAAGAGCAAATGCTAAAGTCCTTTTTGTGTCTTTGCAGGATGAATTGCAGGACAGCACAACCTACAGCATCTTGTTTGGAAATGCTATCGTTGATCTCAACGAGAAAAATCCTTTGGAGAATTATGTTTTTTCATTTGCAACCGGTGATGAAATTGACACTTTACAAATTGCCGGTCGGTTGCTCAATGCTGAAAACTTAGATCCTATGCCCGGTGTGTTGGTGGGAATACATGATAATCTGAATGACACGGCTATTTTAGGCGACCAGTTTAAGCGTATTGCCAAGACCGATTCAGAAGGTAAATTTACCATTCAAAACATAAAAAACGGACAATATAAATTGTATGCTTTGTCTGATTTAAACCGGGATTTTAAATATCAACCCGGAGAGTTTGTTGCGTTTTACGATTCCATTATTACTCCTCAAGTCAAATTAGAACAACGGATTGATACGATATGGGCGGATTCGGTTACTGTTGACACTATTCACGTGTTTTCTCAGTCTGTTTTTACTCCGGATGATATTTTGATTAAGCTTTTCAAAGAAACCAAAAAAAGACAGTATTTGGTTAAGGCGGAGCGTGCCGATGATAAGTACTTTAACTTGTTTTTCAACGATAAACAAGATAGTTTACCAAAGATTACACCTCTTAATTTTGATCTGGATACCCGCTTTTTAATTCAAAAATCCGGGCAACTTGACAGTCTAACCTATTGGATTCCGGATGCTGCTGTTTACAATCAAGATACGCTGACGCTGACGGTTGAATACTTCAAAACCGATTCTTTGTTTAATTATGTGTACACTGTCGATACCTTGAATTTGTTTCAGAGGAAAGCACGACAAACATCCAGACAAACATCCAAAAGCAAGTCGGAGGAGGTGGTTGAAGAACAAAAACCTTTGAATTTAAAAAACAATTTGTCAAGTAGTTTTGATTTTTATCTTGATATCGTTTTTGATTTTGAAGAACCTTTGGATTCCTTCTTTGTCGAGAAAATTCATTTGGTTCATAAAGTGGATTCCATTACCGAGCCTGTTGAATTCGCATGCTTGCAAAAAGATTCCATAGGGCGGATTTTGGGGCTTAGTCATGCTTGGAAACCGGAGGAAAGTTATGAATTAAATATTGACTCTGCTGCTTTTGTCAGTATATACGGGCGAGTTTCTAATCGCCTGACAACTGCATTTAAAATTAAGTCATTGGAGGATTATTCTACTCTGAAAATCATGCTGCAAGATTATGATCCAAGGGCTTACATTCAGGTGATTGATTCCAAAGAACAGGTGATACAATCGAAAAGAGCAGAGCAGCAGGGAGCTGTATTTCAATACCTTCGTCCCGGTGATTACTTCCTGCGTATGTTCATTGACGACAATCATAATGACATATGGGATACGGGAGATTTAGAGCGAAGAACACAACCCGAAGAAGTGATATATTTTTTTAAAAAACTCTCATTAAAAGCCAATTGGGAATTGGAAGAAACCTGGGACCATACGGATTCAAGTTTTTACAATAAGAAGCCTGAAGAGCTGATTAAAACGACTAAGAAAAGGTAAGGAGGCATCAAACAATCTTATCCGGATTTTTGGTTAAAAAATCTTTCCAGCTTTTGTAAGTTTGCATAGAAGCGGGTTTACCCATTTGTAGAAAATGGCAGTAAGCGGCTGCTAAACCATCGGTAGCATCCAGATGTGGAAGCATTTGATCGGGACTGATGTTAAGATAGCGCCGCAATAAATCGGCAACTTGTTCCTTAGAAGCACTGCCGTTACCGGTAATTGCCATTTTGATTTTCAGGGGAGCATATTCGGTGATGGGTATATTTCTGTAAAGTGCAGCAGACATGGCCACTCCTTGAGCACGACCCAGTTTCAGCATAGACTGCACATTCTTTCCGTGAAAAGGAGCTTCGATAGCCATTTCATCGGGTAGAAATTCATCAATCAGTGATAGCGTTCGATTGAATATACGAGTTAGTTTTTCATAATGATTGGAAAGTTTTCTCAAATCCAACACCCCCATGGCAATCATAGAAGACTGGTTACCTCTAACCTTTAGCAAACCATATCCCATGATGGTTGTACCCGGATCAATGCCTAAAATTATTTTGTCGTTTTGCGTACCCATTGAATTAATTTCCACAAATGTAAGCAAAATTCCCAAAACTTGCTTATCTTTGCATCGCAATTTTGCACTAACACGGGGGTTTAGCTCATCTGGCTAGAGCGCAACACTGGCAGTGTTGAGGTGACCGGTTCGAGTCCGGTAATCTCCACAATGTAGTCTGATTATCAAGGCATTATAAATAGGTGGGTAGGAATATGGGTACTTTTAAAAGATGTTCCCATATTTTTTTGTTGTATGTCGTATCGCAAATATATAAAAAAATTGTTTGCAAATTAATTGTATAAAATTTTACCGGAATGCTTTTTTAAGGCTGTATTTTAATTATAAAGTGTTCGAGCGTTCACGCTATGAACATATGAACATATGAACATCGTGAACGTCTAACTAAACTATTGCGGAAACTCAATCGGGATGTTTTTTTCTTTTAGCTCTTTGATTTCTTTAAGTAGTCGCTTTTCATAGTCATTTTGTGGTGTACGTCTTCCCAATGACAACAATACACCCACTTCGTCGGGGTCTAAGTCCGGTGCATTACAATAAGCCTCATAGCTTTCGTACTCTATTCCGTCTGTATCAATATACTTTGGCATCACTTCATTCAATTTTCTATGTAAGGTAATTAAAGCTTCAAGACATAAAGGTTATTTCCAAGAATCAGGTCTTTCCAATATAAAGCCATTTGGCAATTCTATTTCTTCGGGGAGTGCTGAATCCGCAAAAACTCTAAAACTCCCATTTAAGTTTTTATAGCTATCACAAATATTTCTTAATTCGTTTGAAAATCGCTTTGGAGGGAAAAAGACAATTATTTTCAACATAGGATTTATTTGCCTCATTATTTCGATTGGGGGAATTAAATCACTATCAGCTGATACTAAAATTACAACATCACTTTTATTCACAAAACAATCATATAACATTGAAGATGCTATTCTAACGTCAGTTTCTTTTTCTTCATAAGAGTGAATAGTTCTACCGCAACCATAACAAGTTAATCTTTTAGGAAGGTACTTTCCCAAGTGTAGAAAAAATTTAGGGTTTAACTTATTTGCTTGAAACAATTTATCCTGACGACTTGCCTTTCCCTTATCATTTGGAATGGCGGAAAAGTAATGCACTTCAAGTAGTTCTTGATGTGATCTTAGGTTTTTCTCAATGAATTTGACTATATCCAACCAATAAAATTTCTTCCAATTTCTATCTTTTAATCCGTAATAGAAATTAAACCCATCTATATAAGCTATTACTTTTTGTTTTCTTTTTGATGTCATAATAAAAAACCGCTCTGCAATTGAGCGGTCTGGCCTTTATCTTTCCCAATAAAGGGGGGTAATGTTATATAAATAACGGTACAAAGGTAATTATTATTATTTTTATATCAAAATATCTTTCTTAAATTTTAGTCTTTGTTATGTTTGATTTATTTTATCTTTAATCGTCTTAACGGTAAATAGTTAAATAGATTTTACCATATTACCCCCTTAATTAAAGGGAAATTCTATCGGGATGCCCTATTTAATGAATGATAATGATAAATTCAATGCTTCAATAAGATTATTTTCGTATTTAAAAATATCATCTATTGTTTCAATTTGAATCCATTCACAGCCTTTGTAGTTCTCTTTAGGAAATCCAATTTGTTTTTTGCGCTTTCCTATATTTATGCGGCATACCCAATACCATGAATTGTCGTTTATTTGAACAACAAAGTAGCTCTGATAATCTGTGTAAGTGATTTGAGCAGCATCTATGTGTTTTCTTAAAATACTCCTTATTATATTATAGGCATCAATTTCTTCTTGTATTGTAACAACTTTTCCGTCTTCTGATACAGATATTGCTCCTTCAGGAAGTTCTTCCGTTTTAGTAGGCGTTTTTTCTTTTTCAAGACGTGCATTCTTGTTATTTTCCATTGCAACGTTTAGACGGTCTGAAATAACATCATTTATGTGGTTTTGAATAGACCGTTTAACTAATGGAGTATATTGTTCTACTTGTTTTGCAGTATAGCTGCCGTTAATGGCTTTTACGAAAAATCGTACAAATTCATTAGATGGTTCTGAAAATTCATTTTTTACGATGTTTTTTAACTCGTTTGATATTTTAAGCTCAGCAGCAGTGCTTAATATTTCATTTTCATTGAAATATGATTTATGAAAAGATTTAAGTTGTTCTATTTTGGCATCAGATAGTTTTTGCATATCAATGACCAAAAACGGCTTTTCATCCATAACATTATTTTTGTCAATATCTGTATAAAACCGATATTCAATTCCATTAGTCAAAACACCAAAACGAGCATCAGACACATGAAAATACCTCAATAGTTGATTGTCGTGTTGTAATGATAATGGTTGCTGCCAATGTTTGCATTCAATGAGCATTATTGGTTTTCCGTCCTTCATTATTGCGTAATCAATTTTTTCCCCTTTTTTTGTTCCTATGTCACAAGTAAATTCAGGTATCACTTCCAGAGGATTAAATACATCATATCCAAGTGCATTTATCATTGGCATAACAAAAGCATTTTTTGTTGCTTCTTCTGTGCCGATACTGTCTTTAAGTTTAGAAATTCTTTCGGCAAATTGCAAAATGGTGTCTTTAAAATCAAGTGTAGCCATAATTATTTATTTAATTATTAATTATTTCTGGTAAATCTCTATTATTCAATTAAATGATAGTTCCTAATGTTTGTCCTTTGCCAGCAACCTTTACCCTTCTTCCTGTAGCTCTTTTTCTTCTTCGTTTTATGGTGCGCGTTAAGCTTCGTGGCTTTCGTATTTCGTTCCATCTGAATCTATGTATTTTTATAACTTGGTGTGTTTTATCGTGTAAAGATAATGAAATTATAAATAATTCGGTTGCGTCTTTGAACATATTCTGAAAAGTACTAACTTTATGGACGGAATTAGAAAAATTATCAAGAGAATATTATAAACATTTCAGATGAGTAATTTAAATTACATTTTAGAAAACTTTGAAAAAGGCAACGAAATTTACATTATGGATGACCTTGAAGATATAGCTGTTCGCTATTCTCCAACTAAGAAAGGATATGAAAACTTTGCTAAATTCAAAGGAGAAGCTGAATATAGAATATCTGAACACTCTAATGTTGTTACAAGGGCTGATATGGGTGGAACTATATTAACGAAAGAAGAATATTATAACTATTAAAAAAACATCACAACGGACAAGGCTGTTAGCACATGAAACAAGGTGATGGGATGCGTGTGGTTGACCAGATGTTTTTGAGAGAGGATAAAACCTCTCTTTTTTTTACGTAGATTTAATACCCATTATTCCGTGTATGGTGCCACTTTAGAACACAAAAAGGGGGCGCAAATTTACACCCCCTTAAACTTATATTAGTTGTATCTCATAACATTTTTAATTTATTTTTAAATTTTCTCTCTTTCTCCTATTATTAGCGGCTTGTTCCTTATTGCTAATTTTTAATTCTCTCAAAAACTCTTCGTTTTCAAGTGGTGATTTTACAAAATTATCAATCATCATTCGAACGTATTCATCAGTCAGGATTTTAGAACCCTCTGAAATGTATTTTTTATTTCTGTCATTGTACAAAAGTTTTATTTATTAGTTCAATCGTTTTTTCGTCGTTATCCCGTAGCTCTAAAAAATCTTGCGCTTTAATTTGGTTTTCGTGAATCCACTGTTTACACTTTCTTAAAATCTGTCTTTTAGCTCTGTTGTTGTGTTCGCTTTTCGCATTTTCGTAAACAATCTCATTATTCATGCATGAAAAATATTTGCATAAATGAAACTAATTAGTTACATTTGCAACGTTCAATAATTCTGTTATGCGAGAGATATTTAAAACACACGAATTTGAAACCTTTTTGAGCGAATTAGATGATAGAACAAGGACTAAGTTTGATTACGCAATCGAAATTGTGATGACTATTAAAGTTATTCCCACTAAATTTGTGAAAAAGCTAACAGGCAGTAAGTTTTATGAACTGCGTGTTTCGGTAGGTTTTAACGAATATCGCACTATAACATTCTCTATTGACGCTCAGAATATAATTGAAGCCACCAGAATAATACTAATAAATGGATTTTTGAAAAAATCTGAAAAAGACTATAAAAAACAAATACAGGAAGCAAGCAATATATTAAATAATTACGATTATGAAGACAAATAGACGCCAATTGATAAACGTAAATAAGGAATTTGATGAAAAATATGGCGTTACAGGCAGCGATACCCGCTCAGAATTTAACGCAAAGGCAACGGCTTGGTATTATGGGGAAATTTTGCGTGAAAAACGCAAAGAAATGAAAATAACACAACAGGAACTTTCAGAACGTACGGGATTAAAACGCACCTATATATCTCGCATTGAAAGGGGAGAAACGGATATGCAACTATCCAGTCTGATACGCATATCCCGAGCGTTAAATTTAAAGTTTGGATTAGTGTAAGATTTTCATTAAAAAAAGCCGGACTAAGTTGAGTGATTAGTCCGACTTTTAGTCTTTCGCTTGTGTAAGTGTTTGATTTTTACAAAGCTTCGCTCTCCCTCTTGGACTTGAACCAAGGACCCTCTGATTAACAGTCAGATGCTCTAACCAACTGAGCTAAGGAAGAATGGGTGCATTTTTTAAATGCCCTGCAAAAGTAATAGGTTTTTCTGAATTATGCAATATCTTTGTGAAAAATTACAATTTTAAAAATCGTTTAGTATCATGAAGAAAGTTCTTGGGATGGGTAATGCGCTGACGGATATACTATTGCAAATTGATGAAGATGGCGTATTGGAAAAGCTGAATCTGAGAAAAGGTAGTATGCAATTGATAAATTCGGCAAAAATTGACGAATTGCGCACCCTGTTTGATTTTTCAAAAGCGGTAAAAGCTACGGGAGGTTCGGCATCAAACACAGTACACGGCATTGCCAAATTAGGTGGTGAAGCCGGATTCTTCGGGAAAATAGGAGAGGATGATACCGGTAAATTTTTTCTTGACGACACCAAAAACAATGGGGTAGTTCCTTATCTGATTGTGGATAAACAGCAATCCGGTAGCAGTACGGTGCTGGTTTCTAAGGATGGAGAGCGCACCATGTGTACCTTTTTGGGAGCAGCCGGTGAATTGCAAGCTGCTGACTTGTCGTCTGCCCCGTTTGAAGATTATGATATCTTGCACGTCGAAGGGTTTTTAGTACAAAATCATGCATTGATATTGCGGGCTGTTCAAATGGCAAAAGCAGCCGGAATGTTGGTGTCCATAGACCTGGCAAGTTTCAACGTGATAGAGGAACATTTTGAATTTTTGAATTCCCTGGTCACTAAATATGTGGATATTGTGTTTGCCAATGAGGACGAAGCCCGTGCCTTTACAGGTAAAAAACCTAAGGATGCATTAATCGCATTGTCGGAACGAGTTGATATTGCCATAGTAAAGACCGGGAAAAAAGGCTCGATGATTGCCTCAAAAGGTGTTCAATATAACGTTAAAGCGTGCAAAGCCGACTGTATAGATACTACCGGAGCAGGAGATTTATATGCAGCCGGTTTTTTATATGGCATGTCACGAGATCTTCCTTTGCCTGTTTGCGGACAAATCGGGTCGTGGATATCATCACGAATAGTACAGGTGATGGGAGCCAAAATGCCGGATAGATTATGGGAAGAAATTAATGTGAAAGTCAACCAAATCATTGCCGTTTCATGATTTTTTTGTACTTTTAATCCCGAAAAAATAATTCGTACAGTCACAAATAATTCATTATTTATGGGGCTGTCTCAAAAGTAAATATTCAAGCGAAAAACCGTAAGGTGTCTTAGAAGTGTCCAAATGCAAGGCACTGAGATTGAGGGCAAAGGAGCATACTGAAGTATGTGACTGAGCCTGAATATCGAAAGTAACGCAGCAGTTGGCACTTATGAGACACCGCCCATTATCAATTTATTTTCATGAAACAATATCTAGATTTACTAAGTCGCGTGTTGAAAGAGGGTGTAAGCAAAGAAGACCGCACCGGAACAGGTACCATTTCGATATTCGGTCATCAGATGAGATTTGATCTTTCTGAAGGCTTCCCGTGCTTGACCACCAAAAAACTTCATTTAAGATCTATCATTCATGAGTTGTTGTGGTTTCTAAAAGGTGATACCAATGTGAAATACCTACAGGAAAATGGCGTGAGGATTTGGAATGAATGGGCGGACGAAAACGGTGATTTAGGACATATCTATGGCTATCAATGGCGTTCGTGGCCCGATTATCAAGGAGGACATATAGACCAAATTACAGAAGTTGTGAACCTGATTAAAAACAACCCGGATTCCAGACGGATGATTGTAAACTCATGGAACGTGGCTGATTTGCCCAATATGAATTTGCCGCCCTGCCATACTTTCTTTCAGTTCTACGTGGTAAATGGTAAATTAAGCCTACAATTGTACCAGCGCAGTGCAGATATCTTTTTGGGTGTTCCCTTTAATATTGCCTCTTATGCTCTGCTGTTGCAGATGATGGCACAGGTAACCGGTTTGGTGCCAGGCGATTTTGTACATACATTCGGCGATGCGCATATTTACAACAATCATATCGACCAGGTCAAGCTACAGTTAACACGTGTGCCAAAACCGCTTCCTACCATGAAAATCAATCCTGATGTAAAAGATATTTTCGACTTCAAATTTGAAGATTTTGAATTGATTAACTACGTGGCAGATCCCCACATCAAAGGAGAGGTGTCGGTGTAGTTTGAAAAAGAATATCAAAAGTAACGCAGCAGTTGAACAATATGAGGCACACCGCCTTCGCATGCTGCGTTCTCCTTTCTCCCCTGTTTTTAGTTCATCGTTCTTCGTTCTTAGTTCATCGTTTTTGTCTTTGTTCCTAAATAGAGTTCTGTGAACAAATTGAAATAAGAATAAGTCAGAAGACAGTGTAGATTTTTATCATATAATTTTGAATTGATTAAATGTAGTTGTACATTTGTAGTTGCAAAATTAAAAAACAACTTTATGAAGTTGATGCGGTTTTAGTCAGGATCGCATCGGCTTTTAATCTTACTAACTGCCACATGGACAACAAGTTAAAAGTTTCTATTGTTGCCGCTCTTGCAGATGATTATGCAATCGGTTATAAGGGAAAACTTCCCTGGAATTTGCCGGCTGATATGAAGCATTTCAAAACGTTGACAACCGGTGGTACGGTGGTTATGGGTAAAAGAACTTTTGAAAGTCTTCCAAACGGTCCCTTGCCCAATCGCACCAACATCGTGCTTTCCAGTATGATTTCGGAAGGAGTCAGTGAAGGCTACTTTGAGGCAAATTCTTTAGAAGATGCCTTGGAATTATGCTCAAATGCTAAAGAAGTGTTTGTAATTGGTGGCTCGGCTGTTTATAAACAATGTGCTGACGTTGCCGACACCATGTATTTGACATGGGTACATGGAAAGTTCAAAGCGGACACTTATTTTCCTGAGATTGATTTCAATGTTTGGAAAGAAGTATCGCGCACGGATCATCCCGCAGATGAGAGAAATAAATATCCTTACAGCTTTGCGGTGTATGAAAAAATTAAGTGAATGATACTTTAAAATTGTAGTAAAGCCTTTTTCTGTAAAGAAGAAGGCTTTACTGTTTTTTTTGAAGAAAAATGCTTTATTTTCTTACAAATTGCTTATCTTTGTGGGAAATTGCAAACAATGCGTTAAAATTATTTTATGAGTTATTTGATCAAACCGCCTCATTACACTCCCATCCTTAATCTTCAACAAACTGAAGTTGGAATTGCGAAAATAAAAGATTTTTTTCAGGCAAATTTATCAGCTGAATTGCGTTTGAGACGTGTCACTGCTCCTTTGTTTGTTTTGCGAGGCATGGGCTTGAATGATGATTTGACCGGTGTGGAACGTCCTGTGAATTTCCTTATCAAAGATATGGATGATGCCAAAGCAGAAGTGGTACATTCTTTAGCCAAGTGGAAAAGAGTAACCTTAGCTGATTATGAAATTGAAAACGGATACGGTATTTATACGGATATGAATGCCATTCGTGCGGATGAAGAATTGGGTAATTTACATTCTTTATATGTCGATCAGTGGGACTGGGAACGGGTTATGTCACCGGAAGAACGCAATATTGATTTTTTGAAGAAAATCGTCAAGCGCATCTACAACACCATGCTCCGTACCGAATATTTGGTTTCGGAGAGTTTCCCGAAAATACGACCCATCCTTCCGGAGAAAATACAATTTATTCATGCAGAAGAATTACGCTGCATGTATCCTGACCTTTCACCCAAAGATCGGGAACATCGGATTGCCAAGAAATATGGGGCTGTTTTTATCATCGGTATCGGTACTGAATTGGGTGATGGAGAAAAGCACGACGGACGTGCGCCGGACTACGACGACTGGACAAGTGAGGGCGAAAAAGGTTTGCCGGGTCTCAATGGAGATATTTTGTTGTGGAATCCCATTTTAAATATGGCAGTTGAAATTTCTTCCATGGGCATCCGGGTTGATAAAGAGGCTTTGTTGCGGCAATTGGAACTGACCGGACAAACAGAACGATTGCAGTTGTATTTCCACAAACGCCTGATGGAAGGCAGCTTGCCCTTGTCCATAGGCGGAGGAATCGGACAGTCCCGCCTGTGTATGTTCTTTCTTAGGAAAGCACATATAGGTGAAATTCAGGCAAGTATATGGCCCGATGAAATGCGAAAAGCTTGTGATGAAGCCGGAATTTACCTGATCTGATTTTTTGGGTTTTTTACCTTTGCTTTTTCATATATTTGTCGTACTTTCGTCAAAAATAAATTTCCAATGAATATTGATTTCAAAAAATTAGACGGATTGGTGCCGGCTATCATTCAGGATGCTCAAACATCCAAGGTGCTGATGCTCGGATTTATGAATGAAGAGGCTTACCATAAAACCTTGGAAACCGGAAAAGTTACTTTTTACAGTCGCACGAAAAAACGCCTGTGGACAAAAGGGGAGGAGAGTGGTAATTTTTTACATGTGGTTTCAATATTAACCGATTGCGATAATGATACGCTATTAATTAAGGTCAACCCGACCGGTCCTGTTTGTCATAAGGGTACCGATACCTGTTGGGCAGAATCTAACCAGGGAGATATTTTCTTTTTAAATTATTTGCAAAAGTTTATCCAACAGCGTTTTAAAGAGATGCCGGAAGGGTCTTATACCACTTCTTTGTTTCAAAAAGGCGTCAACAGAATGGCGCAAAAACTTGGTGAAGAAGCTGTAGAAACCGTTATTGAGGCAACCAACGGCACCGACGAAACGTTTATATACGAAGCTTCCGACCTGCTGTATCACTTGATCGTTTTGCTTACTTCTAAAGGATATTCTCTGGACGATTTGGGAAAGGAATTGAAAAGGAGACACAAATGACAAAAAAGAGATTGATTAAATATGAGGATGTTGATCTTTGTCAGCAGGAACTGACTATCCTGCGGGATATTTCATTGGAATTTTATGCGGGAGAATTTACATATCTCTTAGGAAAAGTAGGCAGTGGAAAAAGTACCTTTTTAAAGTCTTTATATAAAGAAGTTCAGATAACTAAAGGAGAAGCAGAGGTGCTTTCTTATGATTTGGTAAACATGAAAAACAGCCAGATACCTTTCCTAAGAAGAAAAATAGGCATAGTTTTTCAAGATTTTCAATTGCTGATTGATAGGACTGTCAACGAGAATTTAGAATTTGTGCTGCGGGCAACCGGATGGACGAATCAAGAAGCCATCAATGAGCAAATTAAGCTTGTCCTGACCCAGGTTGGCATACCGAATAAAGGATACAAACGACCGCATCAACTGTCCGGAGGTGAGCAGCAGCGTGTTGGCATTGCAAGGGCTTTGCTCAACTCTCCTGAAATCATTCTGGCAGACGAGCCGACCGGTCACTTAGACCCCGCTACGGGCAGTGACCTGATGGAGCTGTTGTACGGTATTCGCTTATCCGGCACCACCGTCATCGTTGCTACACACAACTACAGTTGGATAGATATGTATCCGGGCAGGGTCATCCTTGTGGTGGATGAAAGGTTGATGGATTATCAGGATGCTACTCTGTTGTAAAATAGGCGGTGGCTTATAAGTGCCAATACATATCAGCCCAACGGCAACACCTTAGGATATATTTAAAGAATTATAAATATTTCTATTAATAATTCCGCTTTAATGCTCTTCTTCCATACCAAAAAATCACCACAAAACAGATAAATGGTAAAATGAACGAAGCATTTACAGCCGGTAACCAAGCCACTTTTCCTAAATCAATAATCTTACCTTGCAACGGTGGCATAAGTGCACCACCCACAATTGCCATAACAAGACCTGCTGCGCCTAGTGTTGCATCGCTGCCGATTCCGTGCAGAGCAATTCCATAAATGGTCGGGAACATCAGCGACATAAAAGCTGAAGTGGCAATCAGACAGTACAATCCAAACATACCACCGATAAAAATTGTTCCTGCGGTCGTTATCATTGCACCTACCGCAAAAACAGTCAACATTAAACTCGACTTGAAATATTTCATTAAATAAGTGCTTATAAAGCGACTTGAAAGAAAAACCCCCATCGCAAGGATGTTATAGCGTTGTCCAACAGCTTTTGGAATACCGATATTTTCAGCATATTGAATAATAAATGTCCAGCACATAATCTGTGCAGCAACATAAAAAAACTGTGCAACCACTCCTTCGCGATATTTCGGAATACGGATTAATCGTTTTGCAGAATCTCTTGCGTTGTCATTATGTCTGTCTTCTAAATGTGTTTTAGGCATTTGGGTGAAGGCAATGATAATAAGTATTACAAGCACTACAACGCCAAGAATTACGTAAGGGTTCCTAATCACAGCCAAATCATGTGTTCGAATAGCAGCTTTTTCGGCTATACTAAGCGTATTGAAAATCAAATTTCCTGCTTCGTCGCGCGCTTCGGACTTAAGTGATGTAAGCACATAATTTGACGCTACAAACATCCCCAATAAAGACCCCATCGGATTAAAAGACTGTGCCAAATTTAATCTGCGCGTTGCAGTTTCCGCATTTCCCATGGATAAAATATAGGGATTTGCTGTAGTTTCAAGAAACGCCAATCCAAAAGTAAGAATATAAAGAGAAATCAGAAAGAAAGAAAATAGTTCTAATTGTGCAGCCGGTAAAAAAAGTAAAGCACCGAATGCGTAAAGCAGAAGTCCGAGTATAATTCCCTTCTTATAGTTGTATTTTCGAATAAAAAGTGCAGCCGGAATAGCCATTGTACCGTATCCGCCATAAAATGCGAATTGTACCAAAGCAGCTTCAGCTACTGAAATTTCCATGATAGTTTGAAATGCCGCGACCATCGGATTAGTAATGTCATTCGCAAATCCCCAAAGGGCAAAAAGACTTGTAATTAAGATGAAAGGAAGCAAGTAACGCTTTTCGATTATCTGTGGCTTTTTAGTTATGGCTTTTTTTTCCATTCAATTTACGTGTTGTGTGTTAAACTATTAGAAATATTTTATTTATTTCTTTTAAAATGCTTCAAAGGTAGTATTTATAAGTATTTCAGATATGTTACAGCATTATTTTTGAACATTAAGCCGAAAACTCTTCTAAACTTCTATTTGGAAGTTGCGTGTCATTATGGCCTTATGGGGCTGTCTCAAAAGTTTTTTGACAACAGTTGAAAAACGAATCAATAAGCTCGTGCAATAACTACCCTTTGTGCAGAGGGTTTTCCCGTTACCATGCATACGCCCGGCGTCTTATCGCCCTCAATGGGAATGCAGCGGATGGTTGCTTTGGTGTCTTCTTTAATCTTTTCTTCCGTTTCGGGTGTGCCATCCCAATGGCAAAGTAAAAATCCGCCTTTTTCTATCTCTACTTTAAATTCATCGTATGAATCAACTTTACGGGTAGAGGCTTGTTGGAAATCCAATGCCTTTTGATAGATATTTTGTTGGATTTCTTCCAGTAAGGCTGCTACGTGATTTTCAACACCTTCGATGGAAATGGTTTCTTTGGTCAGGGTATCGCGGCGGGCAACTTCAATGGTGCCGTTTTCCAAGTCACGCCCACCCATAGCCAAACGCACAGGTACTCCTTTCAATTCATATTCGGCAAACTTCCATCCCGGTTTTTTCGAATCATTATCATCGTATTTTACACTGATGCCTAATGCTTTGAGTTTTTTGATAACGGCATTCACTTTTTCAGTGATGGCGGCCAATTGTTCG
>Ga0116183_1002705_pt1 | contig 18765 bp, 15 predicted proteins | sample AD_UKC078_MetaG_FD_89753 | JGI IMG/M metagenome (GOLD analysis project Ga0116183, IMG submission 89753) | Active sludge microbial communities of municipal wastewater-treating anaerobic digesters from USA - AD_UKC078_MetaG | ecosystem: Engineered > Bioreactor > Anaerobic > Digestate | place: USA... | reverse complement strand
TAGGACACGCCGATGGACAGCCCGAGCAGCACCAATCCCGCCGCGCCCACCCCCAGACCCAGCAGTAAGACTCGCCGATGCCCCCACCGACGGATGAGTCGGCCGGTGTTGGGGGCGGTCAGCATGGCGACGAGGGAGTCCGGCAGCAGCGCCATCCCGGACTGCAACGGCGAGAAGTCGCTGACCTGACGCAGGTAGATCGGAATGAAGAACAACGCTCCGACGTTGGCGAACACCGTCAGCAGTTGAGCGACGATCGCGGCGCTGAACTTCGCCTCCCGGAACAGCCCGATATCCAGAAGTGGGACCGGCATCCGGCGTTGCCGGCGCAGGAACACCCACAGCAGTGCCGCACCGAATACCAGCGCCGGGTAGGCCGGCCAGAACCGCCAACCGGCATGGGCCAGCTCGGTGATTCCGTAGACCACCCCGAGGATGCCCACGGTGGAGTAGACCACCGACAGCGGATCCAGGGGATGGTCCGACTCGCTGCGGGCCTCGGGCAGCACCCAGGCGCCGACTCCGACGATCAGCGCAACCACCGGCAGGTTCACCAGAAGCACTGAACCCCAATAGAAATGCTCCAGCAGCAGTCCGGCCACCGTCGGCCCCAGCGCCGCACCACCGGCCCCGCTCGCGCTCCAAATCCCCACCGCACGGGTGCGCTGCCGGGAGTCGGTGAACACCGTTCGCAGCAGGGCCAGCGTCGGTGGCATCAAACCTGCCCCGGCGACGCCCTGCACGACGCGGGCGACGATGAGCAACTCCGCGGTCGGCGCCATCGCCGCCGCCGCGGAGGCCATGCCGAAGGCGACGGCGGCAATCAGCAACAGCCGCTTACGCCCGAACCGGTCGCCGATGTTGCCCATCGTGACGAGCAGGCCGGCGAGCACAAAGGAGTAGATATCGCCGATCCAGAGGACCTGGTTATAGCTCGGCTGCAGCTGCTCGGTGATGGACGGCACTGCGACGCTGATCACGGTGCCGTCGATGGCCACCATGAACACCGCCAGGCTCAGCACAAACAGCGCCGCCGACTGGCGTCGGGTCATGAAAAAGTGGTTGTCGGCGTTACCGCGGCGCGGGCGTCCGTTCCTGGATCTTCCACTCCTGGCCGTAGCCGTCGCGGAGCAGATCCAGGAACGGCACCGCGTCGAAGGCCTCCGGTCCGAGCACACCGGCACCCGACCAGGCACCGCTGGAAAGAAGCTCAAGCGCCACAACGGGATTCATCGCCGTTTGCCAGACCACCGCCTGAGCCTTGTACTCCTCCATGGTCCAGGCGTTGTCCGCGACGTGGTAGAGGTACACGTCACGGGGCTTGCCGTCCTTGCCCGTGCCACTGACCCACAGGCCGGCGCAGGTCTTGCCGGTCATCTTCGGGCCCAGCGCAATCGGGTCGGGCAGGCAGGCGGCCACCACGTCACGCGGGCTCACCGACACGTCGCGCACCTTCACCGGTTCGGTGCGGTCCAGGCCCAGCTTGTTGAGCACCTTCAGCACCTCGATGAACTCGTCACCGAGCCCGAACTTGAAGGTGACCCGCTTGGCGTCCACCCACCGCGGCATCAGGAGCACCTCTTCGTGCTCGACGTTGACGCACTCCACCGGGCCGATACCGTCCGGGAAGTCGAACACCTCCGGTTCGCTGAACGGCGCGGTGGTGAACCAGCCTCGGTCCTTCTCCCAGATCACCGGCGGGTTCAGGCACTCCTCAATGACGGTCCAGATCGAGAACGACGGTGCGAAGTCGTAGCCGTCGACCACCAGGTTGGACGCATCGCGCACGCCCATCTCGTCGATCTCGGAGAAAAGATGATCGGCGGCGTAACGGGCGAATACGTCCGCGAGGCCCGGCTCCACACCGATACCGACCAGCGCGAGTTGTCCAGCAGCCTCCCACTCACCGGCCTTGGCGAACTGGTCGTCGCCGAGTTTGACGTGAGCCAGTTCGAAAGGCTTCTCCGGATGGCGGTGCGAAAGACTCATCGCGGTGTCCAGGTAGCCGGCGCCGGCGGCGAATGCGCCGTTGAAGATCGGCATCACGAATCGCGGGTCCACCACGTTCAGCACATGGGTGATGCCGTGCTCGCGGCACGCATCGGTGACGGCCTGCTCGCTGGAGGCATCCAGCCCGATGCCGCTGAACCGGGAATCACCGATCCGGGCGACCAGATCCGAGGCGCGGGCGCCGTCATAGTCGGCAATCAGGTAGTGCTCGAAGAAATCTCGGCGGGCGGCGATCAGGGCGGCTGAGGATCCGACGCCACCGGCGCCGATCTGGAGGATGCGCATGCGGGCAATCGTAGGCTAACGAGGCGCCTGGAATGGGGCGTCCGGAAACGTTGATCGAACAAGTTTCATACCGCCGCCGGACAGCCGGCCGCGTCAGCTCTTGTGTTCCGATCCGGGCTGCAATGCCGCTGAAACGCCGCTGAGATGCCGCTGAGATGCCATTGAACGACTCCCCGGCGGCAAGGCCCGACGCATGGCACAATCCGGCAATGGCGGAAGACGAGAAGCTCGATCCCCCGATGCACGACCTGCAGTCCAAGGGCCTCAAGAAGGGCTCGGTGTCGTTGATCGGGGCTGTGTCGATCGGACTCGCGGCCACCGCGCCGGCCTACTCACTGACCGGTGCGTTAGGCCACGGTGCCGCCGAAGCGGGCTACCAGTTGCCGGTGATCTTCATCATCGCCGTCGTCCCGATGTACTTCGTGGCGCTGGCCTACAAGCACCTGACCGACGCGGCACCCGATGCGGGCACCGTGTTCACCTGGGGATCCAAGGCAATCGCCCCACACATCGGCTGGATCGGCGGGTACGCACTGCTGCTCTCCAGTGTCCTGGCCGGGGTCGGGGCCGCCGGCATCACCGTCAACGCCGTCACCGTCGCACTGGGCCTTGAGGACACCTCGACCTGGTTGAAACTGTTGATCGCGGCGACGTTCATCCTGATCACCACGTGGCTCGTCGCCCGCGGCGCGGAGGAGTCATCGCGAACCACCTTGCTGCTCACGATCATCCAGTACGGCGGGCTGATCCTGTTCGCCGCCATCCTGCTGATCAACGTGATCCGCAGGGATAAGAACCCGACGGCCGAACCGTTCTCCTGGGACTGGTTCAATCCGTTCGCGATCGACAGTTTCGCCGCCCTGCTCGGCGGGTTTCTCGTCGCGGTCTTCATCTTCTGGGGTTTCGACGCCTCACTGTCGATGTCGGAGGAGACCTCCGGGGCGCCCGGTCAGTCCGGCAAGAGCGGTGTCACCGCGATCGTCATCACCGTCATCACCTACGTGGTGATCGGGGTGGCGGCCTTGGCCTTCGCAGGGACCGATCCCACCAACGAGGGCAGCCTGACACATGCAGCCAATATCGACGATGTGTTCGCCTCGCTGGCCCGAGATGCCGTCGGTCCGCAGGGTGCGGTGGCCGCCGCGCTGATCATCGGCCTGTCAGCATTTTCGGCGACGCTGTCGACGGTGATGGCGACGGTGCGAGGGGTGCTGGCGATGGCCACCTACAAGGCACTGCCGGACCGGTTCGCCTCAGTGGACCAGGTTGTTCAGACCCCGAAGTTCGGCACCTGGTTCATCGGCCTGACCACGCTGGCGATCTACGGCGGGTTGAGCTTCGTGAGCGACAGCATCGTCGAGGATTGTGTCTACAGCGTCGGTATCGCGATCATCACCTACTACAGCGTGGTTGCGGTGTCCTCGGTGCTGTACTTCTGGGACACCGCATTTCGGTCGTGGCGGACCGCCTTCGGGCAGGTGATCCTGCCAGGCATCGCCGCGCTGATTCTCATCCCGGTCGGGATCATCGAGGCCTATCAGATGGCGCAACCGGACAACAACGCCACCAGCGCATCGCTGGCCGGGATCGGGGTGGTGTTCATCATCGGTGTCGCCAGCCTCGGGTTCGGCGTGCTGCTCATGATTCTGTGGAATATGAAGTCGCCGCAGTTCTTCCGAGGGGAGACACTGCGGCGCGAACGGACCCAACGCGAGAAGAAGACCCTCCCGCCCGGCTGAGACCGTGATGGAAGACCGGCGGCCGGGGCGTCAGCGTCCTCCCACCACGGCCGCTCGGCACCCGCGTGCGCGTCTGAGGCTAAGCGCGGTCGAGTTGCTCGGCCTGCCGCTCCGCATCGTCGACCGCGTGCTGAAGCTGCTTCTCGACCGCCTCCAGTGCCAGTCGGGCATAGACCATCTGGCTGGTGGTCGCCAACTGCCCGCGGCCGCGCGAGTTGAAGGTGAGGACCCAGCTGAGCAGTGTCGACACCCGGTTCTTGAAACCGACCAGGTACACCAGGTGCAGCACGAGCCACGACAGCCAGGCCAGGTATCCGCCGAACTCCAACTTGCCGATCTTGGCGACCGCATGGTTTCGCGAGATCGTCGCCATGCTGCCCTTGTCCCAGTACTTGAACGGCTGGCGGGTCGCGGGGTCGTCAGCGCCCTTGACCATCCGGCCGATGATCTTGGCCGCGTACTGGGCGCCCTGAATCGCCCCCTGGGCCACCCCGGGAACCCCGGGCACCGCGGCCATGTCGCCGACGACGAACACATTCGGACGGCCCTTGACGGTGAGATCGGGTTCGACCACCACCCGCCCCGAACGGTCCACCTCGACGCCCTCGCACTGCCGCGCGATCATCTCCCCCAGCGGGCTGGCCTGAACTCCCGCCGACCACACCTTGCAGGCGCATTCGATACGGCGGGACGCCCCAGTCGCCTTGTCCTTCAACGTGATTCCCATGTAGTCGACGTCGGTGACGACTGAGTTGGGGTGGACCTCAACCCCCATTTTCTCCAGCCGCCGCTGCGCCTTACGGCCGAGATTTTCCCCCATCGGCGACAACACGAACGGCGCGCCGTCGAACAGCAGCACTCGGCATTCGGCCGGGTCGATGGTGCGAAATGCGCCCGGCAGGGTACGCCGGGCGAGTTCGGCGATCTGACCCGCCAACTCCACCCCGGTCGGGCCACCGCCGACGACGACGAAGGTCAGCCGCCGGGCCCGCTCGGCCGGGTCGGTGGTCACCTCGGCCGCCTCGAAGGCACCCATGATGCGGCCCCGCAATTCCAGTGCGTCATCGATGGTCTTCATCCCGGGAGCGAACGTGGCGAACCGGTCGTTGCCGAAGTAGTTCTGCTGCGCGCCGGCGGCCACGACCAGGCTGTCGTACTTCAGTACGGTCCGCATCGCCATCAGCCGGGAGGTGACCGTCTGTTCCTGCAGGTCGATGTCCTCGACCTCGCCGAGCAGCACTTTGCAGTTCTTGTTCCGCTTCAGGATCAGCCGCGTGGTGGGCGCGATGTCGCCGGCCGAGAGGATCCCGGTGGCCAACTGGTACAGCAGCGGCTGGAATAGGTGGCTGGTGGTCTTGGCCACCAGGGTGATGTCGACGTCGGCCCGCTTGAGCGCTTTGGCGGCGTTGAGCCCGCCGAAACCGGAACCGATGACGACGACGCGGTGCCTTGTGGGACTGGCCATGGTGATTCCTTCCCCGCGGGGGTGCGGGAGCGTTGGGTGCTGAAGCGCTGGGTCGCTGGAGTGCTGGATCTTGCAGGTGGACATTATCCGCGGGCAGCCGACCGCGCCCATCGAATCGGGCAGTCGTTCGGCCCGACCGGGCACCCCGCCGGACGTTAATGCCGAACCGGCCATGCCGGAGCGCCGAGTGGGCCATGATTCGCAGTCATGCAGACCACCGAACTCAGCCGCGAACTGGCTACTCGTGAGGCCGCGGGCGACTACATGAGCGTCATCGCCGGCGTACGGGAACGGCTGTCGGCCGACCCGGCAGCCTTCAAAGATCCCTGGATCAAGGGCTGGGTCGGCCGGCGCTGGCGCGATCTGTTTCTGCAGCAGGCTGTCCAGGACCCCGACGCGGTCGAGTACGCCTCGAAGCCCCCACTGCTGGCGCCGGTGCCGCTGCCGTCGTTCCTGAAGAGCTCCGACCCGCGCAAGGCGATCGCCGAGCGCTTCCTCAAGGACGCCCCCGCCAGCGAGTGGCAGGCGCAGATGCCGGTCGCCCAGTTCGACTCGATCGACAACACCACCCTCATCCTGTGTGGCGGACTGCTCACCGGCCTGCTGCACGCTGACGCGCACTCGTTTCCGGTGGAAGCCGAGAAGCTCTATCGAGAGCGGGGCTGGCGCACCCTGCGCGCCGATGTCCACCCGATGCGGTCCTGCGAGGCCAACGAGGCCGACATCGAGGCGGCCTTCCGCGGCGAGGGCCTCGACGCCCAGATGAAGCCGGTCGACGATCCGGTACCGCCGGACAAGGTGTTCATGCTGGGATACAGCAAGGGCGCCCCGGACATCCTGTCGTTCCTGATCCACCATCCCGAGTACCACGAACAGATCAAGGGTGTCTTCACCTGGGGTGGGGCCATGGGCGGGTCGTATACCGCCGACGGGGTGTACGAGCAGATCAAGAATCTGCCCACCGAGGGATCCTTCGAGTACGTCAGCACGCTACTGGCGGTGATCACCGGCACCATGCTGAGCAAGGTGGGCTTGCGCCGCTTCGACGAGTACGACGTCAAGGGCGCGATGAACGACCTGCGCACCACGGTCCGGGAGGCTTTCAATGCCGAACACGCCGAATGCCTCGACAGCTTGGGAATTCCGTTCCTCGCGCTCACCGGCGCCACCACCCCGCTGGAAGTGCCCAGCATCCAGTTCATGGATGCGGTACGACTCAGTGCCTATGACGCCAACAACGACATGCAGCTGACGCAGAAGCAGGCCATCCTGCCGATCGGGATGAATGCCCACGTCGCCATGGCGCACGCCCATCACTGGGATATCGCCTACGCGCCGTTCCCGGTCGCGATGCGGGTGGCGATCCCCAACCTCGAGCACCGCTGGCCGCGTTACGCCGCGCTGGTGGCCAGTTGGGAACTGTTGGCCGAGCTGGGCCTGATCGACTGAGCCAACCCCAGTGGAGCGGTTAGCATCTCCCGCAATGAGAGGGAAACCGAGGATGCGCGCAGTAGTGACGGCTGGCTGCGGAGTGCTGGCACTGATGACAGCCCCGGCCTCCGTGGCCGACCCGACACCCGCTCCGGACCCCTCGGCCGAGCCGATCGCGTACGTCATCGGCCGCTGCTACACCCCCGCTCAGCCGGTGGTCGAGGAGCCCACCAGGGTGGTCTACAACTGCGATTCCACCTCGATCATGCAGGACATGCAATGGTCGTCGTGGGGACCTGACGGCGCCGCCGGCACCGGTACCGACAACTCGGTGCAGTGCAAGCCGAACTGCGCCGAGGGCCCGCACCTGATTAACCCGATCGTCGTGCGGGCGTGGAATCCGAAGCCGGCCAACACCCCCGGCTGCCCGGAGGGCGTCCAGTTCTACACGGATCTGACGGTGGCCTATCCGCAGGGCGTTCCGCCGTGGATCGTTCCGGGAACCCGATGGACCGACGGTGTCGAGTACGTCCACGTCGACGGGATGCCCGCCGTGCACTTCACCGACCCGGGGCCGTACAGCTGCACGCCCCTTCCCATTCCGTGAGCTCGCATCTGGCGGCGGTGGCCACCCTCGCGCTGGCCATCTTCTTCAGCCCGGAGACGCTGGTTCTGGGGCTCATCGTCGCCGGGAACAAGCAGAACCCCCGGCTCGCGGCGTTCGCTTTCGCCCTCGGCGGTATCACCGGCATCGCCTTCGCCACCGGAATCGGGTTGATGATCGCGCACGCCTCGGGGACGGACACCAGCGCGGCGCACCACGACTCCTGGGCGGGGTTCTCCGTACGGGTGGCCATCGCCGGTGTGCTGCTGACCATCGGGCTCACCCGTGCGGTCAACGCGCTGCGGCACAAGCCGATTCCCGATGTCACCAAAACCGAGCAGAAGCCCGGCAGGGTGCGCGCCGAACTCAACCGGCGCTTCCCCGGCGTGATGAAGCAATTCCAGCCCGGTGCCGACCTGAGCACCCGCCAGCGGTTGGTCCGCGCCCTGCTGGCCGGCTTCGCCATGTGCGGACTGCACCCGAAGGTATTCCCCATCGCGATCGCCGCCGGCCACCAGATCAGTGAGATCACCGCACCCGACCAGCGCACGCTGGCGGTCGTGCTGTTCGCGGTGATCGCGGTGGTTCCCGCCGTCCTGCCGGCCGTCATCGAAATGGTCCGTCCCGACGCGGCGATCCGGATCAAGGACGGCTACGAGCGGGTGATGAAGGTGCACGGCCGCTGGATCACCGCGGCACTGCTGCTGTCCGCCGCGCTCATCGTCGGCCACAGCGCGTGGGAGAAGTTCCCCGGGCGGGCCGACTAGGGACCGTCCGGCGCGAGTTCACTCATCGGCCCGAACAGCGCGCGCACCGGACCGACCCACTGGGCAACCCGCTCGGCGGCATCTGAGTTGACCCCGCCGCACTCTGATCCGTGCAGCCGGAAACTGGTGGCGCCGCCGTCGGCAACGCTGACCATGAAGGACGTCCCGCCGGTACACCCCTGCTCGGGCTCGACGACGGTGATATCGCGGATCCCCCCGAACGCCTGCGCCACCTGATTCCAGGCTTCGGCCGGCACCGCCGTGGCGCGGTCGGCCAGCACCTCGCCGTAGCTGTCCACGACGATGCGCGCGCCGGTGCGGTCGAAGGTCAGCACATAGCTGCGGTGATAGGGCGGCGGGACCGAGGAGTCGTGGAACTCGTATGTGACGGTGGCTGCCGGAGAAAGGTCGGCGGGCGGCAGGTCGGAGGGCGGCAGGTCAACCATCGGGCCATTGTCTCCCCGACGGATAGTCTCGGCACATGGCCGGTCTCGACACCCTGCCGCCGGGACCACCACTCCCCGCCTTCATCCAGACCGCCCTGATGCTGCGGTGGTGGTCGGCGGCCGCGTTCGCCTGCCGCCGGCGTTACGGCGACGTGTTCACGGTGCGACTGGCCGGCTTCGGCACCGGGGTCTACCTCGCCAATCCCGACGACATCAGGGCCGTATTCGCCGGTGATCCCCGGATCTTCCACGCCGGCGAAGCGAACTCCGTGCTCAGCGGTGTGCTGGGACACAGTTCGGTGCTGGTGCTCGACGAGGATCTGCACCGCGACCGGCGCCGGCTCATGCTCGCGCCGTTCCACCGCGAGGCGGTGGCCCGCCAGGAACCGCTAATCGCCGAGATCACCGCGGCCAACATCGCCGGCTGGCCGGTCGGCACCGAGTTCGCGGTTTCGGAGCGGATGTCCCAGATCACCCTGGAGGTGATCCTGCGCACCGCGATAGGAGCCACCGATGCCCACCGGCTGGCCGCACTGCGTTCGGTGATGCCTCGGCTGCTGCGACTCGGGTCGTGGGACACCCTGGCGGTCGCCCGGCCGCGGCTACAGCGCCGATGGCCGTGGCGCTCGCTGCGGCGTCGGATCGCCGAGGCCGACGCTCTGCTCTACGCAGAGATCGCCGACCGGCGCTCCGACCCGAACCTCGCGGATCGCACCGACGCCCTGGCCATGCTGGTGCGTGCCGCCGACGCGGACGGCCGGCGGATGACCGACCTTGAGTTGCGCGATCAGTTGATGACCCTGCTCTTGGCCGGGCATGACACCACCGCCACGGCGCTGTCCTGGGCGCTGGAGCGGCTGACCCGGCATCCGGAGGTACTGGCGGTGGCGGTGGCGGCCGCCCGCGCAGCCGCAGATGGCGACCCGGCCGGCGACGAGTACCTCGACGCTGTGGCACGGGAGACGCTGCGCCTTCGACCGGTGGTGTTCGATGTCGGCCGACTGCTCAAGGAGCCGGTCGAGGTCGCCGGCTACCGGCTCCCGGCGGGAGTGACCGTCATACCGGCGATCGGGCTGGTGCACACCGACGCAAACCACTACGACGATCCTGACGAGTTCCGCCCCGAGCGAATGCTGGCAACGAACCCGACTGAGGCAACCACTCCCCCCGGGCGCGCCGCTCCTGCCCACCGGTGGCTGCCGTTCGGGGGCGGCAATCGACGGTGCCTGGGCGCGAACCTGGCCCTGACCGAAATGCGGGTGGTGCTGCGGGAGGTGCTGCGCCGGGTCGAACTGGTCCCGACCAGCGCATCCGGGGAGCGCCCGCGGCCACGTGGCGTAATCCAGCACCCGCATCGCGGTGCCCTGATCCGGGTACGCTCGATTTAACCGTCACGTGCGGTAACGCACCGGGCCCGGCCCGCGACAGAACAGACGACGTCACAGCAAGCATCACCCCGGCTGAGCACAATGCGCACAACCGCGCATTATGCGTACTTCGCGAGTAGCGCGCACAAGCACGACAGGCATCGGCAGCAGCACTTAATTTCATCGGTGTCAGTAGCGACCGCATCGTCAGTGAGGAGTTCCCCAGAATGGTGGCCATTGGTTCCATCAAGTCCTGGCAGCCAGGGCGCGGGCCGGTGACCACGTGGACGGCTTCGACGGCCAGTCGCGAGGCCATGACACGTGCCGGGGTGGACCCGCTGCCGCCGAGCTTTCAACAGGCCCAGCACCTGCGGACCGCGCATTTCGCCCGGGCTCTGGGTCGCGACGTACCCCGGCTGATCATGGTGTCCTGGGACGTCGACGGCTGGTGCGATGTGGCTGCGATGACCGAGGCGATCAACACCCATGTCCGCCGGCACGACACCTACCACAGCCGCTTCGAGGTCCTGGGCGCAAGCGCCGAGACGATGATCCGCCGAACGGTTGGCGATCCCGACCTCATCGAGTTCGTCCCCGCCCCGGTGGGCTTCATGGACGCGGACGAGGTCCGTGCCCACGTCGTCAACACGACACCGGACACGTTGGACTGGGACTGCTTCACCTTCGGAGTGGTGCAGAAGCCGGACCACTTCACCGTGTACGCGATCATCGACCACCTGCACACTGACGGGTCGTCGGCGGCACTGGTCTACACCGACATCCACCTGACGTATCAGGCGTTGATGTGCGACGTTCCCAACCCACTGCCGGAGCCCGCCGGATACCGCGACTTCGCCAGGCGGCAGCTCCTGCAGGTCGAGGCCATGACGGTGGAATCCCGTCCGGTCCGGGACTGGGTGGAGTTCGCCCGAACCGCAGGCAGCGCTTGGCCGAGTTTCCCGCTGGACCTGGGCGACACCTCGTCGCACAGCGCGGGCCGTGCGATCACCGTCGAACTGCTCGACGGTGAGGAGACCGAAGCATTCGACATCGCCTGCCGCAGTGCCGGTGCCCGGTTCAGTGGCGGCGTGATGGCGTGCGCCGCATTGGCGGATCATCGGCTCACCGGCGCCGGCGCCTTCCACACCTTCACCCCGTCCGACTGCCGTGCCGGCGAGACCGAGTCGCTGAGCGCCGGTTGGTACGCCAGCCTGTTCCCGGTGTCGGTGCCCATCGGTAACGGTGACTTCGCCGAACTCGCGCGTGCGGCACAGAAGTCATTCGACGCCAACCGGCACCTGTCCGGGGTCCCGTTCGACCGTGTGCTCGACCTCGCCCATGACGATCTCGGCGAGTCGGTTCCCAGCCGGCCGTCGATGATGGTGTCCCTGATGGACTTCCGCAGGGTCGCCGACGCCGAGTCCAATCGGCTCGGCATCTACATCGACGAGCTGTCGCACGGCGGGATCAACATGTGGGTCAGCCGTAACCCCGACCAGACGATCGTCACCGTGTCGCTGCCCGACACCCCCGAGGCCCGGCACTCGGTGCACCACTATGTCGGCGTCCTGCGGGGCGCGTTCCTCGACGCCGCAGCCCGGGCAAACCGCGCTTTTGCGCATTCTGCTTAGTCAGACCGCTAAGCTGCCCCGGTGGCAGGCAAGCGCCGCATCGATGTGCGGCTGGCAACGCAGGTTCTGCTGTTGCAGCTTGCGGTGGTGGCGCTGACGCTGGGCATCGCGTTCGCCCTGCTCGCGGTGGTCTATCACAGCCGTCTGATCAACGAGTACGGCAACCGCTGCCAGGACATCGCGCGGGTGCTGGCCACCGCGCCGTTCGTACGCGCGGACGTCGCCGGCTACGAGGGCCAGGTGCCACCGGCCGACCAACTCTCCCAGGGCACATTGCAGCGGCTGGCCAACCAGGTTCGGCTGGCCACCGGGGTGCTGTTCGTGGTGATCACCAACGACCGCGGCATCCGGCTGACCCACCCGAACGTCGCCGAGTTGGGCAAGCCGGTCAGCACCGACCCGTCCGGGGTACTGGCCGGCCGCGCCGAGATCGTCCAGCAGACCGGCACCATGGGTCCGTCCATCCGGGCCAAGGTGCCGATCCTCGCGGCGGATTCCAGCCGGACGATCGGAGAGGTCAGCGTTGGGATGTCCACCTCCACGGTGTACGGCATCCTGCGCAACGAACAGCGACTGGGCGCCCTGACCGCCGGTCCCGCGCTGTTGGCGGGCGCGGTGCTGTGCGTGCTGCTGGCGCGGCGCTGGCGCAAGCAGACACTGGACCTGCAACCGACCGAGATGACCGAACTGGTGCGCACCCAGGAGGCCGTTCTACACGGAATCGGTGAGGGGGTGCTCGCCACCGACACCGACGGGAACACCACATTCGTCAACGACGAGGCCTGCCGGCTGCTCGAGATCGACTCCGCCACCGGACATCCCGTCGATCGGATCGGCCTGACTCCGCGCGTGCTGGAGGTGCTGCGCTCGTGCGATCCGACGCCGACCCTGGCCAACGTCGGCGACCGCATTCTGGTCGTCTCCGCCAGGCCGGTGTCGCGCGAAGGCCGCGAACTGGGCTCCGTGCTCGTCGTCCGCGACCGCACCGATGTCGAGTCGCTGACCCGCCAGCTCGATGCGGTCCAGTTGATGAGCACGGTGCTGCGGGCGCAACGCCACGAATACGCCAACCGCCTGCACCTGCTCAACGGGCTGCTGCACAGCGGCCACGCCCAGGAGGCCGCAACCTACCTGGAGGAGCTGCTGGGCGCGGGTCCACTCGGCTCGGCACTGCCCGGCATCAACACGATCCGCGACTCCTACCTCCAGGCCCTGCTGGCGGCGAAGGCGGCCGGCGTGCGCGAGTCCGGGGTCACGTTGCGGATCGGGGAGAACACCTGGGTTCCCGGCCGCCTCGCGTTGCCGGTCGAGGTGACCACGGTGCTGGGCAACCTGCTGGACAACGCCGTCGAGGCCGCCCGGACCGGAAGCAGTACGGTCAGGGCGGTGGAGGTCGAGTTGTTGCAGATCGAGACCACCCTGCACATCACGGTCGCCGACAGCGGCAACGGAGTGGCCGATGACCTCGTGGACCGGATCTTCCTCGAAGGCACCTCGACCAAGCCGGCATCCGATCTCCCGGGAGGTCGCGGTATCGGCCTGACGCTGTCCCGCCAGATCTCCCGGACGCTCGGCGGCGACATCTGGCTGTCCAGTCCCAGTACGCCGGAATCGGAGTTGTGCGGCGCGGAGTTCATTGCCCGGCTTCCGGGTGTCATGGCGGATTAGGGGCCGGAGTAACACATGGGCAACATGAATCTGCGGGTTCTGATCGTCGAGGACGACTTCCGGGTCGCCAATATGCACGCCGGGATCGTCGAGGCGCTGCCCGGGTTCACCGTCGTCGGAACCGCCAACACCCTGGCGGCGGCACGCAAGGCCGTCCCATTCGATCTGGCGCTGGTCGATGTGTACCTTCCCGACGGATCAGGGATCGACTTTGTTCACGAATCCCGCTGCGACAGCATCGTATTGAGCGCTTCCACCGAAGCCGAAACGATCCGTGCGGCGCTATCCGCCGGGGCGCTGAGTTACCTCGTCAAGCCTTTCGGTCCGGCCGAACTCGCCGCACGGCTGTCCGGCTACGCGCGCTACCGCCGGATCCTGTCCGGCAACAACCTCGCCGCCGCCGACGTCGACGCCGCCCTGGACGCACTGCGCCCCAGGATTCCGGAGCAGCGTTCTCCGGCCGCGCCGTCGCCCACCAAACAGGTTGTGCTGCAGGCATTGACCACCGCCGACGGGCCGATGTCGGCCGCCGAGGTGGCGGCCGCGACCGGGGTGTCCCGGGCGACCGCTCAACGATATCTGGCCGGTCTGGCGACCTCCGGCGACGTAGCGGTGGGATTGCGTTACGGTGCCACCGGGAGACCTGAGCAGGAGTTCACCGTCAAGGGACCGAAAGGATCCCCAACGGTCCGGCAGAACCAGGGATCCGGCTAAACCGGCAGGCACCGGCACGCAACCAGTGCCAGATCCGCCCCGACCTCCGCCGGCGTCTTGGTGGGGGTCAGAACATGACTCAGACACAGGCGCACAACGGATTCCACCATCAACCGCACATCGTCGGGATCGGCTGCCGGCCACTGCTCGGTCACCCACCGGCGGACGAGTGCGCTGGCGTTGTCGATCAGCGTCTCGCCCCGAACGGTTAACAGCGACAGGAACGACACATCCCCGCCGGTCGGCGCTCCCGTCAGAATCGTGCCCACCAAAGGGTTCTCCCTGGCTACCGACACCAGGTATTCCGCGGCGTCGGACACCGCGCCGGACAGATCCCCCGGGTGCTCGGCGAAGCGGACCTGAACGCCCTTGAAGAACTCCTCCGTTTCCCGCAGGACCAGGGCGTTGCCGAGATCGTCCTTGGTGCCGAACTCGGCGTGCAGGCTCTGCCGGCTGATACCGATCTCGGTTGCGATGGCGCCCATCCGAACCGCCGCCCACCCCCGTTCGAGCACCACCCGACGGGCGGCGTCGAGGGTCAACTCGCGCAGCCTCGAACGCGCGTAGGCACGGGTTTCGGCACGGAGATCGACGGAGGTCATGCCGCCAGTCTAACGCGGAACGCGACATTTTAAAGATGGTTGTCAGAAACGCTTGACATTTTGCTAATTTCGACAGACGCTTCTCGGTGATGCAGCCCACAGGAGATGACCTATGACCACCACCCTCACCCGCGCCGAACGCCCCTACGACCCGGCCGACCTCTCCTCGCACGAGTTCTGGGAGGGCACCGCCGAGGACCGTGAGAAGACTTTCGCCGAACTGCGGGCCAACCGGCCCATCTCCTGGCACCGCCCAGTCAAGAACGGCATGTTCGAGGATCCGAACGACCAGGGCTTCTGGGCGGTGGTCCGGCACGCCGATCTGGTGGAGGTCACCCGCCGTCCGGGCGATTTCCTCTCCGGCAAGGGCATCACTTTCGAGTCGTTCCCGCCCGAGATGCTCGATGCCGCTCAGGGTTTCATCGCGATGGATCCCCCGCGGCACACCAAGATCCGCCGGCTGATGGCCGCGGCCTTCACCCCCAAGCAACTGGCTCGCATCGACGAGCACATCGTCGCCAACTCCCGCCGCATCGTCGACGACATCATCAGAAAGGGGGCCGACAAGGGGCAGATCGACTTCGTCACCGAGGTCGCCTCGCTGGTCCCGATGAACAACATTTGCGACATGGTGGGTATCCCCGAGGAACACCGGCGGACCGTCGCCTACGAGTCGCAGTTCGCCGACGGCTGGCGCGACCCCCGGCTGCTGCAGGGCGCCGAACCGCTGGCTCGGCTGGCGCAGACCATCATGACCGTGCACGGAATCGCTCACGAACTGATCGGCCAGCGCCGCAGCAAGCCGGAGAACGATTTGATGACCGCCCTGGTGCAGGCCGAGGTCGACGGCGAACGGTTCACCGACGACGACACCTCATCGATCTTCGCGCTGCTGATCATCGCCGGCAACGACACCACGCGGCAGTCCATCAGCCACGGCATGAAAGCGCTCACCGACTTCCCCGAGCAACGCGCCTGGCTGATGGAGGACCTGGAAGGCCGCCTGCCGATGGCCGTCGAGGAGATCATCCGTTGGGCCACGCCCATCATGACCTTCCGGCGCACCGCGGCACACGACACCGAACTGGGCGGGCACCACATCACCGAGGGCGACAAGGTGATCATGTTCTACTCGTCGGCGAATCGGGACCCCGAGGTGTTCGACCATCCCGAACGCCTGGATCTCTCGCGCTGGCCGAACAAGCACGTGGCGTTCGGCGGCGGTGGCATCCACCACTGCCTCGGCGCTCAGTTGGCGCGGCGTCAGATCACCGCGACGTTCCGCGAACTGCTCACCCGGCTGCCCGACATCCGCACCGTCGGCGAGCCGGAATTGGGCAACGGCAACTTCTTCCACACCGTGATGTCCATGCAGGCCGAGTTCACCCCGGAGAACGCACGATGAGGATCGTCGTCGACCGCACCAAGTGCTCCTCGATCGGGCTGTGCGAGGCGACTGCCCCGGACATCTTCGAGGTCGGTCCGGACGGTGCGCTGAACATCCTGATGGACGACGTTCCGGCCGGCCGCCGCATCGACCTGGAGCAGGCCTGCGAGAACTGCCCCACTCAAGCGCTGAGCATCGAGGACTGACCTGCGTTGATCCCGATGTGGGTGTGCCGGCTCAGCTGGACGACGAGAACCTTTCCAGGTGAATCTGGTCCGCCGGCACACCAGCGGCGGTCAGCGCCGCGACGGCCGCGTCAGTCATCGGCGGCGGACCGCAAATGTAGACGTCGGGCATCTCGTCGAGCATGGCCAGCTCGGCGGCTGCCATCTCGACAGGGTTGCCCACCGGACCCGTCCAAGCCGGATCGGCATTCCACACCACGGTGTCGGCGTGGAAGTCGGGCAGCGTCCCAGCGAGAGCGGCGATCTCGTCCTGCGCGAACACCTCGCCGTGCCAGGTGACACCGAAGAACAGCCGGGCGGGCTGCGGGTCTCCCCACTCCGCCATCTTGCGCAGCATCGACAGCAGCGGGGACAGCCCGGTTCCGCCGGCCAGGAACCACCGTGGCCGAAGTCCGTTCTCCGCCAGTACGAATTCGCCGTCCGCACTCGACACGGTGAGGACGTCCCCCATCCCGGCGCGCTCGGACAGGTATTCCGACATGGCGCCACCGGGCAGCAGCCGGATGAAGAACTCCAACCGCCCGTCCCAGTTGGCGACATTGGCCGGTGAGTACGCCCGGCGGGCCTCGCTGCCCGGGATAGTGCCCGGCACCGCAACCGGCGCAGCACCCGGAACCGTCACCCGGAAGAACTGACCGGATTCAAAATCCGCCGAGGACGATCCGTCCTCCGCCGGCCGCAGCGTGAGCGTCACCCGCATCACCCCGTCGGCCACCCGATCCAGCGCGGTGATCTCGGCGTCGTGCCTCGTCGGCGGCGCGGTGACGATCTTCGCCGCGTCATAAGGCAGTTCGATGCGGCAGTCCTCGCGGGGAAAGCTGCTGCACAACAGGATTCCACCCTCGTCCTCGGGGACTTCGATGACATCGGGGTCGTGATCGCCCATCTCGACCCGGCCACCGGTGAGCACCGCGGAGCAGGCCCCGCAACCGCCCCCCTGACAGGCCGACTTGAGCACCAAGCCGGCCTGCTCGGCGGCCGTCAGGACGCTGGTGCCGGCGCCGCAGTGCAGCGTCGACTCCTGTCCGTCGGCGGTCACCAGGGTGATGTCGTAGCCCACTACCGCATCGGTCTGCACCGGGTCAGCTTGCCCGAGGGCACCGCTCATCACGCACCCGCCATCGCGGCGGCGAGATCCTCTGCCGGGTCGCCGATGGGCTTGAGCGCGAACTTCTCCACGAGGATGTCCACCACTGCGGGAGTGAGGAACGCCGGCAGGGTCGGCCCCAGGCGGATGTTGCGGATTCCCAGGGACAGCAGCGTCAGCAGCACGGCGGCGGCCTTCTGCTCGAACCAGGAGACGAACAGGCTCAGCGGCAGATCGTTGACGCCACAGTCGAAAGCGTCGGCCAGCGCCAGCGCGATCCGGATGGCGGAGTAACTGTCATTGCACTGGCCCACGTCGAGCAGTCGCGGAATCCCGCCGATCTCGCCGAACTCGTGGCTGTTGAACCGGTACTTGTTGCAGCCCAGCGTCATCAGCACGGTGTCGGACGGCGCATGGTCGGCCACGTCGGTGTAGTAGTTGCGGCCCGGCGCGGCGCCGTCGCAGCCGCCGATCAGCAGGAACCGCGAAATGTCACCGGCCTTGACGGCCTCGATCACCGTGTCGGCCACCGACAGCACCGCATTGTGGCCGAAGCCGGTGGTGACGGTTTCGGCCGGCACCTCCTCGGTGAAGCCCGGAAGCGACTGGGCGGCCTTGACCACCAGCGACAGGTCGGCGCAATCCACGTGCCGGATGCCGGGCCAGCCGACCGGCCCGGTGGTGAAAATGCGGTTGCGGTAGGCGGGCTGCGGCTCGATCAGGCAGTTCGATGTCATTACGATCGGGCCCGGGAACGCGGTGAAGTCGCGCTGCTGGTCCTGCCAGGCGCCGCCGTAGTTACCGGCGAGGTGGCTGTGCTTGTGCAACTCCGGGTAGCCGTGCGCGGGCAGCAACTCGCCGTGGGTGTAGACGTTGATCCCGGTGCCCGCGGTGGCCTCCAGGACCGCGGCCAAGTCGTGCAGGTCGTGGCCGGAGACGAGGACGGCTTTGCCCACCACCGGGGTGACCCGCACCGGAGTCGGCACCGGATCCCCGAAGCTGCCGGTATTGGCGGCGTCGAGCATCTCCATCACCGTGAAGTTCACCTTGCCCAGTTCCAGGGCCTGGCCGAGCAGTGCGTCGGCTTCAGTGGGCCCGGCTCCGAGGAAGGCCAGGCCGTTCTCGATTCCGGCGTCGGTATCGTCGGTCCGGTACCCCAGCGCGTGGGCGTGGTGAGCGTAGGCGCAGACACCCTTGAGTCCGTACAGGTTGAGGTTGCGCAGGCCCACGATGTCGGCGCCGAGAACGTCGAGCCCGACGTCCACCCCGACGGTCGCGGCTTGGGCGACCACCTCGGAGATCTTGGTGGCGGGAATG
>Ga0116183_1002704_pt1 | contig 18767 bp, 15 predicted proteins | sample AD_UKC078_MetaG_FD_89753 | JGI IMG/M metagenome (GOLD analysis project Ga0116183, IMG submission 89753) | Active sludge microbial communities of municipal wastewater-treating anaerobic digesters from USA - AD_UKC078_MetaG | ecosystem: Engineered > Bioreactor > Anaerobic > Digestate | place: USA... | reverse complement strand
GGCCTGTTTAACTTGCCGAAGAGGGTAGACGCTGTCCACAACCGGTTTCAGGTGGCCTTTTTCCATCAGTGAATCCTCCTCGCGGGATTGAATAGGGCAGGGTTTCTAAGGGGAAAGTATAACAAAAAAATGGTGATGAAGCGAAACGAAGTCTGAAATGAGCAGAATTCGGGATTATTCAAGTTTCTTTTAAGAGAGCCGTTACCTGTAAGGATCATTTGCGAAAAAAGTTTTGACAGGCTGGTCTTTCCCCGATAGAGTTTACGTGAAAACCACGTCTTGTTAACATAAAAAGCTTTCTCAACGAAAGGAGTTTATTATGGATGGATTGGTTCCAGCGAGTAAGGGCAAAAGATTTGCGGCCGGTCTGATCGACCTTGTTTTTATCCCGATCGCCCTCGGCATAATCATTGGATTGGTCCTCTTGGCCGCTCCTGATGCCGTGAGGAATGTGGTGCTGATTTGTGTGAATGTCGGGTGGTTGTTATTCCGTGACGCGGTTTATTCTCCCGGCCGTGCGATGGTCAATATCAGGATTGTTAGTTTGACCGGAGGAAAAGTGACGTGGCTTCAGGCGCTGATCCGGAATATTCTTTTGATTATTCCCTTTGTTCTGGTCGTCGGTTACATCCTTGAAATCGTGATGTTGATTGCGAAAGGCCATCGTTTGGCGGATGGCTGGGCCAAAACACAGGTGCTCGAAGCTTAAGATTCAATCTTTTAAAATCCTCCCCCGTGAAAAATCTCATGGGGGAGGATTTTTTTTGTTCATTCGCGGATTCTGAAATTTTATAAAGTAGTTTTGACCGTCTGGCCTTCCCCGAAATCCTGTGTGCTATAATTGACTTTAGAGAGGAGATAGATGAAAAAGAAAAAGAAAGTTAGAAAAAAGTCTTCGCTCAACGAAGTGTTGTCCCTTTACGCCCAGGTCCTGGATTTGAGGAATCATCTGAAGGAGACCCTGGCGAAAAAGGTCCGGAACGAAGATCGAATCACAGATCTTGAAATTCGCGTTAACCTTCTAACTCGTTTGCTTACAACGCTTTGTATCGAAAGGTTTGGGTTTCGCGTCGCGACACTGAGACGCCTTGTGAAACGCATTGAAAGCCAGGCTTTGCGGGATTCACAAATTTATGAACTCGAACTGCTTTACAAGAAGTCCTCTCTGACTCCCAAGAAAAAAGCTCCTCTCGCCAAAGAGAAACCGGAAGATCCGTGGCGTAAAATATCCTAAGTTGTTTCTAGGGGATAACTTGCGGAAAGTCCGATAAAATCAAATTTACAAATAAGTAGTATTTGATTAGAATTCCCAACTTCCAGTTTACTTATCAAAGGAGTTGTTGTGGCAAAAGCAAAGAAAAAGGCTTCAAAAGGAAAGCGGGCGGTAGGTGATTCAGGGGCCGCCCACCTTGTGATTGTCGAATCTCCGGCCAAGGCCAAGACGATCAATAAATTTCTCGGCAAAGATTACCAAGTAGAAGCTTCCATGGGCCATGTTCGCGACCTTCCCAAGAGCCGCATGGGAGTTGATCTTGAAAAGGATTTTACGCCCGAATACATCATCTCTCCTAAAAATATCAAGACGGCAAAGCGGCTTAAGGCTTCGGCGGCCGGCAAAAAATCTGTTTATTTGGCCACCGATCCGGATCGCGAAGGAGAAGCGATTAGCTGGCATTTGGCGCATATTTTCCGGGAACAGGATTCGAAGATTGATATCAAGCGGGTGGAATTTCACGAGATTACCCAGGAGGCCGTAGCGCGTGCCTTTGAGCGCCCTCGGGACATCGGAATGAATCTCGTTAACGCGCAACAAGCGCGACGAATTCTTGATCGCATCGTAGGTTACCAGTTGAGCCCACTTCTTTGGAAAAAGGTCGGCCGGGGGTTGAGCGCTGGTCGCGTCCAGTCCGTGGCGCTTCGGTTTATTGTTGACAGGGAACGTGAAATTCGAAAATTCGTTCCCCAGGAATATTGGACCCTTGATGCGAAATTTTCACCCCAGGAGGGGGATCATCAGGAAAAAATATTTCTTTCCAGGTTAGATCGCATCGGATCAGAAAAACCGGTTTTCCCCAATCAGGCTGAAGTGGAAAAAATCAAACAGGAGCTTTCGGTTTTGTCGTTCGAGGTTTCCAAAATTGACAAGACCGAAAGACGTCGCCGCCCTCAAGCGCCTTACACTACCAGCAAGCTTCAGCAGGAGTCGTACACCCGTATTGGATTTTCTTCCGTCAACACCATGCGAATTGCCCAAAAGCTCTATGAAGGCGTGGAGTTAGGAAGCGAAGGAAGTGTCGGGTTGATCACTTACATGAGAACCGATTCAGTGAACATCGCGCCGACGGCTCGGCAGGAAGCGATTCAGTTTATTGGCGAAAAATTCGGAAAAGATTATCTTCCCTCTACCCCTCCGGTTTATAAATCCCGCAAAGGAGCCCAGGAGGCTCACGAGGCCATCCGCCCCACGTCGGTTTACCGGACGCCTGATTCTGTCAAAGAGTATCTTGCGGATGATGAGTTGAAACTTTATGAGTTGATCTGGAGAAAGTTTGTCGCTTCCCAGATGGTTCCGGCGATTGATGAAGTGACGGCCATCGTTATTCTCGGGGGAGACAAGTTCTGGTTTAAAACGACCGGAACCCGAAATATTTTCCCTGGGTTTACGGCCGCGTTTGGCGAGATCAAAACGGAAAAAGAAGTATCGAAAGAGTCCGGGGAGGAAGAGGCTCTTGAGGCCGGGGAGGTCCCCGTGCTGGAAGTCGGTCAAAAGTTAAAGCTTCATGAGCTCCTTGCTGACCAACATTTCACGAAACCGCCGGCCCGTTTTAATGACGCAAGTCTCGTGAAGCTCCTTGAAGAAAAAGGCATCGGGCGCCCGAGTACTTATGCCCCGACGATTTCAACATTGCTGAACCGGGATTACTGCGAAAAGAAGGGCGGGGCGCTTATCCCGACGGAACTTGGAGAAATGATCACCGACCTTCTGGTGGAATATTTCCCCAAGGTACTTGAGGCTGAGTTTACGGCTCTGATGGAAGAGGGACTGGATGAGGTGGAAGAGGGGACGAGAGAGTGGAAAAAGGTGCTTTATGATTTTTACGGGCCCTTTAATGAGCTTTTGATCAAGGCCCGTGAAGAGATGAAAAATTTTAAGCGGGAACCTGTCCCGACGGAATTTAAATGCGATATCTGCGGCAAGCAACTTTTGATCAAGTTCGGACGATTTGGGAAATTTCTTGCGTGTTCCGGGTTTCCGGATTGTAAATATACGAGGTCCATCCCGACAGGTTTTTTCTGCCCCGAGCCGGGGTGTGGCGGAGAACTCGTGAAGCGCAAGGCCAAGGGGAGACGCGCATTCTATGGTTGTTCCAACTATCCTCAATGCACTTATACGGTGCAACAGCTTCCCAAAAAAGGCGAAAACTCCGAGCCCTCCTCCGATCCGACCTCTCATCCCACCTGAAATTATGGCGACCGATCAGCGCGTTGAGGATTTTCTAGGGTTTCTTACCACGGAAAAAGGGGCTTCCATTCACACGGTAAAAAATTATGCCATTGACCTTCGCGAATTCGTGAAGTTTCTTTCTGAAAAAGATCTCGCGGAAATAACGTACCTGGACATTCGCTCCTTTCTGGCTTTTCTGAAAACACGGGAATACAGTAAAAGTTCCATCGCGAGAAAACTCGCCTGCCTGCGTTCTTTTTTCAAGTATCTGACTCGTGAAAACGTTTTGACGCAAAATCCCGCGGCGGGCATTGCCACTCCCAAAAAAGAAAAAAGACTTCCCGAGTTTCTTAATCCGGATGAGATCACCAAACTGTTGGAAGCGCCGGCCAAGGTGAGCTGGGAAGAAAAACGGGACAAGGCTATTCTCGAAATGCTCTACAGCTCGGGTTTTCGCGTGAGCGAGCTTGTGGGGCTGAATCATGATGATTGCGATCTTTTTGCGGGTTGGGTGAGGGTTCGGGGGAAAGGGAAAAAGGAGCGGATCGTACCGGTGGGACAAACCGCGATTTCCTGTCTTAAGCGGTACCTGGATGAAAAACCCCCCAAAGAACCGCAACACGCGATCAAAAAACCGCTATTTGTCAGCCGACTGGGCGGCCGGTTGACGGATCGTAGTATTCGGCGAATGATTTTGAAATACGTGAAACGAGTGGGTCTTGGGAAAGAAGTTTCGCCCCATATGCTGAGGCACTCTTTTGCCACTCACATGCTGGATCGGGGAGCGGATCTCAGGAGCGTTCAGGAACTTTTGGGCCACGCGAATCTTTCGACGACCCAGATTTACACGCACGTGACTACTCAGCGTCTTAAGGATGCCTATGCGACGGCACATCCAAGAGCTTAAGCGATCCGGGCCGTGTTGCGGAGGCGGGAAGCATTCATCATGGCGATGATATTTTTATATAACCTGGCTTTCTTGGTATTTGGAATTTTTTATTTTCCGGTTTTTCTGATGAAGATCAGACAGGCGGAAGACCCCAAGCGGCTTTGGCGGGAACGGTGGGGGAATCTTTCAGGAAACCGGAAAAAAAGTCCGGATTCCGGAAAAACGGTGTGGCTTCACGCGGTTAGTGTCGGAGAAGTTAATGCCGTCGAAAAATTTGTCCAAGAATTGCTGGAACGGGACCGGGATCTTGATGTTTTTCTCACGACGGTGACTCCCACGGGTCAGCGAATCGCGAAAAAAATGGAAGGTCCCCGGATCCGGGTGGCCTACTTTCCGTTTGATATCTCGTTTGTGGTCCGGCGTTTCCTGGATGAGATTCAGCCGGTGGCGGTTGTCCTCGCCGAAACTGAGATTTGGCCGAATCTCCTGATTGAGGTGAAGCGGCGGAATATTCCCGTGGGCGTTGTAAATGCGAGGTTGTCGGAACGGTCGTTTAAACGATATCGTGCCGCGGGTTTCCTTTTGTCTGGGCTCTGGAAGAAGATAGATTTTGTGCTCGCCCAGACACGGGAAGACGCCCGGCGATTTCGCGAATTGGGGGTTTTTGAAAAATCGGTTCGGGAGATGGGGAATATGAAGTTTGATCAAGTTGAGCTGGAGCGGGGCAAGAGCTTGTCGCCTGATTTGATCAGGGAACGGTTTGGGGTAAACGGGGAAGATCTTGTTTTGATAGCTGGCAGTACGCACCCGGGAGAAGAAAAAATTCTTGCGGATGTTTTTTTAGAACTTCGAAAGAGATTTCCCGCCCTCAAGATGATTGTGGCTCCCCGCCACATCGAACGTTCCGGAAGGCTGTTGAAGGATCTTTCCACGGGTTCGTGTCGAATTGTTTTGGCATCCCGAAAACCCGTGCCCGGAAGTTTTGATGTTTTGGTGCTGGACCAACTTGGCATTTTAAAAGAGCTGTATCAAATTGCGGATCTTGTGTTCATGGGCGGAAGCCTGGTTCCGCATGGCGGACAAAATCCGGTGGAAGCTGCACGCTTTGCCCGTGCCGTGATGCACGGACCGCATGTCTTTAATTTCAACATGATCTACCGCGAGCTCGGTCAGGGCGGCGGGGCTTTTCTTGTACGGGAACCGGGAGACCTAAAGGCTATGTCAGAGAAGTTTCTATCGGATCCGGCCCTGCGCCGTGAGGCGGGTGTGAAAGCGAATCAGATCGTCAATCGTCTTAAGGGAGCGAGCAAATGCCAGGCGGAATGGGTGTTGATGTTCCTCGCGTCCCGGATGGCATCAGAAAGGAAGAAAACAGATGGAAAATCTCAAGAACTATTTTCGGCTGGTGGCAGAGGGGAAATGCCGTGACGCGGCCTCTTTTTGCTTGTGTCCCCTGCTTAGTGTCGTGTCGTTCGTTTATGGGGTGGGGGTCAGGGGGTTGCGATGGGCGCATGAAAAAAAATATCTGAAACGTTTCAAACTGCCGTTCCCCGTCATTAGTGTCGGAAATCTCACCTGGGGTGGAACAGGAAAAACGCCGCTTGTGGAGTTCCTTGCCCGAAAAATTTCCGCGTTCCGAAAAACCCCGCTGATTCTCACGCGTGGATATAATCACGACGAGGTTGAAGAGTTTCGGCATCACATGCCAACGGTGGTCGTTGGTGTCGGTCGTGATCGAGTGAAGACGGCCCTGGGCATTGTGAAGGAAAAACGGGTGGACGTCGCGATTCTGGATGATGGGCTTCAGCAGGTGGCGGTCGAGCGGGACGTGGAGATTATTGTCGTTAACTCTCTTAACCCGTTTGGCAACCAGCACCTCATCCCGCGCGGTATTCTTCGTGAGCCCATGAGCGTTTTAAAAAGGGCGACGGTGGTCGTTCTGACCCACGTTAATCTCGTGCCCCCCGAACAGCTTAAGAGTCTTCGGGAGCAGGTCCAGAGCCTTTCGCCTCGAGCGCATTTTGTGGAAGCTTACATGGAACCTCTTTTTCTTTATCGCGCCAAGAATCGTTCGAGGGTTTCACTTGAAAAAATGCGACATAAAAAAGTCGCCACGTTTGCGGCAGTAGGCACCCCGCGCTCGTTTCAGCTGGTACTGCAACACGCTTCAATCAAGACCGCTCGAAATTTTGAGTTTCTGGATCACCATGAATATAAGGAATCGGAATTGAAGGAGATTAAGGAAATCAGCCGTTCGGCAGACGTCGACGAGATTATCACGACGGAAAAGGATTTTTACCGTTCCCGGGATTTAATCACGCAAGTCCTTAATCCCCTCGTGCTCGCGGCAAGGCTTCGAATTCGTTCCGGGGAGGAAATTTTGACGGATCGGTTGTTGCGTCTTTTGGGGATTAAACGTTAATGGAAAAAATTCTCGATTGGATCGCTTACGGGGTCGCGCGATCCCTGATTTTTCTTTTTGGAAGAATTCCCATCGAAACAAGCCTGGGGATCGGGGACGCGATCGGAAAAACTGTTTTTTATTTTTCGAAAAAACGGCGGGTCGCTTACGTTAATCTCAAAAACGCCCTGGGAACCCGATTATCTCCCCGGGAGCGATGGAAAACGGTTCGGGACCACTATGGGCATATCGGACAGAACATCGTGGAGGTGATGAGTTTCCCGAAGCTGACTCCCAGGCACATTGAAGATCATATCAAAATTCACCACCTGGAGCGCTTTGAGGACCTTGTAAAATCAGGACGGGGCGGCGTACTTCTCACCGGACACTTCGGTAACTGGGAGCTTCTCCAGGTTGTGGCCGGTTTACGCGGGACGCCCATTTATGTGCTTGCCCGTGACCAGAAATTTCCGAAGGTGAACGAGCTTCTTAACCAACTTCGTGAGACGCATGGGTCGGTGGCCGTCGGCCGCGGGGTCGGAGTTCGCGCCTTAATCAAGGCGCTTCGGGAGAAAAAAATGATCGGCGTTCTCGGGGACCAGTCTGCTGGAAAAACGGAAGGCATAATTCTTCCTTTTTTCGGGAAGAAGACGTCGGTTCCGACCGGCGCTTTTGAGCTTGCGATCCGGACCGACTCACTTTTGATGCCTTCGTATATGGTTCGAATCGATCGGTCGCGCCATGAAATTTTTGTCGAGGAAACACTTCAAGATGACCCTTCCGCGGATACTGAAACCAGAGTGAGATCACTGGCGCGCCAGTACCTTGATTCTCTGGAGCGTTTCATTAGCCAATACCCGGGACAGTGGCTCTGGGAGAACAAAAGGTGGAAATATAGCTGGTCCCGAAAAATCGTGATTCTTTCGGATGGAAAGGCCGGGCATTTTAAACAGTCGGATGTTGTCGCGGAGATGATGTCCTCTTTCACGGAATTTCACGGCAGGGCGGGGCTCGAATTTCAAACTGAAAAAATTCATATTGAATACCGTTCTTCCCTCCATCGCGCTCTTCTCTTTCTGATGGCGCCATTTCTGAAGCCGTGGATTCAGGGGCGAATTGAATGGCTCCGGATATTTTTAAAACCGCAATGTCACCAGGCGGTTGAAGAGGCGACCGCCGATTTTATCATTGCGGCGGGGTCCGGTTTGGCTCCCGTTCAGCAAATTCTCGCGAGGGAGACCGGAGCAAAAACCATTGTCATTATGAAACCCCCGTTTCCATATTCCTTGATGAACTATGATTTGGCCGTGGTTCCCGCGCACGATGACGGGATCCTTCCCAAGAATTCCACGCGGTGCGTCATTATGCCGAGCGGATACCGGCCTCCTGACCGCTCGGGAGATGCGGCGATCCTCAGGACCCAGCTTGGGGAAACGGGAAAGGCAAGGATTGCGGTGTTCCTCGGTGGCAAAACCCGCGGATTTGATATTACGGTTCCGGACGTGGAAAAGACAGCCATGATCCTCAGGCGAATTTGCCGGAAATCTGCCGAGTACATGCTGACGACTTCCCGGCGAACGAGTCGAATGACGGAGCAGTTTCTTAAAAGTGTGCTTGCCCAGGATCCCGCCTGCCGTTACCTTGTGATCGCGAATGAGGACAATCCTCCTTTTGCCGCGGGGGGGATGATGCAGCTCGCGGACCTTGTGATTGTGACGGAAGACAGCCTGGCGATGATTTCCGAAGCGGTGGGCGCGGGAAAAAAAGTGATCGTTTTGCATCTTGGAGAAGGTGAGCTTCCGGCCAAACACTACCGGTTTCATCAGATCCTGATTCAGCGTGGCCTTGTCACGATGAGCGGCCTTGAAGATCTGGATAAAACCGTCGCTGAACTTATGAAGAAAGAAGTGCCTCCCATGCTGGATCGTGAACGAAACGCACTTTTGCAGAAACTCGGATCTCTGTTATAAAATGAGAACAAAAGAGCGCGTGCGGAATCAAGCGGGTTGTGTCATGTGCTTATCTTTATGATTTTGCGTTGAGGCGTTCCCGGATTTTTAGTCTAATACCGCGAGGGACGGTGGCTTTTTTGTAAATGAACCCAGAAACAGACAATATGGATTCAGAGACCGTGGTATGAAAATACTTCAATTGTTACCGGCGCTTGAGATCGGTGGTGTGGAACGTGGGGTGGTGGATATGGCCCGCTCTTTAAAAGAGGAAGGGCATGAGACCGTCGTTGTTTCTTCCGGCGGGACCCTGGTTGCCGAACTCCAACGCATGGGGGTCCCTCATTATGGGCTTCCGGTTCATCAAAAGTCGATCGTCTCTTTATTGCTGGTCGATCAGCTTGTAAAAATCATTGAGCGGGAGCGGATCGATATTGTTCATGCCCGAAGCCGGGTTCCCGCCTGGATCGGATGGCTGGCCTCTCGGAAAACAGGAATCCCTTTTATTACCACTTGTCATGGGCATTACTCCGTTCATCCGATGAGCTTTGTGATGGGGTACGGAAAGCGTGTGATTGTCATCTCCAACGCGATCGGACGAAGGATGATAGACGAGTTTCGAGTGCCTCAAGACCGGATCCGGCTGATTCCCCGAGGGGTTGATCTGTCTCAGTTTGTTTTTTCCCTGAAACGGTTTGAAGAAAAACCTAAACGGTTCCGGATTATTCACGTCGGACGTTTTTCGCCGAACAAAGGACAAGTGGAATTTCTTAAGGCGCTACACCTTTTGAGAAGTCGGTTTCCCAACTTTGAAGCTTTAATCGTCGGCGCGGAAAATCGGGGCAGGACCCGGTATACGAAACTGATCCATCAAACGATAAAACAGTTTGGGCTCGATACTTGCGTGAAGGTGCTTGGGCCGTCGCGCGATATTCCGGGGCTTCTCGCCGAGTCGGATCTTCTTGTTCTTTCTTCCACCTTGCCGGAGCCGTTTGGGAGAGTGATTATTGAGGCCGGGGCGGTCGGAATCCCCGTGGCCGCGACGTGGCTGGGGGGTGTCCCCGACATTATTGATCATGGCCGGCATGGTTATCTGTTCCCTCCGAAGAATGTCCCGGCAATGGCGGAGGCGATGCGCGCGATGCTTACGGACCGCCCGTGGGCGAAGGAATGCGCGATCGCGCTTCGGAAAAAGATCGAAGAAAAATTCAATGTTGAACAGATGGTTAAAAAAACGCTGGAAGTGTACCTGGAGGTACGGAAGAAAAAAAAGATACTTGTGATCAAGCTTGGAGCCATGGGGGATCTGGTTTTGGTGGTGCCGAGTTTGAGAATGCTCAAAAACCGATACCCGGATTCTTCGATTTCGATTCTGGTGGATAAAAAACTTGCGCCCATCATCTCGAATTGTCCTTACCTGGACGATCTCATTTTGGTCGACAGAAAAAAACTCGGGAATCCGCTCTACTTACTCAAGACCGCGCGGCGAATCCGGCAGGAGAATTTTGATATGTCAGTGGACCTTCACAATAACAAGTACACACATCTCCTAGCTTATCTGGGAGGGGTGGTCCAGCGATGCGGATTTGCGAGAGGGTTCTGGGGAAGACTTCTTAATCGGCCCGACAAGACGTTTGGACTTGCCGACACTCCGGTCCGTCATCAGTTTCGGGTGCTTGCCAAAGCGGGCGTCCAGGACTTTGAGGATGAACTCGAACTGTGGCCAAAGAAAGAGAGGATTGAAAAAGCGGAACAAACGCTTCTTGCCCTGGATCTCAAGGCGGATACCAGGGTGATCGGATTTGTCATGGGATCGAGTCCGAAATGGCCGACCAAGCGATGGGATCCGCAGTTTTTTAAGAAGCTCGCTGAAAAAATTTTTGACCACTATGACGCGAGGATTCTTCTGCTGGGCTCGCCCGGAGAAGAAGGATTGGCGGATGTCTTTCGTGATTTTGATCCGGATCGTGTTGTGAATCTGATTGGAAAGACGACCCTTGAAGATCTCCCCGCTTTCTTTCAAAAACTTCATTTCGTGGTTTCCGGAGACACGGCGTTACTTCATGTCGCGGCGGCCATGCATGTTCCGACGGCCGCGATTTTTGGCCCGACGGATCCAAAACGCCACGTACCGCCATCCAGAAAAATCGCGATTTTCACGAAAAATTTATCCTGTCAACCGTGTTATCAAGGAAGGTGCAAGGAAAAAGAAATGATGGGCTGTCTGAACCATGTTACGGTGGATGAGGTTTTTGACGCGGCCCGGAGATTTCTGGATTTGTGAGATTTTGAAATAAAAAGTGAAATCAAGAGAGGGATTGGATGGTCTTGATTTTTAAAAGTGTGTTGAAACTCTCCGCTGGGTATCGGCTGAATTTATGAAAATACTAGTTGTAATGAAAAACTGGCTGGGTGACCTTTTGTTTCAGATGCCGGCGCTTGATCTGATCAAACAAAAGTATCCTTCCGCGGAAATTTTTTGCGTAGCTCCGGAACGGTGCCGGGAAATTCTGGAGGCGAATCCGGCAGTTTCGGGGTTTATCGCGTTTGATGAAAAATCCACCCACCGGTTCTGGTTTCACCGAATTGGGTTTGTTTTTCATCTGAGAAAACTGGGTCCCTGGCAGGAAGGATACCTTTTTCACCGTTCCCGTTCCCGCGCCGCTTTTCTTTGGCTCGCGGGTGTCAAAAAACGAATTGGGTTTGGGCGAGGGAGAAAGTTTTTTTTGACGGAATCGGTCAAGGAACCGGCGGAGAAACTTCATCAACTCGATTATTTCATGGAGCTTATGAAGGGCGCTGGTTACCAGGTCCCTGTCAGCCCGAAATACCGGTTCTATTTTCGGGAAGGAGATGAAGTTCAGGCTCTAAAAATTCTGAGACAGGAAGGTCTCGCGGAAGGGGCGAGGTACGTCTGTTTCCATCTGGGGGCGAATTGGGAACCCAAGCGGTGGCCCGTGTCTCACTTCGCGAAGCTTGCCGTTAAAATTTTCGGGAAGTGGGGTGTTCCCATCGTGGTTACGGGATCGGCGGGGGATAGGGCTATATTTGAAAATTTTCGGGCCGAAATCGGACGCTTGACGGGAAACGGGGGGCTCGATCCCGCAGTCGTGGATCTTGTCGGAAAAACGGCCCTTCGGATTTCCGCCTGGATTTATAAAAATGCCATGTGCCTGGTCACGGGTGACTCCGGGCCGATGCATATGGCATCAGGCGCTGGCGCGCGTGTCGTAGCCCTTTTTGGTCCCACGGATCCCCACTTGACCGGGCCCCGCGGAATTGGGAAGGATAAAGTTTTGCAGTATGTCCCCTCCGGGTATTCCATACCGTTTTTTGGGAAAGAGCTTCCTGAAGAAGGCTGGCTTTCAAAAATAACCCCCGAAGCAGTGTTTGAAACGGTGGAACAACTGGGTGCGTTTCCACCTCAACCGGGACAAAATTTATGAAGAATCCCGAAAGTATCCTCGTTGTGACATTGAGTAATATCGGCGATGTGATATTGACGACTCCGGTGATGGCGGCGCTTCGCTTGAAATTTCCCGACGCAAAAATGACGGTGGTGGTTGGGCCCAAAGCGAAACCTGTGCTTGAGAAAAGCGGCGATATTTCGCGGATTATTGTCTACGACAAAAAAGCGACCCTTCCCGGTAAAGTGGCATTCTTGCGTGAGCTTTGGAAAGATCGTTACGATATGGTGGTGGATCTTCGCAATACGGCGATCCCGTTCCTTGTTTTTGCCCGTAGAAGGAGTCCGCTTTTTCGCGCTTACACAAAGATCAACATGCGGGAGCGGCATCTTGAAGTGCTGAGAATGGCGGGGATAAGGAACGGGGCGAAAGGCGAGGAAACTTTTTTTTCGGGAAATACCCGGTTGCCCAATTTTCAATTTTTCAGTTCAGCGGATGAACTTTCAGTTTTTTCTAAGCTGGGATCCATCGGAGTTCAGGGAAAGTCAGGATGGATTCTTGTCGCGCCCGGGGCTGCGAGTGAACGCAAGCGGTGGCCGCCTGAGTTGTTTCGGGAGGTGGTGCGGAACCTTGTGTTGCGAACCCGCAAGGACGTTTTTCTCGTGGGATCAAGGGACGAGCGTCCGATTGCTGAAGTCGTTGCCAGAGGGATGCCGGCTTCCGTCAAAATTCTGTCGGGTGAAACGTCACTGTCGGAAACGGCCTTTCTTGTCTCGAAAGCGTCACTGGTAATCTCCAATGACAGCGCGATCATGCATCTTGGGTTCGAAATAAAAACTCCCACGGTCGGAATTTTTGGCCCGACGGATCATGAAAAATACGGGCATGTTCATCCGAGTTTCAGGATCGCGCGGGAAAACCCCACACAGTGTCACTGTAATTCCCATCGTTTGCCTTATGCCGAACGCAGTTGTTTCCACGGCCTGACCCCCGAAAAAGTACTTTGTTTGTGCAATGAGCTTTTGAACCGGGATACTCCCGCCGCCCGGCCATCATGAAGAATATCACGCTTCCCGATTCTCCCCGTATCCTTGTGACAAGGACCGACCGTATCGGGGATCTTGTTCTTACGACTCCCGTTTTTAAGGCGCTTCGGGATCAATTTCCAAAAGCCTGGATCGCGGCGCTTGTTTTTATTGAGCATCGGGAAGTGGTTGAAGGAAATCCCTTTCTTGATGAAGTAATCCTTTATGACAAACAAGGTCTTGAAAAAAGCATTTGGGGCCAGCTTGGATTTGCGAGGCGAATCCGCAAAAAGAAATTTGATCTTGTCATCCATTGTCACGGTACGAACCGGATGCATCTTGTGGCATGGCTAGCGGGCATACCGGCGCGTATCGGTTATGATCGCCGCGCGCCATGGGCGCTAACTCACGTTAAAGAGTATGATAAAAAATTCGGAGAGAAACAGGAAGCTGAATACCTGTTTGATCTGCTGGCCCCGCTTGGGATTACCAGATCTGAGGTTCTTGAGAGCTTTTTCCCCGTGACGGATCGCGCGAAACGATCCTTTGACCATCTGATGTTTCATCTCAAAATCCCACAAGGGAAACCATGGGTCATCCTGAGTCCTTCCGCCAGCGACGTGACGAAGATGTGGCCTGCCGGGAAATTTTCAGAGCTTGCCACGCGAATTCATCACGACATGGATGGAGTTATTATGGCAATTGGCTCTGCCAAGGACAGGGCGGTCGTGGAAAGCGTCAGAGAAAAAAGCAATGTGCCGATCATGGATCTTGGGGGCAGACTGACTCTCGGGATGTTGGCCGCTCTCTTGGAGAAATCCGCCATCCTGGTCTCTAACGATTCCGGACCGGTACACATTGCGTCCGCGGTAGGTTGTCCGGTCGTGTCTATTTTCGGGCGTTATGAGCCCGGGCTTGGGCCAAATCGATGGCGGCCTCTGGGCCGGAACTGCCGCGTTGTGGCTAAAGATATTTCCGAGGTTCCTTGTAGCGAAAGAAAGTTTACTTACATTGATGAAATTACCGTTGACGCGGTTTACGCGGCGGCACGAGATCTCTTGGCCCGTCCGGTTTGACGGTAAGGGCGTTGTTAACATACAGGATTTGAGAACAGATTCGTGAAAGGGTAAGGCTGAATGAAAAATATCCGAAGTGTTTTAATTGTCCATCCTTATGGGATCGGGGATTTGCTTTTTGTAACGCCCGTTCTCAGGGCATTGCGTTTGCTACCCACGGTAGGAACGGTGGATCTTCTTCTGGGGTCCCGGACGAGAGAAGTGGTGGAGCACAATCCGCACGTCGACGAAATTTTTGTCCTTGATAAGGACAAACTGCGCCGCCAGACCCGTTTTGAAAATTTCCGTGAGCTTCTGGATTTGGGGCTAAAACTTCGTGCCAGACGGTATGATCTTCTCCTCGATTTTTCACTCCGTCCCGAGAACGCCTTCTGGGCGTTTTTCTTTCTGGGGATTCCGAAACGCGCGGGGTTTGCCTACAAACGCCGCGGTATTTTTCATAATATCCGTTATCCGCTTCCTGAAGGTTATTCCCGGCAACACGCCGCGGATTTTTACGCGGGGCTTGCGGAACTTGCCGGAATACCGGTTCGTGACCGGTTTCTCGAGTATTACTTTCCACCCCGAGAGAAAAGAGAAATTGAAATAAAAATAAAAGACCGGCTTGCCGGAATCGGAAAAAATTTTATTACCGTCAGTCCCGGAGGGGGAGATTCCTGGGGAAGGGAGGCTGTGTTTAAACGCTGGCCCGTCAAGTATTTTGCGGAGCTGATAGGACGCCTGCAGACGAAGCTTGGTTTTAAAGGGGTTTGTATCATAGGTGCCAGGTCCGAGGTTGAACTTTGTCAGGAGCTTAAAGATTCTTTGAGGATTCCATCGTTCATGCTGGCCGGGGAAACCTCTCTGGCGGAGACGGCCGCGATTCTGGAAATGAGTTCGCTTTTTATCGGAAATGACGGGGGCCTGGTTCATTTGGCTCGGGCTCTTGAAGTTCCTCTCGCCGCTTTTTATGGGCCCGTTCCCCCAGAAATTTACGGGCCTTATCCAGGGTCTGAAAATGCAATCGCCCTTTTCAAGCGGGATCTTGCCTGCCGCCCCTGTTATCATAAATTTCGCTTCAAAAACGATTGTTCCACGATTGCCTGTCTGAAAACCCTAGCGCCTGAAGAGGCTTTCAAACAGATGGAGCCTTTGCTTCAGACGATGTCCCGAGGTTAAAATAAAATGCCAGAGCGGCAAATGTTCGGGATTGGCGGGGGATTTGTAGCGATTGCGATAACGAAAGTTTCGTGTTGTTTGGGATTACGAAAGATTGTGTAAAAATCCAGGATCTCGCGGGAAGAAATTCCCCGGTCCGTAATGAGCCTTGACCATTTTTTGAAACGGAGATGCGATGAAATTCAGATTTAATATTTGCCTGGGGGCAGGAGTTCTGTTTTTTTGTTTGCTCACGATGGGAGTTCACGCCCGTGATCCCGAAAAAATCTTTGTGGCTTCCGAAAAACCATTTGGCACGTTTCCCCTCGGGGAGAAGATCAAATTTAAAGTGACTTACGCGGGGATTACCGTGGGTGAAGCCGAATCCTGGGTCAAGGAGATTGTCCGGATCAACGGCCGCGATGCCTATCACATCGAGATTAATATCCGCTCTAAATTTGTACTGGACTGGATCTACAAAGTTCGCGACACACACCACTCTTACGTTGATGTTGAAAAACTGCATTCGCTACGCTACGAAAAGGTCCTTCACGAAGGACGTTACTGGACGGACGAGGTCATGGAATATGATCCGTCAAAAAACGTGGGAAGATTTTTTTCCAAAAAAGACAACAGCCGCAAAGAAATGTTGATTCCAAAGAATGTCCAGGATCAGATTTCGTGCGGATATTACTATCGGACGCTGGATGTTAAGCCGGGGACCAAAGCGGTTATTCCCGTGAACGCGGATGAGAAGAACTGGGATCTTGAGGTTTTGGCGCATAACGTTGAAGAAATGAAGATTGACGGAATGGGCATTTTTCAAGCCCTCGAAGTAGAGCCCATCATCATGTTCGAGGGGTTTTTTGTGCGACGCGGGAAAGTTCGCGGCTGGATGAGTATGGATGAGCGGCGGATTCCCTTGAAGCTCAAAGTAAAGGTGCCCGTTTTGGGAGATGTGACCGCGACAATCGTTGACTATCAACCCTGAACTGGCGGAGCTGATTTTGCGGAATTAGTTTTTGGGTTCCATCTTTCGGTTGCTTGGGTAGTGGCGGGATGGCGGTTTTTATGAGACGGCCTCTGGCAAAAAATAGTACCCCTGGAGTTTTTTTTCCCTATAATCGGCGCTTCAGGGAAAAAGAAAGGGATTAGAGAAATATGCCTACGTATGAATACGAATGCAGTGCCTGCGGGCACCAATTTGAAAAATTTCAGGCAATGAACGACCAGCCAATCCGGAAGTGTCCGGCCTGCGGGAAAAAAAAGGTTCAACGTATGATCTCGGGTGGGGCCGGAGTTTTATTCAAGGGAAGCGGATTTTATCAGACGGATTATCGCTCCCAGGGGTACAGGGAATCCGCGAAGAAAGATAAGGCGCCGACGTCAACTCCGACTTGTTCTGGCGCCTGCGATTCGTGCCCGGCAAAAAACTAGCGGCAGGTCATTTCAAAACACAAACGATCCCGTGATGTGTAACGGTCAACGGATTACGAAGATTTCGAGTTAGGGCGTTTTGCGACAAAAAACAGGGAGGCGTGATGCGGGCGGTGGTGAAGAATACGGGTTTTGATAATCTCAAATATCTCAATGAGCAGTCGGCTGCCATCCTGGAACGTATTGAGCGATTTAGCGATAAGCTCTACCTTGAATTCGGGGGGAAGATGATCGGTGATTATCACGCGATGCGGGTTCTCCCGGGTTTTGATCCTAACGTGAAAATGCGGCTTCTTCACAAGCTTCGCGACAAGGCTGAAATTGTCATGTGTATTCACGCGGGTGATATTGAGCGGCGGAAAATGCGGGCGGATTTCGGAATCACGTATGACGCCGATATATTCCGCATGATCGATGAGTATCGCGGGTGGGAGCTTGATGTGGCGGCGGTCGTTATTACGCGTTTCGCGGAACAGCCTGCCGCTAAAATTTTTAAAAACAAACTTGAACGGCGCGGGATCAGGACCTACACCCACCGGTTTACCAAGGGTTATCCAACCGACGTGGATACGATCGTAAGCGATGAGGGGTACGGCGCCAACGAGTACATTGTGACGAAGAAGCCGCTTGTCATCGTTTCAGGCCCGGGCCCCGGTAGCGGCAAACTGGCGACTTGTCTGTCCCAGCTTTATCATGACCACAAGCAGGGCCTCGCGAGCGGCTACGCGAAATTCGAAACTTTTCCGATTTGGAATATTCCCCTGAAACATCCCGTGAATGTCGCGTATGAGGCGGCAACGGCGGATCTCATGGATTTTAACATGATTGATCCGTTCCATCTTGAGACGTACAAGCAAACAACCGTCAATTACAATCGCGACGTTGAAGTGTTCCCCGTTCTTAAACGAATTTTGAAAAAGATTACGGGGGGTGAGTCTTATTACGAATCCCCGACGGATATGGGCGTCAATCGCGTGGGATTTGGAATTGTGAATGATGAGATTGTGAGAAAAGCCGCCGTGCAAGAGGTGATCGCGCGATATTTCCAATGCGCTTGTGATTACCGGATGGGTTATGTGGAAAAAGAGGCCGTCGAGAAAACCGGTCTTTTAATGGAGGATCTCGAGGTGAAACCCGAACACCGGCCCGTGGTGGAGCCGGCGCGCCAGGCGGCCAAGGAGGCGCAGAAAAAAGGGAAAGGAAATCAGGGGATTTACTGCGGCGCGGCGCTTGAATTGTCCGACGGAACGATTGTGACCGGAAAGAATACTCCGCTGATGCACGCGGCTTCGAGCGCGGTGTTGAATGCCGTCAAGGCCATTGCCGGTCTGCCGGAAGATATCCATATTTTGTCGCCCAATGTTATCCAGTCGATCGGAGAGCTTAAGCAGGATGTGTTTGGGAGTAAAGCCGTCAGTCTTGATCTGGAGGAAATTCTTATCGCCCTGAGTATGAGTGCCACCACGAATCCGACCGCGCAAAAAGCCATGGAGAGTTTGACGGCTTTGCGGGACCAGCCGATGCACATTACCCATATTCCAACGCCAGGAGATGAGAAAGCCCTTCGAAAGCTCCGGATTCACTTTACGAGCGATCCTGAATTCGCTACCCAAAACCTTTACGACGGATAAAAAACCGTTCATTTTCCATTCCTTTTTCGGCGGGTACTTGATCGGCAGGGTGGATTAGCCGGCTAATTCTTGGTTGCCAATCAGAATGTAGTAAATTTGTCGATTCTCTACAGATTTTAAAAGTGGAAACGTATAGCAATTTATAGCATTCTGATTGTTGTCCCGCCTTTTGGAACCCCACGATTTGACTAGACATTTTAAAGTGTTAACCTTTGGGGCGAAGTACATTTAAAAAGAATTTACTATTGTCAAGGGGTTGGCTAAATGCGGAAACTATCTCAGTACAAGGGTAAAAAAGGGACGGCAATCAAGAGCATCGCAATGTCCGTTGCGGTGCTCTTCCTTTTTACTGATATCCTCTTTTTCCCTT
>Ga0116183_1002702_pt1 | contig 18784 bp, 17 predicted proteins | sample AD_UKC078_MetaG_FD_89753 | JGI IMG/M metagenome (GOLD analysis project Ga0116183, IMG submission 89753) | Active sludge microbial communities of municipal wastewater-treating anaerobic digesters from USA - AD_UKC078_MetaG | ecosystem: Engineered > Bioreactor > Anaerobic > Digestate | place: USA... | reverse complement strand
GACATCCCGACACTGCCCCAGCAGGCGCTGCTCTACCGGATGTGCGGAGATCGCAATCCGCTGCACTCCGATCCCGGATTCGCGGCCGCAGCCGGCTTTCCGCGCCCGATCCTGCACGGGCTGTGCACCTACGGGATGACCTGCAAGGCACTAGTCGATGCGGTGCTCGACGGTGATGCCACCCGGGTCGGCTCGTTCGGCGGTCGATTCGCAGGAGTCGTGTTCCCCGGGGAGACGCTGCGCGCCGCGATCTGGGTGGACGGCGACCGCAGTGTCGCCGTCGTCACCGCACCGGCGCGCGAAGACGCCGTAGTGCTGTCCGGAGTTGAACTGGCAGCAAACGCCCAAGGTCGTTGAGCGGCCCGTTCGCTGGCCCGTTGAGATCCACCGGAAAATGTATCGGCGAAGTCGGTAATTTCAAGGCCGTCGTGGCTTACATTCCTCGCTAACGTTCCTTTCAGGTTGTTCTTATCATTGAGTCGGAGTCTCCATGCCCGCTTGGAATTACGTTGGCCGCGTCGGTGGACTGGCAGTCGCCCTCGGCGTAGGCGCAGCTGCATTTCACTATTCGGCCTTAGCATCCGCCGAGACGCCTTCTGCGGATACCGGCTCCCCATCGGCGGCTGCATCGGCAACGACGCCGTCCACATCGAGCCGCCGGGGTCAGTCAGGCGGATCACCTCGAACGACGGGCGATGGAACTACGGGGAATGGATTCGGGTCGACCATCAACCGGTCCACCTCCAAGTCCCTGCCACCGGCACCGACCGCAGACCGTCCCGCGTCGGCGGCAGTTACGCTGCCCGCGCGGGTTGCCGCAGCACTCCCCACGCCCACGGCGGCACCGGAGTCGGGTTCGGTCACCGCTCTGAAGGACCCGGCCACCGAGTTGGTTGCTGACGACAACCCTGGCGGCCTTCCGGTCGGCTCGCCGATGGAGTGGACGGCGCTGGCCTACGCGCGTCGGGAAGTGACCGGCGCCGGGGCCTCTGTAGGAACTCTCACCCCAGCGGTCCGGGCGGCCGCGGCCACCCAGCCCATGATCCTCGGCCCCAGCGGGGTGCCCATCCCCTCGCAGAACTATGTCGATACGGTGATGGACTTCTACATCCTGCCCCATAGTCCGGAGGGGGCGAACGCGCCACAGGTGGTCTTCACTCCCGAAGGCCTCTACCCCATCACCGGAGTCAAAAGCCTGCCGTTGAACACATCGGTGGACCAGGGAATGACGATCCTTTCCGAAACCCTGGGAACGCTGCCCAGTGGTACGACGACCACGGTCTTCGGCTACTCGCAGAGTTCGATCATTTCGTCGCTGCTACAGGCGGGATACCTTCCGCCGGACTCGCCCTACGTCCCGCCGAAGTACCCATTGCCGGAGATCCCCGACGACTTGCAGGACTCGATCAACTTCGTCCTCGTCGCCAACGAGATGAATCCCAATGGCGGTTTCCTGTCCCGGTTCCCCGACCTCAACCTGCCAAGCCTCGGAATCCCGTTCTATGGAGCCGTACCCGAAGACGCCTACCCCACCGTCAGCTACGCACGGGAGTACGACGGCTTCGCGGACTTCCCCCGCTACACGATGAACTTCCTGTCCGTCCTCAACGCCGGACTCGGGATCGTGTTCGTCCACACCCAGTACGTCCCCGCAGCCGACTGCACCGGCAGCTTCTGCCTGACCAAAGAGCAGGTCGAAACCGCTATACCGCTACCCACCACCTCGCCGACCCAGCAGTACTACTTCATGCCGACCGAGAATCTGCCACTGCTGGAACCGCTACGGCTGATCCCCATCATCGGCAATCCGATCGCCGATCTGATCCAACCCGTCCTGAAGGTGATCGTCGACCTCGGCTACGCCGACCCTGCACACGGTTTCGCCACGGCCACCCAGCCTTACGCCAACGTGCTGGTGCCATTCGGGGTGATCCCCGATGTCAGCCCCCTGGAAGTCCTGGAAAAGCTGGTAGCGGGGGTCGAACAGGGAATCAATGATTTCATCGCCGACCTTGGTCCGGGCGGCTCGGTAGCCCGGGAGATCTCGGCGATCACGCTACCGAGCCCTTCGTTCTCGTTGCCGAGCCCGGACGACGTCATCACCGCCGTCCAGAACGTCGTCCTAGGGGTCGCCGAGCGGATTTCCGTGGCCGCCGCCGGGATCTACGCCGCACTGCTACCGACGGCGGATGTCATCAACGCCATCGTGACGATCCTGCCCGCCTACAACGTCGACCTCATCCTCGAAAGCATCAAACAGATGCTCAGCGGCGACCTGATCGGTGGCCTTGTCAATGCGATCGGCCTGCCGATCGCGGCCAACGTGGGCCTGATCACCACCGCCGGCCTCATCGTCGTTCTGGCCTGGGGGCAGGCCGCTCTCGCGGTCCTCGCCCCGAACGCGAACATCGGAACCTGAGGTTCTGGGACTCAGCAATTCCCCGGATCCAGCTCGTAGGCGGTGACCGGGAAGTCGAAACCTTTGAGGCTCAACGGGTCACATGCAGTAGCCACCCAGTCCGGCAATTCGTCACGCACCGCCTGCGCGACCAGCACCTGCCCGGGGCGGGCCGCGCCGACAAGCCGGGCGGCCAGGTTCACCATGACGCCGAAGTAGTCGCCGTTGATCGCCAGCGCTTCGCCGTAGCCCAGGCCGGCCCGGACCCGCAGTCCCACCTCCCGTGCCTTCGGATGATTGACCAGATCAATCGCCGCCTCGGCGAGTGCCGCTGGCGTAGCACTGACCCACATCACCTCGTCGCCGATGAATTTCACCACCCGGCCCCCGTCAGCGTGCAGGACGTCGCTGACGGTGGCACTGAATTCGTTGAGCAGCGCCGACAATTCCGTCGCAGAGAGTTTCTGGGTGAGCGCGGTAAAACCCGAGAGATCAGCGAAACCGACACCGCACACCACGCTCGCCGATGAGTCGCGGATGACACTTTCGAAATGTGTCCGCGCGCTGATGATGTGGTGGCGGTGCACGACGTCGATGAGGGACCCGATGCGCGGGACGAACGCCGCCGCCGCCCGGTACGCCTTCGCAGTCGCGAGTTCATCACGGGTGTGGTGGATCTGAATGTCCGGCAACTGGGCCCGGGTAAACGCCGATTCCGCCTCGGCCAGCCGGGCCATCACCGACCCGAGTACGCGCAGAAATCCAAACGCCGCAGTGTCGCCCAGCCACTTCTTCATCTCGATCCAGGTGGTCAGCGCATCCACATCGGCCTGGCTCAACGAGATCTCATCCGGGCCGCCCGCATGCAGACCGAGGAGCGCCCAGGCCCGGACGAGGTCCTCGACCGGCACGCCTAGATTCTCCGCGGCCGTCCGGATGGAGTAGCGCGGCGGCCCGGACCATTGCAGTACGTCACCCGCGAGTCCGAACAGCCGACCGCGCCGATCGGCTTCCACCATCTCGGCGGCGGTGAACCCGAGGCCATCAAGGTAGTTGAGCAGCCCCGCACGTTCACACGCGTTCTCGATGCCCGCCGCTTCCAGCGCATCGAAATCAACCATTCAAGTCAGCCCAGGATCAGACCCGACGTGGGCACCCCGGTGCCCGCCGTCACCAGGACGTGCTCAACACCGTCGACCTGATTGACCGAGGTCCCCCGCAGCTGGCGAACGCCCTCGGCGATGCCATTCATCCCGTGGATGTAGGCCTCGCCGAGCTGGCCGCCGTGAGTGTTGATCGGCAGCCGCCCGCCGATTTCGATCGCGCCGCCCGCGACGAAGTCCTTGGCCTCGCCGCGGCCGCAGAATCCGAGCTCCTCGAGTTGGATGAGGGTGAACGGGGTGAAGTGGTCGTAGAGGACCGCGGTCTGGATGTCGGCGGGCGTCAGGCCGGATTGCGCCCACAGCTGCCGGCCCACCATTCCCATCTCCGGTAGCCCGAGTTCGGGACGGTAGTAGCTGGTCATCGAGTACTGGTCCGGGCTGGAGCCTTGCGCGGCCGCGGCGATGATGACCGGCCGGTGTTGGAGGTCACGCGCCCGCTCGGCGGAGGTGACCACGATCGCCACCCCGCCGTCGGTCTCCTGGCAGCAGTCCAGCAGCCGCAGCGGCTCGGCGATCCACCGCGAGTTCTGGTGATCCTCGATGGTGATCGGCTTGCCGTAGAAGTACGCCTTGGGATTGTTCGCGGCATGGCGGCGGTCGGCGACCGAGACCGCCCCGAAGTCGCGGCTGGTCGCCCCGGACAGGTGCATGTACCGGCGGGCGATCATGGCGACCTGGGCGGCCGGGGTGGACAGTCCGTGTGGGTAGCAGAACGAATTATCGACGCTGGTCGAGTCCGCCCCCTGGATCAACCGTAACTGCACTTGGCCGAATCGCATCCCTGAGCGTTCGTTGAAAGCCCGATACGCCACAACACAATCCGCGATGCCGGTGGCCACAGCCATGGCCGCCTGCTGAACCGTCGCGCACGCAGCGCCGCCGCCGTGGTGAATCTTGGAGAAGAACCGGAGCTCGCCGATACCCGTCGCGCGCGCTACGGCGACTTCGGTGTTCGAGTCCATCGTGAACGTCACCATGCCGTCGACGTCGGCGGGGGTCAGCCCGGCATCGTCGAGGGCGTCGTTGACGGCTTCGGCAGCCAGTCGCAGTTCGCTGCGTCCGGAGTCCTTGGAGAAGTCGGTGGCGCCGATCCCCGCGATCGCGGCCCTACCGGAGAGTCGACCGGCCATCAGGAACCTCCGAAAGAGAATGTGACGGTGGCGATGACGTGGTCGCCGAGGCTGTTGGTGCCGACAACCCTCACCGTCACCAGGCCGTCCTCGACAGCGGTCACCTCGCCACCGAAGGTGACGGTGTCATAGGCGTACCAGGGCACCCCGAGACGCAGTGCGATCGACCTGATCACCGCGGTCGGTCCGGCCCAGTCGGTGACATAGCGTTGCACCAGGCCGGTGTCGGTGAGGATGTTGACGAAAATGTCCTTGGAACCCTTGGCCTGCGCCTTATCCCGATCGTGGTGGACGTCCTGATAGTCGCGGGTGGCGATGGCTGTCGAGACGATGAAGGTTGGATCGCCGAACAGAGCTAACTTCGGCAGCGCGGTTCCGACCGCGACCATGGGTTCACTCACAGCGCCGGTTCCCACGCGTAGAGGGTCCACGCCGGACCGCTCTCCCCATCGGGGAAGTCGAGAAACGTTGCGCGAACCGGCATCCCGATCGTCACCGCGGCCGCATCGACGTTGCGGAGTTCACCGAGCATCCGCACCCCCTCCTCCAGTTCGACCAGGGCGATCACGAAAGGCAGAGTGCGCCCAGGCACCTTCGGGGCGTGATGCACGACAAAGCTGAATACCGTTCCCCGTCCGCTGGCGACGAGGTAGTCGACGGGTACCTGTCTGTCCTGCCAGACCGCAGGCACCGGCGGATGCTGCAAACGGCCGTCGGGCCGACGCTGAATACGCAACTCGTGAGCGTTCACCCCGTCCCAGAAGAACTGGGTGTCCCGGGATGCGGCGGGGCGCATCAGCTGTTCGGGGTCGAGGTCCACTGGGACATCCTCGGGGACAACGGAACCGGCAGATGTCTCGCCGGCGGGTTTGAACTTCAGGATGCGCCACATCATTTCCGCGACGACCGCTTGCTCGGTCTCCGGGCCGACCGACCAGGTGATCTTCTGGGTGATGAAGAAGCCCTCCCCCAGTGCGGTGTTCTTCGGGCCGATGACGTCGGTGAGTTCGGCGGTGACGCTCACCTCGTCGCCGGGGCGGAGGTAGCGGTGGTAGGTCTGCTCGCAATTAGTGGCGACGACCCCGATGTATCCGGCGGCGTCGAACAACTCCAGGATCCTGCCCAGCGGGTCGTCGTCGGGTCGGGTTCCGCCCAGGCCCATCATGGTCCAGACCTGGATCATCGCCGGCGGGGCGACGACCCCGGGGTGACCCGCGGAACGGGCGGCCGCATCGTCGAAGTAAATCGGGTTGCGATCGCCGATCGCGTCGAGCCAGTGGTCGATCATCGGCTGGTTCACCGGATGTCGGCCCCTGCGCGGCTTGCTCTTTCCGGACGCCTTGATGCGTTCGGCGGCCTGCTTGATCTCCTCGACAGCGCTCATCGCGGAACCCTGGGCACATTCAGACCCGCTGCCGCGACCTGTTCGCGCATCACCTCGTTGACCCCGCCTCCGAAAGTGATCACCAGGCTGCGTTTGGTCTGCGAGTCCAGCCAGCGGAGCAGATCGGCCGTCGACTCCTCGGCCGGATTTCCGTACCTGCCCACGATCTCCTCGGCGAGCCGGCCGATCCGCTGAATCCGCTCGGTGGAGAACACCTTGGTTGCCGCGGCGTCCGCGATGTCGACGGTCTCACCGGCGGCCGCCACCTGCCAGTTGAGCAACTCGTTGATCCGCCAGATCGCGCGGATCTCGCCCAGCGCCCGGCGTACGTCGTCGCGGTCGATCGGCGTCACCCCGTCGCCCCCCGGTTTCGACGCCCAGCCGTGCACCCGGTCGTAGAGTCCCGCGATCTTGCCGGCCGGACCGAGCATCACCCGCTCGTGGTTGAGTTGGGTGGTGATCAGCCGCCAGCCGGCGTTCTCCTCCCCCACCAGCATGTCGGCCGGTACCCGGACGTCGTTGTAGTACGTGGCGTTGGTGTGGTGGGCGCCATCGGACAGGATGATCGGGGTCCACGAGTAGCCCGGATCGGTGGTGTCAACGATCAGGATCGAAATGCCCTTGTGCTTGGCGGCTTCCGGGTCAGTGCGGCAGGCAAGCCAGACGTAGTCGGCGTCGTGCCCACCGGTGGTCCAGATCTTCTGGCCGTTGATGATGTACTCATCACCGTGGCGCACCGCCGACGTCCGCAACGACGCCAGATCGGTACCCGCCTCGGGCTCGGAGTAGCCGATCGCGAAGTGCACCTCCCCGGCGAGGATGGCGGGCAGGAACTTTCGCTTCTGCGCCTCGTTTCCGAACGCCATCAGGGTTGGACCGACGGTCTGCAGGGTGACGGCAGGCAGTGGCACATCGGCCCGTGCGGCCTCGTTGACGAAGATCTGCTGTTCGATCGGTCCGAAACCCAGCCCGCCGTACTCCTTCGGCCAGCCGACGCCGAGCTTGCCGTCCGAACCCATCCGCTTGATCACCGCGCGGTAGGCCTTGCCGTGCCGGTCGACTTCCATCTCGTTAGCCTCTTCGGTCGAGATGAGCGTCGAAAAGTACTGCCGCAGTTCCGCTTGTAGGTGACGCTGCTCGGGGGTCAGTTCTATGAACATTGCGCTCCACTTGAGTAATAGTGGCTACCCGCTGCGCCCGGCTCCGCCGCGCTTGCGATCGCCACGAGATCGAGCCGGTATGCCGGACCACCGAGCAGCCGCGTCAGATCCTTGACCGACGAGTAGTAACGGTGCATCGGGTAGGTGATGTCCATACCCATCCCACCGTGCAGGTGATGACAGGTCTGCATGGCTGGCGGCGCCTGGGAGGTGAGCCAGTAGCAGAGGATGGCGAGATCCTCGTCCGCATCCAGCCCCTCAGAGATTCGCCAGATCACCGACGATGCCGCCAGACCCATCGTGCGCGAAGCGATATAAATCTCCGCGAGCTGAGCCGCCACGGTCTGGAAGGTCGCCAGCGGCCGGCCGAATTGATGGCGCTGGGTGACGTAGTCGGCAGTCAACCGGACCGCACCGGCCATCAGGCCGGCTGCGTAGGCGCCGATCGCCGCGACGGCCAATTGGTTGACCCTGCGCGCCGTCGCACCCTGCAGCACCGCCTCGGATTCGACCGTCACGTCGCAGAACTCGACCGAGTACTCCTCAGCGCCGGTGGAGGTCGGGGTAGCGATCAGACGCACGCCGTCGGCGCCGGGAGACACCACCACGACACCCGCATCGGTACTCACCAGCATCCAGTTCGCCTGCCGCGCGTAGGGCACCCCCACCTTCACACCGTTGAGGCGACCGCCGTCGAGAGTCACCGCAGGCCGGTCGGGAAGGCTGGCGCCGGGTTCGTTGAGAGCGGCGGTCAGGATTGCCCCTTTTCCGACCCCGTCGAGATAGCGGTCCTGTTGCCACTCGGTGGCCAGATCCAGTATCGGCAGCATTCCCAGACCGAGGGTGGCCAGCGCCGGCGAAACAGTGGCGTGCCGACCGACCTCGGTCAGCGCGGTACCGATCTCAGGTAGACCGACTCCATCGCCACCGAGTCGCTCGGGTAGCGCCAGAGCGGTCACGCCTCCGGAAACCATTGCCTCCCAGCTGTTCTCACGGTCCAGAACGCCGTTGACCACAGCGGCGACGGCCTGCTGCGTTGGTTCGGGGGTGAAGTCCACCAGAATCTCCTTGCGCTACCGGCTGCCGGTCATGACGTGGGCGAGCCTGTGTAGTCCACCTGCCAGTGCTTGACTCCGTTGAGCCACCCCGAGCGCAGCCGTTCCGGGGTGCCCAGCGATGAGAGGTCGGGCATGTTGTCGGCGATCGCGTTGAACATGATGTCGATCGTCATGCGGGCGAGGTTCGCCCCGATGCAGTAGTGCACCCCGGTACCGCCAAAACCAACATGCGGGTTGGGGTCGCGCAGGATATCGAACCTGTGAGGTGTGTCGAACACCTCGTCGTCGAAGTTGGCCGAGCGATAGAACATCACCACCCGCTGCCCCGCCTTGATCGGGACACCCGCCAATTCGGTATCCCGGACGGCGGTGCGCTGGAACGCGGTAACCGGCGTTGCCCACCGGACGATCTCGTCGGCGGCGGTCGGCGGGCGTTCCCGCTTGTACAACTCCCACTGGTCGGGGTTGTCGATGAAGGCCATCATGCCGTGGGTGATCGAGTTGCGGGTCGTCTCGCTGCCGGCCACCGCCAGCATCAGGACGAAGAAGCCGAACTCGTCGTCGGTGAGTTTCTCGCCGTCGACGTCGGCGTTGATGAGTGCGGTGACGATATCGTCGCCGGGGTCGTTGGCTTTGATCGCGGCCATCTGCATGGCGTAGGCAAGGACCTCGATCGAGGAAGCGCGGGCGTCGATGTGGGCGAATTCCGGATCCTCGTTGCCGGTCATCTCGTTGGTCCAGCGAAAGAGCTTCGCCCGGTCCTCCTGCGGCACGCCGAGCAGGCCCGCGATCACCTGCAGCGGCAACTCGCAGGCCACCTGCTCAACGAAATCCCCGGAACCGTCGCCGGCGGCGGCCTTGACGATGGACAGCGCCCGCTGGGTGAGTTCCTCGCGCAGGCGCTCGATCGCGCGGGGGGTGAACCCGCGGGAGATGATCCGGCGCAGCCGATCGTGGTGCTCGCCGTCCATGTTGAGCAGGATGACCCGCTGCATGTCGATGTCTTCCCGGGCCATCTCATCGGCGAACTGCGGCAGCGCGGTGTTCGGCCCGGATTGGAAGACGTCGCTGCGGCGCGACACCTCCTTGACGTCCTTGTGCCTGGTGACGACCCAGTACCCGCCGTCGTTGAAGCCACCCTTGCCGATCTGCTGTTCGCACCACCAGATCGGGGCGATCCTGCGCAGCTCGGCGAGCTCGTCGACCGGCAGCCGGACAACATTGCGATCAGGGTCGAGGAAGTCGAACCCTGGGGGCAGGTGGGGGCCGGCGCCGGAATCGGACATGTGTGACGAACTCCTCAATATGACGTGATCTAGTGCCAGTAAAACACGGCCCTACCCTGGACAAAAGGCATCACGCCATCCTCGCTTGTCAGGGGACTGAAACGTGTTCTAGCCTGACCGACATGGGCAATCCCGTCATCGTCGAAGCCACCCGCAGCCCGATCGGGAAGCGCAACGGCTGGCTGTCCGGCCTGCATGCCACCGAACTACTGGGCGCGGTGCAGAAGGCGGTGGTGGACCGGGCAGGGGTCGACGCGGGCACCGTCGAGCAGGTGATTGGCGGGTGCGTGACGCAGTACGGCGAGCAGTCCAACAACATCACCCGGGTGGCGTGGCTGACCGCGGGACTCCCCGAGCAGGTGGGTGCCACCACCGTCGACTGCCAGTGCGGCAGTGCCCAGCAGGCCAACCATCTGATCGCCGGGTTGATCGCTACCGGGGCCATCGACGTCGGGATCGCCTGCGGTGTCGAGGCGATGAGCCGGGTCGGCCTGGGCGCCAACGCCGGGCCGGACCGCTCCAGGATCCGGTCCGCGTCCTGGGATATCGACCTGCCCGATCAGTTCACCGCCGCCGAGCGGATCGCCAAGCGCCGCGGGATCACCCGCGAGGACCTCGACCATCTGGGACTGCTCTCCCAGCAGAAGGCCAGGCAGGCCTGGGACGAGCGCCGATTCGACCGGGAGATCTCCCCACTCGAGGCACCAGTCCTCGATGGGAATAAGGAACCCACCACCGAACGCCACACCGTGAGCCGCGATCAGGGCCTGCGGGACACCACCGCCGAGGGGTTAGCCGCACTGAAGCCGGTAATCGAGGGCGGACTGCACACCGCCGGCACCTCCTCGCAGATCTCCGACGGCGCCGCCGCGGTGCTGTGGATGGACGAAGAGAAGGCCAGAGCCCTCGGTCTGAAGCCCCGCGCGCGGATCGTCGCCCAGGCTCTCGTCGGCGCCGAACCGTACTACCACCTCGACGGTCCGGTGCAGTCCACCGCACGGGTGTTGGAGAAGGCCGGGCTGACGATGGGCGATATCGACCTGGTGGAGATCAACGAGGCATTCGCCTCGGTCGTGCTCAGTTGGGCCCAGGTGCACAACGCCGATATGGACAAAGTCAATGTCAACGGCGGCGCCATCGCGCTGGGCCATCCGGTGGGCAGCACGGGCAGTCGGCTGATCACCACCGCACTGCATGAGCTTGAGCGCACCGACCAGAGCACAGCGCTGATCACCATGTGCGCCGGCGGGGCGCTGTCCACCGCCACCATCATCGAGCGGATCTGAGCTGACCAGCGACGCGGCGCGGATCGCGGCCGCACAGGCCTACATCGACGCGCTGGTCAGCCACGATGGCGACGCGGTGCCCTTCGCCTCGGACTGCACCAGGGTCGAGCAGGGTGTCAAGAATGGGTTCTCCGGAAATCATCTGCGCCGCAGCCTGAACCGCGGGCCGCAGTACCGCATCATCGGCGGCGTCACGACCCCGCACTATCAGGTAGAGGGCGATCACGTGCGGGCCCGGTTCACGGTCCTGACCAGACTGTCGGTGGCTGGCAGCCGAGCGGCCGCACACGTGGACGAAACCTTCGTGATCCCCGCTTCCGACGGACTCATCCACAAGATCCGGGTTAGATTTCACCCAACCGTCGTGAGGAGCCGCGCGATGTCCGCCAAACCGCCGCCGAAGGGCCTGAATTCCCCCCGGACCACCACCATCATCAAGTGGATGTCGCGGGTCCAGAGCTTTCTCTACAAGAAGACCGGCGGCAAGATCGGAGGTACGTTCCTGCAGGGCGCGCCGGTCGCGCTGCTGACCACTGTCGGCCGAAAATCCGGAGAACCACGGGTCAGCCCACTGCTCTATCTGCGGGAGGGTGACCGCGTGATTCTGATCGCATCCAAGGGCGGGGCGGCCACCAACCCGTTGTGGTACCTCAACCTCAAGGCCAACCCCGCGGTGTCGATCCAGATCAAGGACGAGGTGCTGCATCTGACCGCGCGCGACGCCACCGAAGGCGAACGAACGCACTACTGGCCGAAGATGGCCGCGATGTATTCGAGTTTCGACGACTACCAGTCCTGGACCGACCGGGTGATCCCGGTGGTGATCTGCGAGCCGTAGGGTTCAGGCTCCGTACACCGGAACGGGTGGCCGCCCCTGGGCCAGCAGGCTGCGCACGACGGGCCCCAGCTCGCCGGGCTGCCAGCGCGAACCCTTGTTGACTTCGGGCCCGTGCTGCCAGCCTTCAGCCGCCCGCACGACACCGCCCTCGACCTCGAACACCCGGCCGGTCACATCGTCGGACTCGACGCTGCCCAGCCAGACCACCAATGGCGAGATGTTCTCCGGCGCCATGGCGTCGAAACCGGATTCCGGCTTGGCCATCATGTCGGCGAACACTGTCTCGGTCATCCGGGTTCGCGCCGCCGGCGCGATGGCGTTGACGGTAACCCCGTTGCGCCCCATCTCAGCGGCCGCCACCAGCGTCAAAGCGGCGATCCCCGCCTTTGCGGCGCTGTAGTTGCCCTGCCCGACGCTGCCCTGAAGGCCCGCACCCGAACTGGTGTTGATGATCCGGGCGTGCAGGTCCCCGGCGGGCACCGTGCCCGCTTTGACCAGCCCACGCCAGTAGGCGCCGGCATGCCGCATGGCGGCGAAGTGGCCTTTGAGGTGCACGGCGATGACGGCGTCGAACTCCTGCTCGCTGGTATTGGCGATCATCCGGTCCCGGACGATGCCGGCGTTGTTCACCAGCACGTCGAGGCGGCCGAACTCCCCGACAGCTGTCTGGATCAGCTCGGCGGCCTGCTCCCAGTCCGAGACGTCGGCGCCACTGGACACCGCTTCGCCTCCCGCCGAGCGGATCTCGTCGACGACGGCCGCAGCGGCGCTACCACCTCCGGCCGGGGATCCGTCCAGACCAACCCCGATGTCGTTCACCACCACCCGGGCGCCCTCGGCGGCGAAGGCCAGCGCGTGGGCGCGGCCGATGCCGCCGCCGGCACCGGTGACGATGACCACGCGGCCGTCCACCAGACCCATGACTTCTCCTTACCTGTTCTTACTGCTGGTTCGCATTCGAGGCGCTCAGGTACGGCGGCGGCTCCCCGCCGCCGTGCACTGCCAGTGTGGCCCCACTGATGTAGGAGGCGGCGTCGGAGACGAGAAATGCTGCTGCCCAACCGATGTCAGCTGGCAACGCCAGTCGGCCCATCGGGATGGTGGCCGCCACGGCAGCCTGCGACTGTTCGTCTCCGTAGAACAGTTCCGCCTGCTCGGTGCGCACCATCCCGGCCACCACGGAGTTCACCCGTACCTTCGGCGCCCACTCCACGGCCAGCGATGAGGTGAGACTGTCCACGCCGGCTTTGGCGGCACCGTAAGCCGCCGTTCCCGGCGACGCCCGGGTGCCACTGAGGCTGGAGATCGACACGATCGACCCTCCCCCGGCCTGGTTCTGCATGACCGCGTTGGCGGCCTGCGAGACGTGCAGCATGCCCAGCAGATTGAGTTCGATGATCTTCTGGTGGAACCGCGGTGAGGCATCCGCGGCAAGCGCGTACGGTGAGCCGCCCGCGTTGTTGACCACCGCGTCGAGGCGGCCGTGCCGGTCCACGATCGCCGCGATCAGAGCGGCCACCCCGTCGGGGTCGCGGACGTCGCAATGGTGGAACTCGTACGGCAGGTCGGCCACCGGTCGGCGCGCACAGGTGACGACCAAGGCTCCCTGGCCCGCGAACACCTCGCTGATCCCGGCCCCGACACCACGGACGCCCCCGGTCACCAGGACGACCCGGCCGTCCAAGCCGAGACTGATCGGGCCAGGCATTGTGTTAGCGTACCAAGCAAGTGCTTGCTCAGGTTGAGGTGACCGGCCCCAGGAGTGCCATGACAATCACGTCGCGGACCGTCGAACCCGGCATCGTCGCCGTGACCGTCGACTATCCACCAGTCAACGCGATCCCGTCCCGCGGCTGGTTCGACCTGTCCGACGCGATCACCGACGCCGGCCGGGACACCACCACCCATGCCGTGGTCCTACGCGCCGAGGGACGCGGCTTCAACGCCGGTGTCGACATCAAGGAGATGCAACGCAGCGCCGGTTTCACCGCGCTGATCGAGGCCAACCGGGGCTGCTTCGCCGCGTTCAAGGCGGTCTACGAGTGCGCGGTCCCGGTGATCGCGGCGGTGAACGGCTTCTGCGTCGGCGGCGGGATCGGACTGGTGGGTAATGCCGATGTGATCGTCGCCTCCGATGATGCGACGTTCGGACTGCCGGAGGTGGAGCGCGGAGCGCTGGGAGCGGCCACCCACCTGTCCCGGCTGGTGCCCCAGCACATGATGCGCCGGCTGTTCTTCACCGCCGCCACCGTCGATGCGGCGACGTTGCACCATTTCGGGTCAGTCCATGAGGTGGTGCCGCGAGCTGAACTCGACGAAGCCGCGCTCCGGGTCGCTCGCGATATCGCGCGGAAGGACACCCGGGTAATTCGAGCCGCCAAGGAGGCGCTCAATCTCATTGACACCCAACGGGTCAACTCCAGCTACCGGATGGAGCAGGGCTTCACGTTCGAACTGAACCTTTCGGGCGTCTCCGATGATCTGCGCGACGACTTCGCCGGCACGAAGAAAGTCGGTACGAAGAAGGCGGAGACCTGATGAGGGACAAGCGCACCACGCTCGCCGAGGCGGTCAGCCACATCGAGACCGGCATGACCATCGGCATCGGCGGCTGGGGGTCGCGCCGCAAGCCGATGGCGTTCGTCCGGGCGTTGCTTCGAACCGATGTCACCGACCTGACCGTGGTGACCTACGGCGGACCGGACATCGGCCTGCTGTGCTCGGCCGGAAAGGTCAGCAAGGTCTACTACGGATTCGTCTCGCTGGACTCCCCGCCCTTCTATGACCCATGGTTCTCCCGTGCCCGCACCACTGGATCCATTGTGGCGCGGGAGATGGACGAGGGCATGCTGCGCTGTGGCTTACAGGCTGCGGCACAACGGCTTCCGTTCCTGCCGACGCGGGCGGGTCTCGGCAGTTCGGTGCCGGACTTCTGGGACGGCGAACTGAAGACGGTGCGCTCCCCCTACCCGTCCGGGCCGGGCGATGCCCACGAGGAACTCATCGCCATGCCCGCCCTGCGCCTCGACGCCGCGTTCGTCCACCTCAACCTCGGCGACAGACACGGCAACGCCGCCTACACCGGCATCGACCCCTACTTCGACGACCTGTTCCTGATGGCCGCCGACCGCCGCTACCTCTCGGTCGAACGGGTGGTGTCCACCGATGAGCTTGTCGCGGCCGTGCCACCCCAGGCACTCCTGGTCAACCGGATGATGGTCGATCACGTGGTCGAGGCCCCCGGCGGAGCCCATTTCACCACGGCGGCGGCGGACTACGGCCGCGACGAGAAATTCCAACGCTTCTACGCCCGGGCCGCCACCGACGTTGACGGCTGGGGTCAGTTCGTCGCCACCTACCTCTCCGGTAGCGAGGCCGACTACCAGGCGGCGGTTCGCCGCTTCACCGCCGAGCAGGAGGCGAAATCGTGATCCAGGTGAGCCGTGCCGAGGTATGCGCCGTCGCCTGCGCTGAGTTGTTCCGCGACGCCGGGGAGATCATGGTCAGCCCGATGACCACCATGGTGTCCATCGGGGCCCGACTGGCACGACTGACGTTCGCCCCAGACATCCTGCTGACCGACGGCGAGGCGCAACTGCTGGCCGACACACCACCCATCGGCGCGTCCGGCGCTGTGGAGGGATGGATGCCGTTCGGGCGGGTCTTCGAGACACTTGCCTGGGGACGTCGGCATGTGGTCATGGGCGCCAATCAGATTGACCGGTACGGCAATCAGAACCTGTCGGCCTTCGGTCCGCTGCAGCACCCGACCCGGCAGATGTTCGGTGTCCGCGGGGCGCCCGGCAACACGATCAACCACACCACGAGCTACTGGGTGGGAAATCACACGCCGCGGGTCTTCTGCGACCACGTCGATGTGGTGTCCGGAATCGGCTGGGACAAGGTGGAACCCGCCAACCCCGCCTATCGGTTCGTCGACGTCTACCGGGTGGTGAGCAACCTCGGCGTCTTCGACTTCCACGGTCCCGGCCACACCTTGCGGGCCGTGTCGCTGCATCCCGGCATCACACCGCAGGATGTCCGCGCGAACACCTCGTTCGAGGTCCATGACGTCGACGACGCACCCCCGACCCGGCTGCCCAGTGGCGCAGAGCTCGAGCTGATCCGGCGAATCGACCCGAAGTCTCTGCGGGACAGGGAAATCAAGCTGTGACACCGGGCGGGCCGCGAATCCGGACTGCGCTGACCCGGCTGGTCGGCGTCGAACATCCGGTGGTCCAGACCGGTATGGGCTGGGTCGCCGGGGCACGGCTGGTGTCGGCGACTGCCAACGCCGGCGGACTGGGCATCCTCGCTTCGGCCACCATGACCATCGACGAACTGGCCACGGCGATCGCGAAGGTGAAGTCGGCCACCGACCGCCCCTTCGGCGTCAACATCCGAGCCGACGCCGCCGACGCGGCCGATCGGGTGGAGTTGATGATCCGCGAAGGCGTCAAAGTCGCGTCCTTCGCACTGGCACCCAAACCGGAACTCATCGCCCGACTCAAGGATGCCGGTTCGGTGGTGGTTCCGTCGGTGGGTGCCGCCAAGCACGCCCGCAAGGTGGCGGCCTGGGGAGCCGACGCGGTGATCGTCCAGGGCGGGGAAGGCGGCGGCCACACCGGACCCGTCGCCACCACACTGCTTCTGCCGTCGGTCCTCGACGTGCTGGCGGGGACGGGAATCCCGGTGGTCGCGGCGGGTGGTTTCTTCGACGGCAGGGGCCTGGCCGCGGCACTGTCCTACGGGGCGGCCGGGGTGGCGATGGGAACTCGGTTCCTGCTGACATCGGACTCATGCGTCCCTAACGCGGTCAAACAGCGTTACCTGGAAGCGGGCCTGGACGGAACCGTCGTCTCCACCCGGGTGGACGGCATGCCCCATCGGGTATTGCGGACCGGGCTCGTGGAGAAGCTGGAAAGCGGTTCGCGCATAAGGGGTTTCAGCGCGGCCGTCCGCAATGCGGCGAAGTTCAAGAAGATGTCCGGAATGACGTGGGCATCCCTGGTGCGCGACGGCTTGGCGATGCGACACGGGAAGGACCTGAGGTGGGCGCAGGTCCTCATGGCGGCCAACACCCCGATGCTGCTCAAGGCCGGTTTGGTCGACGGCAACACCGACGCGGGCGTGCTCGCCTCCGGTCAGGTCGCCGGGATCATCGACGACCTGCCGTCCTGCGCGGAATTGATCGAGACCATCGTGAGCGAGGCTGTCGACCACCTTCAGTCGGCCACCGCCCTCATCGAGTGAGGCGAACCGTCACGGCATGGGTGTCGAGCGATGGGGATAGCGCCAGAAACCTGGCCCGCTAGAGCCGCTCGATGATCGTCACGTTCGCCGTCCCGCCGCCCTCGCACATGGTCTGCAGGCCGTAACGGCCGCCGGTGCGTTCCAGCTCGCACAACATGGTGGCGAATAACTTCGCGCCCGTCGCGCCGAGCGGGTGACCCAGCGCGATGGCGCCGCCGTTGGGGTTGACCTTCGCCGGATCGGCCCCGGTCTCCTTGAGCCAGGCCAGCACCACCGGGGCGAACGCCTCGTTGATCTCGACGACGTCGATATCGGAGATCGACAGCCCGGTTTTGTCCAGCGCGTAACGGGTCGCCGGGATGGGCCCGGTGAGCATGAGCACCGGATCGGCACCGCGGCAACTGATGTGGTGGATCCGGGCCCGCGGCGCCAAGCCGTGGTCGCGCACCGCCTGTTCGGATGCCAACAGAACCGCGCTGGCGCCGTCGCAGATCTGACTCGCGACGGCCGCGGTCATCCGGCCGCCCTCGCTGAGGGTGGGCAGTCCGGCCATCTTCTCCAGTGACGTCTGCCGCGGTGTCTCGTCGACGGCGAAGTCTCCGACGGGGACGATCTCATTGTCGAAGTGTCCGGCGCGGATCGCGGCGAACGCCCGTTCATGGCTGGACAGCGCGAACCGTTCCATGTCCTCGCGGGAGATGTCCCAGCGCTCGGCGATCATCTCCGCGCCGCGGAACTGCGAGATCTCCTGGTCGCCGTAGCGCTGCAGCCAGCCTTTGGACTCCGCGGTGGGGGTGGAGAAGCCGAACTCCCTGCCGAGGATCATGGCCGAGGAGATCGGGATCCGGCTCATGTTCTGCATACCACCCGCCAGGATCAGGTCCGCCGTGCCGGCCATGATCGCCTGGGCGCCAAAGGAAATCGCCTGCTGACTGGACCCGCACTGCCGGTCGACGGTGACGCCGGGAACCTCCTCGGGGTAACCGGCCGCGAGCCAGGCCAGCCTGCCGACATTGCCGGCCTGCCCGCCGATGGCGTCGACGCATCCGACAATCGCGTCCTCGACGGCCGCCGGGTCGACGTCGTTGCGGTCGAAGATGCCGCGAAACGCGTGCGCGCCAAGATCGATCGGATGCACAGTCGCCAGGGAACCGTTGCGTTTGCCGACGGGAGTGCGCACCGCGTCGATCACATAAGCCTCAGGCATGCCAGCCCTCCTTGTCAGTGCTTGTCAGTGCTTGTCAGTGCTTGTCAGTGCCGGCGGCGATTCCGCCGAGGACGATGGCGAGATACTGCCTGCCCACCTGTTCGGCAGTCAGCGGACCGCCAGGGTGATACCAGCGCACCGATACCCAGGTGGTGTCGCGGATGAACCGGTACACGAGGTCCACATCGATATCCGGGCGAAAGCAGCCCTGCTCGATACCGTGGTTGAGGACGTCGACCCACATCGTGCGTTGCCGGCGGTTCAACTCCTCGATGTAGGAGAACCGTGGCTGGCCGGCGAGTCGTTTGGCCTCGTCCTGATAGATGACCACCTCGGCGTGATGGTGTTCGATCGCGTCGAAGGAGGCCATGAAAAGGCCCTTGAGGCGCTGCATCGGGTCGGACTCGGTGTCGATGATCTGCTGGTAGCGCTTGAACAGCCAGTCGAGGAATCCACGCAGTACCTCGTCAACCATCGCTTCCTTCGAGGCGAAGTGGTGGTAGAGGCTGCCGGACAGGATTCCCGCGGAGTCGGCGATATCGCGGACCGTGGTGGCACGCAGTCCGCGCTCCGCGAACATCGTCGCCGCGAGGCCAAGCAGTTCGTCGCGACGGGTGGCGG
>Ga0116183_1002698_pt1 | contig 18794 bp, 19 predicted proteins | sample AD_UKC078_MetaG_FD_89753 | JGI IMG/M metagenome (GOLD analysis project Ga0116183, IMG submission 89753) | Active sludge microbial communities of municipal wastewater-treating anaerobic digesters from USA - AD_UKC078_MetaG | ecosystem: Engineered > Bioreactor > Anaerobic > Digestate | place: USA... | reverse complement strand
GCTTCAACAGGCACCCATTGCAATAAATGTACTAACCAGCGTGGGGTAATGGTCCCCATCATTGGGACGGTTTTGGTTGCATTCGATAGCGTGCGTGCAGCAACGTCGCCTAGTGCGGTATGGGCTTGATGAATATCAGTCATGAGTTTCTCCAGTGATAAAATTAAAAAAGTTTTGTTATTTTGTAGTTTCTGCGGCTACTGTTTCTTGAACACTTGCTTGAGATTGCGCTTGCGTAATCTGACTATCGGGCGGAACACTACGTGTCAGCCATACATTGCCGCCAATCACTGAACGTGCACCAATTGTGATGCGCCCCAGCACGGTGGCGCCAGCATAAATGACCACGTCGTCTTCTAAAATAGGGTGTCTTGCACTGCCTTTGATGAGATGTCCATGTTCATCTGTAGGAAAGCGCTTTGCACCTAATGTGACGGCCTGATAAAGCCTCACGTGGTTACCAATCACTGCTGTTTCGCCAATCACAACGCCTGTGCCATGGTCAATAAAAAAGCCTTCACCAATGGTGGCACCCGGGTGAATATCTATTCCTGTCGCCGAGTGTGCGAGTTCTGAAATAATACGTGCAATGAGCGGAAGGCCTAGCGTATGCAACTCATGCGCAAGTCGATAATGAATAATGGCCGTGATGCCTGGATAGCAAACTAATACTTCATCCAGACTGCGCGCAGCTGGGTCGCCCTCAAAAGCGTCATTTAAATCTGTATCAATCAGCTGGCGAATTTTAGGAAGCGTTTGAGCGAATGCGCGCGTTTTATTGAGTGCGGCTTCTGAGCTGGGCGTTTTGTCATGCCCGGTATCTGCTGAATAGCGCAGTTCAAGCTGGATTTGTGTATTAAGCTCTCTTAATGCAGTATCCAGCGTGAAGCCGACAAAATAATCTATGCCTTCTTCCTTAAGGCCAGGGGCACCCAAACGATTGGGGAAAAGCGCTGCACTTAGACCATCTACAACACTTTGCAGTGCTTTTCTTGAAGGTAACTTTGGTGGTTTATTTTTTCGATGCCGGTGCTCAAGTGAAGTTAGCCTGACATCACGCAAGGCTTGCACGATGCCGGAGATGTCAAAACTTTCGTTGGGTAGCGTTGTGGCTTGATTTGTCATCTTGAATACCTCGAGCAGAAAATAAAAAAGCCAGCATGTCTTACGACATACCGGCCTCCAGCGTTCTGGTCAGCACCAAGCTTTGTTTATATTATACATAAGCAAATTATTTAACAGATAATAATTTTTAGTTATAAGCATATCTGATTATATTCTTTTACTTAAACCAAAAACTTGCCTATAGTACTGAATTCTAATGAATAAATACGGATAGTAATGATGACTAAAAATTTAGCCCTGAAAAAAAATAAATACGCCAAACGCCTTTTCTCTCTCCTAGTTTATTCAAGTGCGTTGCTGTTTTCTGGTTATGTCGCTGCTGAAACTTCACTATTAAACGTTTCCTATGACGTGTCACGTGAATATTATAAAGACCTCAACCCCGCGTTCATACAATACTGGAAAGAAAAAACCGGTGAAACCATCACCATCAATCAATCGCATGGCGGCTCAAGCAAGCAAGCGCGCTCAGTAGTCGACGGTTTGCCTGCCGATGTGATTACCATGAACCGCTCACCTGATATTGATATATTATATGAGCGCGCAAAACTCATTCCTAAAGACTGGCAAAAACGTTTACCGCATGCCAGCTCACCCACTGCTTCAACCTCGGTATTTTTGGTACGCAAAGGCAACCCTAAGAATATTAAAGACTGGGATGATTTAGTCAAACCCAATGTTGCTGCTGTGATTCCCAATCCTAAAACTTCTGGTAACGGCAAATATACTTACCTTGCGGCATGGGGCTATGTACTTAAAAACGGAGGCGATGAAGCAAAAGCCAAAGAGTTTGTAACCAAATTATTTAAAAATGTGCCCGTGTTAGACACAGGCGGCCGTGGTGCAACTACAACATTTGCGCAGCGCGATATTGGTGATGTGTTACTAACATTTGAAAATGAAGTCTTTCTCATTCAAAAAGAATTAGGGGCTGATAAATTTGAAGTCGTCTACCCTTCTATCAGTGTATTGGCTGAAAACCCCGTAGCACTAGTAGATAAAGTGGTTGATAAACGCAAAACCCGTGCGCAAGCGCAAGCCTACTTAGAGTTCCACTTCTCTGAAGTGGGCCAGGATATTGCTGCTAAACACTACTTAAGGCCGCAAGTGGACAGCGCTGCTGCCAAGTATGCCACAACCTTTAAACCACTTAAATTATTTAAAGTTGAAGAAGTATTGGGTAGTTGGAACAAAGCTGAAAAAACACACTTTGCCGATGGCGGCATTTTTGACCAAATTTACGCGAAATAAAATATCTGGCGAAAAGTATTGAAGGAAAATAATGACTAAACACCAGCAACAGCAAGCAAGCTTGAGTTTGCTTAAAGAACAGTTAAAAGAGTCACTGCAACTTGACCTAGATGACTTTGCATTAGAGGCAAATGCGTTACATGAGTATGTCAGCAAATTTGTCGGCATTAATTTGAAGTCATCTTTTCAACCGATTTATGACATTGAAAAAGGCGATTTACATGGCTTTGAGGCAACGCTTCTAGCAAGCCTGGGTGATATTCAGGAAACAACCGCCGATTTTGCCTACTCTTACGCCAAAGCCTCAGGCAAATTAGTGAAATTTGACCGTGTAGTCCGCACGCTGCATTTACTTAACTATAAGCAGATCTTCCAAGAAAAAGGTTTACTGTTTTTAAGTGTGCATCCAGATTTGCTGATTAGCGTCAATGAACACGGCAAAGTGTTTGAGCGCATTCTGCACCAGTATTCATTGCCTACTGAACGTGTAGTGATTCAAATCAGAGATTACAGCACCACCGAGCAAATTGAAAATCTAGTCACCTATGAAAGACAATTGGCGGCAGCCATTGAAAATTATCATGACCGCGGCTATAAAATTGCTATCGACTACTTTGGAAACAGGCATTCGCTGGTTAGCCGCTTGTGGAAAATCTCACCCGACTACATTAAATTTGACCCTAGCTTAATACAAGAAGCAGAAACTAATTTACGCTTAAGAACAACACTGAAAAACCTAACCGACTTAATCAAAGACTTAAACACAACACCGATTTTGACTAATGTTGCCACACAAGCACAGCTAGATATCGCCCTTCATGCGGGTATCTCGTTTGTTCAGGGCGATTATTTGGGTAAATCAAGTTCTTCATCTCAACTGCATGCCTCTGAATTAATTCAAAAAAGATTTGTGGCCTCATAAGTTTTTTATAGACGTTTGATTCGCTATGAAACACCAAAATATCATTGCAAAAAATTTATATAATTTTTGATTATAAATTTATGTCATAAAAGTATTTAATGTGCATAAAGCAAGCTGTTAAAGTACGCGCAATTCCAATATTTATAACTAGACCTAATAAAAATATGGCCAAAAAAAGTTCACTCCCGGGGTTTAACTTATCGTTAGGTTATACGATATTTTATTTAAGTTTAATTGTCCTCATTCCCTTATCAGCTGTCTTTTTTAAAACGTTTACCCTTAATTGGGATGAGTTCGTGCAGGCAGTGGCATCCCCTAGAGTGGTGGCCTCATACAAGCTGACTTTTGGCGCCTCACTCATTGCGGCGACTATCAATGTAATCTTTGGCGTGCTGACGGCCTGGGTACTCACCCGCTATGAATTTTTTGGAAAAAAAATTGTGGACGCGTTTGTTGATTTTCCATTTGCCCTGCCCACAGCGGTTGCGGGGATTTCGCTGTCAGCCATTTATGCGAAAATCGGCTGGATAGGTAGCCTATTAGAGCAAATTGGTATTACCGTGGCCTACACGCCATTAGGGGTCGTGGTTGCATTAACTTTTATTGGTCTGCCGTTTGTCGTGCGCACGGTGCAACCAGTATTAGAAGACTTAGGGGCAGAAGTCGAAGAAGCAGGCGCCAGTTTGGGCGCTAATCGCTGGCAAGTATTTTATAAGATTATTTTGCCCGCCATTTGGCCCGCAGTGATTACAGGGTTTGCGCTCGCATTTGCACGGGCTGTGGGAGAATACGGCTCGGTGATTTTTATCGCCGGCAACATGCCGATGATTTCTGAAATTACACCTTTGATTATTATTACCAAACTAGAGCAGTATGATTATGCTGGTGCCACGGCGGTAGCCGCAGTCATGTTGGTAATTTCTTTCATATTGTTGTTTGCAATCAATGGGTTTCAGTGGTGGAGCAATCGCCGCCTGGGTCATGTGAAATAAGGAAATCTGGAGAACAATATGGCTGCAGCCAACGCACAATCATTATCACAATACGCGAAATATCATAACAAGGTCGGTCGCAGTCGTGCGACTTCTGAATCCCCATGGGTACGCTATACGCTCATTGGCGTGGCATTGTTATTTTTATGCTTATTTTTGTTTATTCCTTTAGCCGCCGTTTTTGTTGAAGCTTTCAGAAAAGGCGCCGAAACTTACTTTGCCGCGCTTACTGAAGCTGACGCGCTTTCCGCAGTTAAACTCACGTTAATCGCGGCGGCCATTTCAGTACCACTAAACTTAGTGTTTGGCGTATCGGCTGCTTGGGCAATTTCAAAATTTGAATTTAAGGGTAAAAGTTTTTTAATTACCTTAATTGATTTGCCGTTTGCGATTTCCCCTGTGATTGCAGGCTTAATCTACGTGCTGATATTTGGTTTGCAAGGCTGGTTTGGCGAGTGGCTATCTGACCATGATTTTAAAATCGTCTTTGCTGTGCCCGGCATTGTATTAGCCACTATTTTTGTGACTTTTCCATTTATTGCCCGTGAGCTCATTCCTTTAATGCAGGCGCAAGGCAAAGATGAAGAGGAAGCCGCCATGGTGTTGGGTGCTTCAGGCTGGCAGATGTTTTGGCATGTCACACTGCCCAATATCAAGTGGGGCTTGTTGTACGGGGTGATTCTTTGTAACGCCCGTGCGATGGGTGAATTCGGGGCGGTATCTGTGGTATCAGGCCATATTCGCGGGCTTACCAACACCATGCCACTGCACGTTGAAATTTTATATAACGAATACAACTACGCGGCAGCCTTTGCTGTGGCCTCTATATTAGCACTTTTAGCTTTGGTGACATTGGCACTTAAAACATACGTGGAATGGCAAGCCGCCAGAAATGCCCAAGAGACTGAAAGAGAAATCACCGAATAAGGCAATGCAAACATTGTGGTATCAATCCAATAAAACAAGGTTAGGAAATCTGGCATGAGCATAGAAATCAAAAATATCAACAAAGGGTTCGGCAGTTTTAGTGCACTCAATGATGTATCGCTTGAAGTCCCCACGGGTGAGCTCGTGGCGCTATTAGGGCCTTCCGGCTGCGGAAAAACCACATTACTGCGCATCATTGCCGGACTTGAAACCCCTGATAGCGGTAGCATTCATTTTTATGGAAAAGATGCAACCGAGCGCGCTGTACGCGAGCGCGAAGTAGGCTTTGTATTTCAGCATTATGCCTTGTTTCGTCACATGACCGTTTTTGAAAATGTAGCCTTTGGCCTGCGCGTGCGCCCTAAACACACCCGCCCGAATGACGCTGAAATTAAACGTCGCGTCCATGAACTTTTAAATCTAGTGCAACTGGATTGGCTTGCAGATCGCTACCCACCGCAACTCTCTGGTGGACAACGCCAACGTATTGCGCTAGCGCGGGCGCTAGCGGTTGAACCAAAAGTGCTGTTGCTGGATGAGCCATTTGGCGCACTCGATGCCAAGGTGCGTAAAGAATTGCGCCGCTGGTTACGCCGTTTGCATGATGAACTGCATGTTACCAGCGTATTTGTCACGCACGACCAAGAAGAAGCGCTGGAAGTGGCCGACACGATTGTGGTGATGAATCAGGGCAAAATTGAGCAAATCGGCACGCCGCAGCAAGTGTACGACAACCCGGCAACGCCGTTTGTGTACCAATTCTTGGGCAATGTAAATGCCTTTGAAGGCCGTGTGAACGCAGGTGTGGCAAAATTAGGTGCGCTCGAAGTCCCCGTAAAAGAGTTCGCTCAAACCAACGACAGTGCGGTGCAAGCCTTTGCCCGTCCGCACGATATAGATATCAGCCGCGATGCTAGCGCTGCTGCATTTAGAGCACAACTCACCTACATACATTCAGCAGGTTCTGTTGTGCGCTTGGAGTTAAAACGTGATGATGCTGAAACCTTTATTGAAGCAGAACTGACACGCGAATACTTTAGTCAGCTCAATCTAAAAGAAGGTGAAACCGTATATTTAACGCCAAGAAATGTACGCTTTTTTCTTGATTAGCCCAGTCAAAAACAAGTCGAATTTCTTTCAATAAAATCGTCTAAAACACATTCATAATCCGCCGAGCAAAAAAATATGCTCTGGAAGCCTTTATTTATAAGGCTTCCAGAGCATCAAAAAAGGTTGGTGAAAAAATCACGCTTTAAAACTGATTTTTTTCAAGCGTAAAACGATGCGCTATATCGCCCATTTTTTATTGTCAGCGAGCCCATTTCACGGGTAAATTTTCACTTTCTGTAACGCTTTCATTAGCATTCATGCCAAGCAAACTGGCATGCTGTACAACAAAACATGTTAATGTTTGGACTTTGATGAAATATATGTATCAATGTTACCGCGTACTGAAGTGGTTCATCCGAATATGCGCGGCTCGGTGCCACTGGGCGTTAGCGTCCATCGCCATCATAAAATAGCAGCGCAAAGCTTTATGGAATTTTTGATTGAATATGGTTATGTGGGTCTTTTTGTTGCTGCGTTTTTAGCCGCCACCATTTTGCCGTTGAGTTCAGAGGTTGCTTTAAGTGCGCTATTACTCAGCGGTCTCTCGCCCATGATGCTCATCATCACTGCAACCATTGGAAATGTCCTTGGCGCACTGACCAATTACGCGCTGGGCTACTGGGCAAGCCAAAAGGCCATTAAACAATGGTTAAGAATGTCTGACAGCGACTTTACGAACGCACAACAGCGCTTTGAAAAATATGGCATGTTAAGCTTATGTTTTGCCTGGATGCCCATCATCGGCGATCCACTCACCGTGATTGCTGGCGTTTTGCGAATTCGCATCATTTGGTTTTTAGTGTTGGTAACTATAGGTAAATTACTACGCTACCTTGCTATTAGTTATTTAGTATTAGTAAATGTTTAACCATTAAAAACAAGCAGTAGCATTTTAATACTCAGTAGCATCAATAACAGGCTGAATATTTTTTTTAGTATTGATACAGGCAGATAGTGCGCCATTTTTGCCCCGAATGGTGCTGTAAAATAGCTAGGAATAGCGACCAACAGCACAGCAGGCAAAAATACAAACCCGATGGTGTAATCTAAATTAATTTTTGCAGACAATCCATTGATTAAATAGCCCAAACTGCCTGCTATCGCAATTGGAAAACCCAGCGCGGCTGAGCTGCCAATGGCTTTTTTAATATCAACATTTCTCCAGTTGAGATAAGGCACGGTAAGTGAACCGCCACCGATTGAAACCAGCGCTGAAATTGCGCCAATACAGGTAGCCACTGAAAACAACTCGCAATTACCAGCCGTATGATGTGTATTTTTGGGCTTTATATCCAAAAACATCTGCACCGATACGTAAGCCATAAAGATTGAGAAAAAAATCGCCAAATGTTTTGCGTTCATCAGCGCCACCAGAAAAGTTGCCGCAAATGTACCTAAAATGACGCCTGGCGTCATTACTTTCACTAAGGGCCAGATTACACCACCGCGCTTGTGATGCGCCATTAAGCTTGATAACGAGGTGATGGTGATGCACGCCATCGAGGTACCCAGAGCCAAATGTACCAGATGTGTCATGGGAACTTCTAAATAAACAAAAATGCTTGTTAATACTGGCACAAGAATGCCGCCGCCGCCAATACCTAACAGCCCAGCCATAAACCCGACAAACACACCGAGCACAATAAAAATGACCAACAGTTCAATGCTCATTTGTGCTTCTCAATTTCTACTTTTTTGCCACTTGAAAAGTCCGAGAAAAAAATGATGCCCTGCAGGCCTTTATTTATAAGGCTTGCGGAGCATCGAAAAAGGTTGTGGTTAAAATTCATTCAAAAAGTATATTTTTTTGATTAAAAACCACATTGTAGTTGAATCAATTGCTCAGATGAATCCAACCAATTGTCTATGTTGATTTTTTAGTCGTTAATTTTCAATTTTTTCCGGCAAAAAGCCGCCAGCCTGTTTACTCCAAAGTTGATAGTAAGCGCCACGGCGTTGAAGGAGTTCCTCATGCGTTCCATCCTCAACGATTTTACCTGCATCTAACAGCAAAATTCGGTCGAGATGTGCGATAGTAGAAAGGCGGTGCGCTATCACAATCACTGTTTTGTTTTGCATGGCCGCTTCTAATGAAGTTTGAATGGCTTCTTCAGTAACAGAATCAAGGCTAGAAGTCGCCTCGTCTAATATCAAAATGGGGGCATTTTTAAGAATGACGCGTGCGATTGCAATACGCTGACGCTGACCGCCTGAAAGCTTAACACCTCGCTCACCCACCATCGATTGGTAACCTTCTTTCTGGCCTTCTATAAAATCATGCGCATGTGCTTTACGTGCCGCTTCTATGACTTCATCGTCACTGGCCTCAATATGGCCATAGCGGATATTTTCGAGCAACGTTCTATGAAATAGAATGGGGTCTTGTGGAATTAAACTAATTTGCGCATGTAGCGATTCCTGCCTGACGTTGCGAATATCGTGGCCATCAATCAGCACCTCACCTTGTTGAGGGTCGTAGGTGCGCAGAATGAGATTCACTAACGTAGATTTACCTGAACCAGAATACCCAACCAGCCCCACACGCTGTCCGGCAGGGATTTTTAAGTTCAGGTTTTCAAAAACGACCTTGCCTTCAGAATAGGTAAAATTTACATTTCTGAATTCAATTGCCCCTGTTTTGAAAGTTTGGTGTTCTGCGTGTTGATGATCAATCAGTTCATGCGGCACAATAATGGTGTTAACGCCATTGGATACATTGCCAAGATATTCAAAGAAATCAAGAAATCGACGACTCATATTACGTGCTTCATTGATGATGAGCAGTGAAACACTGACCGCCATGACAAATTCAGGCACGCCAATTTTGCCTTGACCCCATAAGGTCAGCGCATAATATAATACGCCGCCCTTAAGAATAGCCGCTGCAATAAACTGAAACCAGCGCACTCGCTCAGAATAAAAATTGGCAACACGTATGGGAATGAGTTCAGTCTTTAGGCGTTCATCTAAATACTTTCTTTCAAAGCCTAGTCTTGCAAAAAATCTGGCCGTGCTTAAATTGGATACTGCATCCACCAAAATACCATTGGTAATACTTCTCGCACTTGAGGCTTTGTGTGCGTACGGGCGACAACGCTTTGCCATGAAATAGGAAATGGAAATAAAAAATACGGCCCAAATGCTTACAAATGCGGCCAATGCCGGATGCGCTGTATAAAGCAACCCAATGGATACACTCAAGATAATAGCCACTGGCCAAAAATCGAACAATACTGCCCATATCGTTTGAAGAACCCCCATCGAAGTTTCACTAATACGGTGAGCCAGCGCGCCAGAAAAATCACTGCTCAAGTAACGGTGCGAATGGTGTTGCAAATAGGCATAAAGCGCGCGCGTGATATCTTGCCGTTGAATGGGCTGCAAAATCATTTGCAGGGTGCCGGCACTACGGCCAAACAACACTTCACCGACGGTGAGGCCAAAAAATAACCACAGCGCATATTGCAAACTATCAATCAAAGACAGCGATTGCTGAGAGGCCGTTGTGACGCCACGAATAATTTCACCAACGGCATAAGGGATTGCGATGCCACAACTGGCCTGCAGTGTTTCCAGCACCAATATGGATAAATACCACCAGCGATTTTTAACTAAAAAATAGCCGATAAATTTGATAGGTGTTGCAGGCAGAATCGGAGCTTCTGGCGCACGCTGGAACTTTGACGAAGCATCTAACTCGTTGGCAACTAAAATCACAATATTGAATTCCTAATCTAAGGGTAGTTAACACTATTGGCGCACTGGCGGCAGTCCATGCTTGATAAACCAAGCTTGTAACTTGTTCCAGGCATCCTCAGCCTCAGATTTGCGATAACTGGCACGGTAATCCGCAAAAAAAGCATGTGGGGTATCCGGATATACGATGATTTCAGATGGTGACCGCCCTTTTGCAAGCGCTTGACGCATGTGCTCAACGCTATCGAGTGGTATACCTTGATCGGCTCCCCCGTATAACCCGAGTACAGGTGAAGTAATTTGTGAGGCAACATCGACAGGATGCAGCGGTTGTAAGTCTGAAGGCTTGCCTTCTAATCTGCCATACCAAGCCACTGCTGCTTTCACATTGGGTTGGTGAGCTGCAAATAGCCAAGTGATTCGCCCACCCCAGCAAAAACCAGTGATACCGAGCTGATCTTTCAGCGCTAATTTCTCATCTTCAGCCCAGGCAACTGTTGCATCTAAATCAGATAGCACCTGGTGATCAGGCACTTTGGTAACGATAGTTGACAGTATTTCATTAATATCTTTAATTTTGGAGGCATCGCCTTGCCGAAAATATAACTCTGGCGCGATTGCCAAATAACCTAATTTAGCCAAGCGCCTGCAAACATCTTGAATATGCGCATGTACGCCAAAAATTTCCTGAACCACCAAAATCAGAGGCCTGCGAACGCCGCTACTTGGATGGGCAATATAGGCTGGTAAATTTGCGCTACCCGTAGGAATCGACACAAACTTTTCGATAATTCCAGCATTTTCAGTCAATATTGCGCTAGCCCGCACGGGTTGTACGGCTAGCGCAAATCCTGCTGCAATGGTTTTCGTAATGAATTCGCGCCGACTAGGCCTTGAAGAGTCTATGATTGTCATTCTTTTATCTTCTCAATGATTTAATCTAACAGCGCAGAATCCTTAGCTAACCCGTTACGCAAGTGTCGCAATAGATACTTCTGTAGCTTTAATTAATGCCACAACATCAGAACCGACGGTAAGCCCCAATTCTTTTACTGAGCGCGTAGTAATCACCGCAGTAATAATCCCTGCTGGCGTTTCCACATCCACTTCTGACACAACTGAGCCTTCAATAATTTCTTTTACGCGGCCTTTAAATTGATTTCTAACATTGATGGCAATAATGCTCATGTATATCTCCTGTACGGTTAAATAAATTGAATTAAATACAAAACGTTAAATGATGTGTGCTACCAAGAAAGTTTCCAATTGGAAATCGATTCTGGCTCGGTTGCACTGATTGCACTCACAGATAAATCAGCACCTCCATGTGGTGCGTTTGAAAACTCCTGATAGACGCGATCTCGAATAGCTGAAAATTGATAGCTATTGCGGTTACGCGGGCGTGGCAAATCAACATCTATCACGGTTTTAATGCGGCCTGGTTTAGGCTCCATCACCACCACTCTATCTCCTAAATAGACGGCCTCTTCCACATCATGCGTCACAATAATCATGGTAATGCCTTCTTCCTGCCAGATGCGCTGCAGTTCCTGTTGCAAGTAGGTGCGGGTAAAAGCATCTAAAGCACCAAAAGGCTCATCCAAAAGTAACACTTCAGGGCGATTCACCAATGCACGCGCTATTGCAACACGTTGTGACATCCCACCTGATAATTGGTAGGGATAAGCAGTTTCAAAGCCCTGCAAACCAACCAGCTCAATATGCTGTTTAATCGAACGATGCTTCTCCGCTTCTGTGAGTTGGGTATTATTAAGCAAACCTACTGCAATATTCTGCTCTACATTCAACCACGGAAATAAGCGATGTTCCTGAAACACAATACCGCGCTCTAAACTGGTGCCGACAATACGATTGCCGTCGAGCAGAATATCTCCACGATAGTCATTTTCAAGGCCAATAATTAAACGCAGCAGGGTAGATTTTCCGCAACCGCTTGAACCGACAATGCTTACAAACTCACCTGGCTGAATTGATAATGAAACGTTGTCTAATATTGTCAGCAGCTCACCATTTACTGGGTATTGCTTATGTAGATTATTAATCTCTAACGTTGCTGCATGTGCCATCTTTATTATCTTTCTCTAAATTTATTGCTGAATTTTGAAACGCTAAAACTTTACTTTACGGCTTCGGCTTGAATTAAATACGGATTAAATTCATTGGTATAAACATCTCTGAGTTTAATGTCACCTTGTTTCAACTGTCCATCACGCACTAACCAATCAACCCAAATTTGATATTCTTCATCCTTAAATAATCCGCCCGTACCTGCAACGCCCCAACCTGTGAAATACTTCAACACATCAGGGTTTTCATTGCGTTTTCGCGCGTTCACAATCTTCTTAAACCGTTCAATAATTTCTTCACGGGGTGTCGTTCTTGACCACTCAATGGCTTTTGCAATGCCCGAAATAACGTGTTTGCTGGTATTGGGATTTTCTTGTAAAAATTTAGTCGACATAACATATGCCCCTGCCGTCAATTCGCCAAATAATTCAAACTCTTTGAACAGCATACGAATACCACCGCGCTCAGTCGCTGGCCCACCTAAAGCGGCTACATCGACTTGATGTTGACGTAGTGTCTGTTCACCGCTGCCTGGAGGGACGACCACCAGTGTCACTTGAGAAATTTCTTCTTTGGTTAACCCATTGCGCCGCAAATACTCAGTCAGCATAAACTCCATCTGCGCACCCATGGTATTCACCGCCACTTTTTTACCTATCAGGTCGCGTGCGGATTTAATTGGGCTGTCTTCTAAAACATAATAGCCAGTGAGTGTATCTTTTTCTGTCCCATAAGACGCAATCACCGCCTTTACTGGTGCTTTTGATGCGACTACTTTAATTACAGCGCCAGTAAATGCTGGGCTACTGATATCAGAATCTCCACTAAGCACAGTTTGAATACCATGTGGCCCGCCTGCAGACATGCCAACGTAGTTCAGCTTAATGGGCACCAAATAACCTAAATCTTCAGCCAACTCAATCAGTGTGACAGCGCCTGGTGAACCAAGGTAACGAAAATCCAAAGTCTCAAAACCATCAGGATGGTTCGATTTTGGCTTATTTTCTTGACTGCAAGCGGTTAATCCAATAGCTATCGCGAATAGTAAAACACTTAACGCGGCTCCAAAACGTTTACTCATGTCATTTATCACCATAAAATTGACCTAATCTGTTCACACCTACTCGGTATGCACAACCTTCCAAGATGTAAAGTGCTTTTCTAAAGACACTAATAAGTAATTAATGGTTAAGCCCACCAAAGTGATACTGATAATGCCAAAAAACATTTCTGGAATTTGAAAGTTATATTGTGAATAAATAATCAAATACCCCAAACCTGCCTTGGCACCCACCATTTCAGCAGCAACTAAGACTAATACTGAAAATGCACCAGCCAACCTCACACCAACAAAAATGGTGGGCACCGCCGCTGGTAATATCACCTTTTGAAAGAGTTTGATTGGCGTTAGCCCCATGGTGCGTGCTGACTTAATGAGCAGTGGATCTACATTTCGCACGCCCGTGATAGTGTTGAGTAAAATTGGCCATGAGCAAGCATAAATGATGAGTGCAATTTTAGAAGCCTCGCCAATACCTAATAACAATATAAAAACAGGTAGCAAGGCAAGCGCGGCAGTATTACGCAACATTTCTAACAACGGATTTATTGTATCGGCAAAATTTCTATACCAGCCGATGGCTAAACCTAAGGGAATAGCGAATAACACCGCCACCGCGAACCCCACTAATGAGCGTGTTAAACTGGCCTGTAGATGTGTGAATAATTGACCATTCAAAATGAGCTTCCAGCCTGTTGCCAGTACTTCTGATAATGGCGGAAGAAAGGCTGACTCAACCAAACCAAGTCTAGGCGTAATTTCCCATATTGCTAAAAATATAATAATCGCAATAGAGCGTCGGAAGACATGTGCAAAAGTAGCATTAAATGCAAACAACTTAGTTGTTGTATCAGCCAAGGTAATCGTCTGTTGAATGGATGGCATGGGTTTACTCCTCAAATAAATCATTAACTTTTTCCATTTCGGTCAAAAAATTTAGGCTACTGCCAATTGCCGATATTTTTCTTGCTCAAGTTGCTGCGCCTTAGTGACTTCTTCACGCAATAAACTCCATATTTGATGGCGCAACTGACCAAATTCGGCGCTAGAGCGAACATCTTCATTACTACTTCGCAGCGCATCGGGAATGTCTATGATCTCTTTGATACGCCCAGGCCATGATGACATCACCGCCACGCGCTGACCTAAATACACCGCTTCATCAATTCCGTGGGTGATAAAAATAATCGTTTTTTTAGACTTTTCCCAAATGCGTAATAATTCAGTTTGCAGGCTTTCACGCGTTTGGGCATCAAGCGCAGCAAAAGGCTCATCCATGAGCAACACATCAGGGTCATACGCAAGGCTACGCGCAATGGCCACGCGCTGCTTCATCCCGCCCGACAATTCATTTGGATGACGATTTTCAAAGCCAGACAACCCGACTAAATCTAAAAAATGACGTGCAATTTCACGGCGCTCTTTTGCTGGAACACCCTTTGCCTCAAGACCAAATTCAATATTGCCTAAAGAGGTTAACCATGGAAATAAAGCATATTGCTGAAATACAATACCTCGATCGAGCGCTGGGCCAACAATCGGTTTGTTATCGAGCAAAATCTGTCCGCTGGTGGGTTTGGTTAAGCCAGCCAATAAATCTAGCAAAGTGGATTTGCCACAACCACTTGGCCCCACAATCACCATAAATTCGCCTTCACGTACGTCTAAACTAACGTTATCAACGGCGACGAAATCCTGATTAGCCGCTCTTTGGCCTTTAACAGGCTTGACTGGAAAAACTTTCCTTACATTTTGCAATCTCAATTTAAAGCTCATGGCATACCTCTTGTATTAAAATCAGTCCTACTGTGTTTTTTCAGAAACGGAATAAGGATTAAAGCTGTTATCGTATAAATCACTGGCCTTGATTTTGTTAGGCGCAAGTTGTCCATCTTTCACTAGCCAGTCTATCCACTGCTGGTATTGGATTTCAGTCACCACTCCCCCCTTGTCAGCAATGCCAGTGCTTTTCCAAAATTGCACAATGCGGACATCTTCATTACGCGCACGCTTATTAATAATGTCGGTGTAGCGTGCTATCACCTCTTCGCGTGGCGTCGTCCTTGCCCACTCAATTGCACGCGCGGTGCCCTCTACAAACTTGCGAACAGTATTGGGGTTTTCCTTTAAAAACTTACGTGTAAACGTGTAATTGCCAGCAGTGAAATTGCCATAAAGCTCAATATCTGTAAAAAGTGCGCGTAGCCCGCCACGCTCAAAGGCTTTATCCTTCAAAATACCTTGTAATTGGGCCACATCCACTTGGCCGCCACGCAGCGCCTGCTCACTGTTTACTGGGGGCAATACCGTTAATTCAACCTGATCAATTTCGGCTTTCGTTAAGCCACCACGGCTTAAATAATCTTTAATCACAAATTCCGCGTGTGCTCCCAAAGTGTTGACCGAAATCTTTTTGCCAATTAAATCGCGGGCAGATTTAATTGGGCTATTTTCTGGTACATAAAATCCAATAGCGGTATTTTCGTCACTACCGTAGGATGCAACGACCGAGACAATATCTACACCTGAAGCGGCTAGCTTAATGATGGCGCCATTAAATGCCGTAGCAAAATCCACATCACCCGTTGCCAGCGATTGAAGATCCTGTGGTCCGCCGATAATACTTCCTAAGTAATTCAGTTTAATTGGTCCTAAATAGCCAAGGTCTTCAGCCAATTCTGGGTATGTCACAAAACTGTTGGTTCCTTGATAATTCAGTACCAGTTTTTCTAAGCCACCTTCATTTGTGACAACTTCTTTGTTGACATCTTCTTTTGAGCAAGCACTCAGGCCAAAAGACACCATGATTGCTACTGCTAAAAAGGCTAACCAATGTTTTATTGTTTTCATATTTAATCTCGTCTAATTGTTGTTAGTTACAGCGGTGTTAAATGGATTCAAGCTGTTGTCGTATAAATCTGTGGCATTAATTTGGCCGGCTTGCAACTGGCCGTCTTTTACTAACCAATCAATCCATATTTGATATTCACGTTCCGAAACCAAGCCACCTTTTTGTGAGATACCAGTGCTAAGCCAGTATTTTTCTAAGTCTGTTGCCTCACCTCGCCCATGCTTAGTAGCGATTTCAGCCCATTTTTTTGCAACCTCTTCTCGTGGTGAATTGCGTGCCCATTCAATAGCTTTAGCAATTGCTTCTACCAATTTTTTAGCTGTGTTTGGATTTTCTTTTAAGAACTTGGTTGTGACGGCGTAATTTCCCCCGGTAAACTCCCCAAATAATTCGGTATCGGTAAATAGCGCGCGTATACCACCACGCGCAAGGGCTTTATCGCGAGACACGTAAGAAAGTTGTACAGCATCCACTTGTCCTGCACGCAATGCCTGCTCTGCGCTCACGGGCGGCAATACTGTAAGCTCCACTTTACTAACTTCATCTTTAGTCAGGCCGCCTCGATACAAATACTCTTTCACCACAAACTCAGCATGTGCGCCTAATGTGTTGACCGAGACTGTTTTACCTATCAAATCACGTGCAGATTTAATCGGACTATCTTCTAATACATAGAACCCCTGAAAAGTCTGCTTGTCGCTGCCGTAAGAGCCCAGCAAAGTAACCAAATCCACACCTGAGGCTTTTGCTTTTATGATTGCACCGTTGAATGCAGTGGCAATATCAACATCTCCAGTCGCCAATGTTTGTAGGTCTTGCGGCCCACCAAGCACATTACCAAGATAATTTAATTTAAGAGGTGCAAGATAGCCCAACTCCTCAGCCAACTCTGCGTAATGCACCAAGCTTGAGAGTGATTGGTAGTTAATCACGGTTTTTTCATAGCCATGTGTACTAGCCTGTGATGATTCAGGGGATTCATCAGGTGAACACGCAGTCAGGCTCATTGCTAACACCAAGCTGAAATAAAACGTGCGGCTTAAACTTTGTTTTATAAAACTGAACACTAAAAATCCTTAATTAGAATCGATGAAATATTAAAATAGCGGTTACGCTTGGTTGCCACGCCATACCAAGAATTTAGCCTCTATACGTGCTGCGATCCAATTAAAAAAAGTTCCAATTAAACCAATGGCCAGCATGCCAAAAATAATTAAAGGCACATTAAATGCTTCTCGACCGCGAATCACTATGTTACCTAGCCCTACCCCCCAGTTAGCGAGCAGTAACTCAGAACCAATGGTAGCTAGCCATGCGTAAATGAGTGCTAGTTGCAGGCCAACAAAAATTTGTGGTGCCGCAGCAGGTAAAATGAGCTTTCTAATCAATTGAAAACGCGTGAAGCCATAAACTTTGGCGACTTCAAGCTGGGTTAAACCAATACTGCGCGCACCCTCAAAGGTATTGAGCGCAACAGGGTAAAAAGCTGCTAACGAAATAAACAAAATTTTCGCGCCATTATCGTAACCAAACCAAGATGAAATAATAGGTAGCCAAGCAAACAGTGAAATTTGCTTTAAGGCGTTAAAACTTGGACTAAATAGGCGATCAAACCATTGCGAAAATCCAAGAAACAAGCCCACCGTGATACCGGCTAGGCTACCGATTGTAAAACCACTTAAATTTCGGAATAAGCTAGCGCCTATCCCTGTAAAAAAGTCTTCAGCGAACAATTGTTGCCATGCCGTTTCAACCACTTTGTATGGCGCCGGAATGAGTTTTGGATTTACCCAATCAAAAAAGGAGGCAATAGACCAAAGTACTATAAAACCGACTGGCAGTACTAAGCCTCGCCAGTCACGTTGCCTAATAAACTGAAAAACCGTATTTGATGAAATAGCCATACCACTCCTAAAATGCACTACGGCGCCAAGTTTGCAATCGTGCTTCAATAAAACGCAATACAAAATCCAGCACCACTCCTACCAAGCCAATCACAATAATGCCTATAAACACAATGTCCATTTGCATGAGTTGGCGACCCCACACCATGAGATAGCCAATACCCTCACTTGAAGCGAGCAATTCTACAAACACCAAGGACAGCCAAGCCTGCATTACACCTTGCCGAATACCGCTAAAAATAGAGGGCAATGCCGCGGGCAATACAACGCGGCGTAAGCGCTGCAACTGGGTAAACTGATATACCTCACCCACTTCCAACAATGCTCTAGGAATATTTCGAATGCCCTTGTATGTACTTACTGTGACAGGCACTACCACGGCCAATGAGATAGCAGCTACTTTTAAGGCTTCATCAATGCCTAAAAAAATCATTAGTAGCGGAATCCAACCAACCACAGGAAATTGCGAAACCACATCAAACGTAGGATACAAATAGGCGTAAGCCCGCTTTGATAAGCCGATTGCAAAACCTATTGCCAATCCAACGCCACCGCCAATCAATACGCTCCAGGCAATACGCTGAATACTGACCCATAAATTGCTGGTTAAATCGCCACTATCAATTAGCTCCCAAAAGGTTTGCCAAACCAAGCTCGGTGGCGGCAAAATTTGTACAGGTAGCCAATTTTTTTCAAAGGCCAATTGCCAGAGTGCTAATACTATTAAAGGAAACAATATTCCAGTGGCGGCATAGCCAAATCTAATTAAGAACGACCGTGCTAGGCTTGGTAATTTTACGAGCCAGGCAATATTGTTTGCTGTCTTTAATTGTTGTGTTGCTGTCGTCATATTTCAGTCTCAATCTCT
>Ga0116183_1002697_pt1 | contig 18797 bp, 11 predicted proteins | sample AD_UKC078_MetaG_FD_89753 | JGI IMG/M metagenome (GOLD analysis project Ga0116183, IMG submission 89753) | Active sludge microbial communities of municipal wastewater-treating anaerobic digesters from USA - AD_UKC078_MetaG | ecosystem: Engineered > Bioreactor > Anaerobic > Digestate | place: USA... | reverse complement strand
CGGGGCCAGTGTGAAACGGCATATGGTGTTGTGGCGCAAACGTTTTCAACGCGAGTACGGAGAGCCGGCCCGCTACATCTGGAAGCTGGAATTTCAGCGGCGCGGTGCCCCGCACATCCATCTGTGGATGACGCCGCCGATCTTGCCCGGGCGCTCTGGGCAAGGCTTCGCACAATGGTTGTCCGAGGCGTGGGCTCAAGTTGTCGACCACCCTGACGCCGAGCAGAAGGCGCGGCACCTGCTGGCTGGCACTGCCATCGACGTTCGCAACGGACTCCGGGCCTGCGACCCGAAGCGGTTGGCCATCTATTTCACCAAGCACTCATCACCAAATCTGCACGGAGACAAGGAGTATCAACACATCGTGCCTGAACTGTGGCGGCAGCCGGGACGGGGGCCGGGCCGGTTCTGGGGTGTGCACGGACTCAAGAAGGCCATCGCCGTCGTGGAGGTGGCCCAAGATGCATACCTGGCTGCTCGCCGGATCATGCGACGGTGGTCACGCAACCAGGCGGTGTACGGCGATTCCGCTACGCGCTTCCCCACCGCCGTTGTGCCGCGCACGGCCACGCGCCTCGTCGCCCGCGTCGACAGCGCCACGGGTGTTGTGGAGCACCGGCGTCTGCGACGACGACGAAGGCTCTGTAACCAAGGTGGATTGGCCGGCGGTTACGCGCTGGTCAACGACGGACCCCATTTCGCTGCCCAACTCGCCAAAGCAGTCGCATGAACGCGGCCCAACTTCCTTTACAACGGAGGAGGTCGCCACGGGCAGGGTACCTGCTGCTCAGACAGAACAGCACATGTCGGCGTCACCCTGATACTGACCCAGTGTCGATGACGCGACCTTGGCATCACCAACGCGCATCTCTTGGGGCAGTCGTCCCAAGGAGGTAGCGATTAACCGGAAGGAAGAGCAACGTGACGCCGGAGCAGCGCACGAACCCGGGCAGGCACCATCGTCGGCGGACCGGAAAGCATCCGCGCCGCCTCGCGTGCCGCATCCCCGCGCTCGCCACCACTCGTGACCCTCGGGTCGTTCATTCGCCACGGCGATGCGAGATAGTCCGGCTCTGTGGCCACGATGTCCAGCAGCGTTTCGATGTCTTGGAGGTCTCGCGCCGAGGCTCGGACTGTTCGGGCCAGCATCTTCAACACGAACGCGGCTTCGACATCGGGGACGGGGATCTCGAACGTTATCGTGTCGCCATCGGTGAGCCGCGCAGTGACCGCTACCTGGATCGGGGTCACTGCCAGAGCCAGCCGCAACCCCGGCGCCCCGTCGAAGGCCCGCTCACCAATGATTCGTTTGCCAGGCCTCACCTGGGTGGGGACTAGGAGGTCGACCGCCTGATCCCCAAGGACGTACCGGTTACCGTACTCAGGTTTGTACCCGAGACCTGTGAGCTGGTCGTGGAAGCCGCCCTCGGCGGCGACGTTGACGTCGATCCCCGTGTCGGCGTCCGAGGTCAACCTTGGCGTGCCCGGCAGGCGGTACGCGTACTGCAGCAATCGCACCATGTGACCCCCGATGATCCGGTACTCGGAGTCGCCGGCGGCGGTGGCCACGTCACGGAGGGCACGCATCCCGTGGTCATCGGCCGCCGCTGTGCAAGCTAGGACGACCGGTACAGTCCCCGTCACCGGATCGCAATCCAGTCGGCGAGTCGCTCCGGCGCGCCATCGCCAAGGTCGGCACCGGCAGTCAGGTCTTCGAGTACCACCACCGGGTCCACAGTAGGGACGCCGACAGCCTCACCTTCCGAGACCCGGCGCCACCACGCCGCAGTCGTCCACACCGTCGGATCGGCCGGTACCCGTATCGTCAGCGTCGCCTCGTCAGCGGTGGCCGCCACCAAGTCGACGACCGATAGGTCGATCAACTCCTGGGCGTAGACCAGTCCTCGGGTCGGAACCCGCCATGGCCGCAGGGCGTCCGCGGCCACTTCGCCGCCCGCGAGGATTGGGACGGTCAGCTCGTTGCCGAGTCCGATCGCGCTTCGCACCTGCTCCACCGCCGACTCCATGCCGTACCAGTAGGTCTCGACGAGGCCGTCGTCCGCGGGGACTGATGACAGCGCGGCAAGGCGCTCACGCCGTGCGGCCTCGGTCATGGGTGTGTCGGGCAGCGGAGCTTTCTCCGCCATCAGGGACACCGCCTGCTGACTCACCCCGACAGCCGCAGCGATGTCGCTCTGGCGCAAGTGTTCGCGAGTCAAGACGCAAACCCGCTCCGCTGCGCGGCGGCGTCGTCGGCGCTGGTTGACCGCGCGACCTGGATGCGCCGGTGTAGGTGCCCGGTAGACCGCTCCGGAGAGCACCAGCTCACCGGTATCGCTGATGCTCAGGTCGACTGCACCGTCGTGGAGGAGCGCGGACCGAGCTTCGTCCGTGATGGTTTCACAGACGACCAGGACCCGGTGGCCGGGGCGACGTCGCAGATAGTCGAGCACCTTCGCCGCGGACGATATCCTCTCGGCGACAAGAAGTTCCGCCGTGACTGCATGCGCGCCGACACGATAGGTGATGCTGCGGGCGTCACCGGCCACAAGAGAAACACCGGCATCGGCTAATCGCGAGGGCACCGATGTTGAATTCACCCTTTTACGCTACCAGCTACTGATAGTCAAACAAGCGATTGCGCAGATTTCCGAGTTCACTTGTTTGACGAATGTTCCGATGTAAGGTATACGGGAACACGAAGGGCGCGCGGCACGCCTCGTTCGTCGAGCAAGCACGCGCTGAGCCTGTCGAGCCGCCATATTCTGACCCGCGACAGATAGCGTCTATGACCATGGCAGGTGTTGACACCGACGCGCTAGCGAGCACATCGCCGCGGCAGCTCGCGGCGGCCGATCTGAAGCCCGGGACTCCTGCGTGGCGTGTGAACGTGGCGATGTGCGCCCACCAATTTTTCGGGCTGGTCCACAACCCGGAAGTCGCGGCGGCGATCGGCAAACCTGAACCGACACCGGCCGACCCGGATAGCGGCCCGCCCAAGACCGTGCCGTTCGAGCCGTGGTCGGTCGCCGATTTCTCCAAGTACCTGAAGACCCTTGGCCTGCCCGCCGCGGGCGAGGCTGTCACACTCCACCGCATCCTCAACTCGATGGAACGCGCCGGGCTTCTGTTGCCACTCGGCTGGAACCCGAGATTGCCAATCATGGGCCAGCAGTACATCTCGCAGGGCGCGATATCGAAGGGACAGCGCGGCGGCAACCTATGGCTATCCGACGCCTTCGGTGCCGAACTCATCATCCCCAGCTACAACGCCGTGACGGTCCAACTCGCCGGGCACGACAACGACGGCAACCCGGTCGACAGCTGGGGCACCGGCCTCGTCCTCGACCACAATCACGTCATCACCAACAAACATGTCGTGACCGGACTCGCGGGCACCAGCTCAGGTCTGTCCGTCTACCCGGCACGCAACCACGCTGAAGCCGAGGTGATGAACGTCTCGGCTACCGCTCATCCACACCCCACCCTCGACGTCGCAGTGATCAAATTCGACATGCCCGAAGGCAAGTACATCCCGCGGCTTGGCGGCATGGCTTTCCGCGACCCCGACTGGGCCGATGAGGTCTACGTGTTCGGTTACCCGCGAGTGCCGATGACTGCGGAGATGGCAATCACGGTGCAGCGTGGAGAGGTGGTCAACCCGGCCACCGCGACCATCCCCGACCGCCAGAAGATCTTCCTTTACTCGGCCATCGCGCGTCCGGGCAACAGCGGCGGTCCGATCGTTGCGCAGGATGGCCGTGTGATCGGCCTCGTGGTCGAGGACTCTGCGGAAGCACCATCGACCGGCACCGGACCGAACGCGCCCCCCTTCTATCGCGGCATCCCGTCGAGCGAAGTGATCCGCGCGCTCGACGAACTCGACTTCGGCGGCATCGTGGAGATGGACACCCTTTTATAGACAGCACTCGGGCCGTTTCAATGAGCAAACCCTTAATCCGCCAAACGGCATCGTCCCTGTCGGTCCCCGCGACTACCGTAACTTGGCTGTCGAGAGGGGGAGGCGAAGGTGCTTCTTGAGGAGCTCAAGCCCGGGCTTCGTGTCGACGGGTTGATTCCCGCCGAGGTCATCACGGTGGTGTTCGCCCAATGGCACGGCACTGACGCCCTGGAATTGACCTACAAGACCAACGCCGGCGTCCTGGGCCAGCAAGTGATTTTCCGAAAAGACCAGGACAAGCTCGCCGTCGCCCAGACCGGCAGCCGGGCATTCGACGCCAACGCCTCAGACTTCAAGCTCGTTGCTGAAGCCCAACGCATCACACTCGCCGGCCTGTTCGACCCGATGCTGGCTGTGGCGACCAGCGATGTACGGCCACTGCCCCATCAGATCCGCGCCGTCTACGGCGAGCTGCTCCCGCGGACTCCGCTGCGGTTCCTCCTCGCGGATGACCCGGGCGCGGGCAAGACGATCATGGCTGGCCTCTACATCAAGGAGCTGCTGCTGCGCGATGACGTCCGACAGTGCCTGATCGTCGCCCCGGGCGGCTTGGTCGAGCAGTGGCAGGACGAGCTCTTCTTCAAGTTCGGCCTGCGCTTCGACCTGCTGACAAATCAGCTCATCGACGCCAACGTCAACCTCAATGTCTTCGACACCAATCCCCTGCTGATCGCCCGCATGGACCAGCTCTCCCGCAACGAGGAACTCCAGGTCCAGCTCAAGGAAACCGAGTGGGACCTGATCATCGTCGATGAGGCCCACCGGATGGGCGCGCACTACTTTGGCGGCAAGCTGGAGAAGACCAAGCGGTTCCAGCTCGGCGAGCTCCTCGGTCAGATCACCCGCCACCTGCTGTTGATGACGGCCACGCCCCACTCGGGCAAGGAAGAGGACTTCCAGCTGTTCCTCACCCTGCTCGACCGCGACCGCTTCGAAGGCAAGAACACCAAGACCGCCGATACCACCGGAATCATGCGCCGGATGGTCAAAGAAGATCTTCTGACCTTCGACGGCAAGAAGCTCTTCCCCGAGCGCAGGGCCGAAACGGTCCCCTACGAGCTCACAGAGCTTGAGTACTCCCTGTACGAGCAGGTGACCAGCTACGTCCGCGAGGGGATGAACCGCGCCGACAAGATCGGCGGTAAGCGCAAGAACACGGTCGGATTCGCGCTCACCGTTCTGCAACGGCGCCTGGCCTCCAGCCCGGAGGCGATCTACAAGAGCCTGGTGCGCCGCACCGAGCGCCTCGAACGCAAGAAGCAGGAAATCCTCAACGGCACCTATAGCGAGCGAGAGCCTTCTATCGACCTCGAAGGTCTCGATGCCGACGACTACAACTCCGAAGAGATCGAAGATCTTGAAGAAGAGCTGCTCGACGCGGCGACTGCGGCGCAAACCGTCGAGGAACTCGACGCCGAAATCCGTGAGCTCGCTGAGCTGACCCGGGTCGCCAAGGAAGTCCGGAATTCGGGTACCGACCGCAAGTGGACCGAGCTGAGCAGGATCCTCCAAGACGAGGCCCTGACGACTGATGCCAACGGATGGCCGCGCAAGCTCATCATTTTCACCGAGCACCGCGACACCTTGGACTACCTCGCTGCTCGTATCCGCTCACTGCTCGGCCGACCGGACGCTGTCAAAGCCATCCACGGCGGCGTGCGCCGCAAGGAACGCCGCACGATCACTGAGGAGTTCACCAAGAACAGGGATTGCCAGATTCTTCTGGCCACCGACGCGGCCGGCGAGGGTTTGAACCTTCAAGCCGCACATTTGATGGTGAACTACGACCTCCCCTGGAACCCCAACCGCATCGAGCAGCGATTCGGCCGTATCCACCGCATCGGGCAGGAAGAAGTCTGCCGTCTCTGGAACCTAGTGGCCAGCAACACCCGAGAGGGTGATGTCTTTGTTCGGCTGCTCGCCAAGATCGAAGAGCAGCGGAAGGCTTACGGCGGCAAGGTTTTCGACGTCCTCGGCGAAGCCTTCAACGAACACCCACTGCGGGATCTCCTCATGGAAGCCATTCGTTACGGCGAGCTTCCCGAAGTGCGGGCCAAGATGCACGAAGTCATCGACCACCGCGTCGCCGATGGGCTCAAGGAGCTCCTCGAGGAGCGTGCCCTGGCCTCGGACCATCTCGCCAACGCCGACCTCGCCCGGCTGCGTGCCGCTATGGATGAGGCCCGGGCTCGGCGCCTGCAGCCGCACTACATCGAACTTGCCTTCAAAGCGGCGTTCACTCGCCTCGGTGGCCGGATCGCCAAGCGTGAACGCGGCCGTTACGAGATCGCGAACGTGCCGGCCCAGATCCGGGCCAGCAAGTATCAGCCGATAGCGACCAAGTACGACCGTGCGACCTTCGATCTGGAACACGCCGCGCCCGACGATGCGATCCGGGCGGATCTTCTCGCTCCCGGACATCCGCTGCACGACGCTGTCATGGATGAAGCCATTCGGCAGTTCGGCGGAGTGCTCCACAGCGGCACCGTCCTGGTGTCCGCCACACTTGAGGAGCCCCATCTGCTGGTCGGCGTGGTGGAAGAAGTCGCCGACGCCACGGGATCCACCGTTTCCAGGCGCTTCGGGTACGCGTTCGTCGACAGCCTCGGAACCGTCAGCCCCGCTGGGCCGGCACCGTATCTGGACTGCGTCGCCGCGCCGGACACTCCGGTCGTCACCGCGGCGCGGAAGCTCCCCTGGCTGGCCGACGCCGAAGACCGTGCGACGAGTTGGATCATCACCACACAACTCCCCGAATACCTCGCCGAGGTACAGCCTCGCCGCGCGGCGGAATTGGCCAAGACCCGCGAACTGGTCGTCAGACGATTAGAGAGTGAACGCGACCGACTCCTTCTCGATGCAGCCGTCGCAGCCGAGAAAGAGCGCGCCGGCGAGAAAGCCAAAGAGTCCGCAGAAAGCCTGAACCGCAAGGCCGTCGAACTAGACATGCGACTGCACAAGCGATTAGAGCTCCTGGAAAAACAAGCACTCATGTCCACAAAGCCGCCACGGATCTTGACAGCTGCCCTTGTGTTGCCCGTCGGAATGCTCGATCAGGAGCTTCCAGACTCGGCTCCAATCCACGCGAAAGAGACCAAGGAAGTCGAACGGCGCGGGGTGGATCTGGTGATGGCGTGCGAACGGGCGCTGGGCCGCACACCTGTCGAACAGTCGTTCAACAACAAGGGATTCGACATCCTGTCGGCTGCGCCAGACGGGGACACCTACAGGATTGAAGTCAAAGCCCGTCTCGACGGCGCCGTCGACTTCTTCGTCACTCACAACGAAGTCATGACCGGCAAGAACGCAGTCCCCCGCTACCGCCTCGCTCTAGTGCGAGTGGATCCGCGGGGGCCTGAATATGACGACGTTCGATATGTAGCAGACCCCTTCGCATCGACAGATCTCGGCGACTTCGAAGCCACTGGCGTGCGCGGCGACTGGCTCAAAATGCGAGAAAAGGGAAGTGAGCCGTTTTGATGACAGCAGAGTCGAGCGTGCAGAAGCGCAAGCTGATCGAGGTGGCCCTACCGCTGGAGGTGATCAACCGGGAATCCGCCCGCGAGAAGTCAATCCGCCACGGCCACCCCTCCACAATGCATCTGTGGTGGGCGCGACGGCCACTCGCCGCCGCCCGCGCTGTGCTCTTTGCCCAACTCGTCGACGACCCATCATCACACTCCGACGAATTTCCCACCGAAGAGTTGCAGCGCAAGGAACGCGAACGCCTCCACAAGATCATCGAACGCCTCGTTGTCTGGGAAAATATCCAGGACGAGAAGCTGCTCGCCGAAGCGCACGCCGAGATCCTCAAGTCCACCGACGGCCATCCCCCGCCAATCCTCGACCCGTTCGCCGGCGGCGGAACCATCCCGCTGGAAGCACAGCGCCTCGGGCTCGAAGCGCATGCGTCGGATCTGAATCCTGTCGCGGTGCTGATCAATAAGGCGCTGATTGAAATTCCCTCGAAGTTCTCCGGGACACCTCCGGTATGTCCGGACGTCGCCAAGGATCAACTCGCTCACCCGTGGCCGCGCGCCACCGGACTGGCCGAGGACGTCCGACGCTACGGGCAATGGATGCGCGACGAAGCCGAGAAACGCATCGGGCACCTGTATCCGAAAGCCACCCTGCCCGACGGGTCGCAGGCGACCGTCATCGCTTGGATCTGGGCACGCACCGTCACCTGCCCCAACCCCGCCTGCGGCATCGCCATGCCGCTGGTGCGCTCCTGGTGGCTCGGCAAAAAGAAGGGCAAAGAGGCCTACGTGGTCCCGTCCGTCGCCAACGGGAAAGTCCGATTCTCTATCAGTCACGATCTCAAGAACGCGCCTAGCAAGGACAACGACGGGACGGTCAGTCGAACAGGTGCCGTCTGCGTCGGGTGTGGGACAGCGGTCGATCGCGAACATATCAAGACCGAAGGCCGCGCTGGCCGCATGGGCGCACAACTCCTGGCCACAGTCGGGGACGGCAATCGCACCCGCATCTATCTGGAACCAACGTCCGAGCATGAAGCAGCCGCGCGGGTTCCACGCCCGACGGGAGTGCCGGATCAGGAACTCGGCTATCACCCGAAGGACGTTTGGACCCCGCCCTACGGGCTTACGACTTTCGCCGATCTGTTTACGGCCCGGCAGCTCACCGCACTCACTACTTTCAGTGACCTCGTTAGCGAAGCCCGCGAACACGCGCTGGCTGACGCCCTCACAGCGGGCATGCCTGAAGGCGACCGCCTCGAAGTCGGGGGAACCGGCGCTGCCGCCTACGCAGATACCGTAACGACCTACTTGGGACTTTCGGTGAGCAAACTTACGGTATTCCATAACACTGGTGCTCGTTGGCGGTCCGACGCCGACAAGACCGCGCCATCGTTCGGCCGTCAAGCGATTCCCATGGTTTGGGACTACGCAGAGACGCAACCATTTGCCGGCGCTGGAGGAGACTGGCTCGGCGTCATAGATGGGACGGCGAAGGTGCTGGCCGGGATCCCCGCATCCCCCGAGGGATTCGCGACGCAAGCGAGCGCGGACAGCCGCGATTTCGGCGGTTTTGCCCTTAGCACGGACCCGCCGTATTACGACAACATCGGGTACTCGGACCTATCCGATTTCTTCTACGTTTGGCTGCGACGGTCGCTGCAACCGATCCACCCGGGTCTCATGAGCACAGTAGTGGTGCCGAAGGCCGAGGAGCTTGTCGCAAATCCATACAGGCACGGTGGCCCCGACGGCGCACATGAGTTCTTCGAACAAGGGTTCCGAGCGGTTTTCCGACGAGCACGCGAATCCGCATTACAGACATGCCCAATGACCGTTTACTACGCATTCAAGCAGTCTGAGACCACAGAGGGGGGTGAAGCATCTACTGGCTGGGAGACGCTGTTAGAGGGCATGATCCAATCCGGCTGGGCCTTTACAGCTACGTGGCCAATGCGAACCGAAGGTGCGACTCGCATGACTGCGCGAAACACAAACGCGCTTGCATCGTCGATCATCTTGGCGCTGCGGCCACGTCCCGAAGATGCTCCACGTACTGACCGTCGCCAATTTGTTGAGACTCTCAAGGCGGAGCTTCCCGCGGCACTCAAGGATCTGCAACAGGGGGCGATTGCGCCAGTTGACCTGCCGCAGGCCGCGATTGGCCCTGGGATGGCGGTGTTCTCCCGCTATGCAGCGGTGCTGGAACCGGACGGTTCGACGATGTCGGTGCGCTCGGCCTTGGCTCGAATCAACGAGATCCTCGACCAAGTGCTCAACGAACAAGAGGGCGACTTCGACGCCACGAGCCGTTTTGCGATCGCCTGGTATCGCCAACATGGTTATGGCACAGGACTGTTCGGTGATGCGAACAACGTTGCCAACGCGCGTAACACCACCGTCGACGCGATGGACCGTAGCGGGATCCTGTCCAGCCGCGCCGGCAAGGTCCACCTGATCACGCCCTCGGACTTGGGCACGGATTACAACATTCTCGCCGATCTCCACACCAGCAACTGGGAGGCACTGCACCATCTGATCAGGCTGCTCGAAAGCACCGGCATTACGCCGGCCGGCGACTTTTTGCGTACCGCGCTATCCCGCCCCGACGGTGTGATTGATGCTGACCTCGTCAAGGAACTCGCACACTTACTGTTCCGGGTCGCTGAGGCCAACGGCTGGACCAAGGATGCGCTGAGCTTCAACAGTCTGGTCACCAGTTGGCCCGAGATCATTGACGCCGCGCGTTCAATAACGCCGACTACTTCCCAGGGCTCATTCGATTTCGAGGACGACTGACATGGCGCTGAGCAACCGTGACCGCATCAACAAAATGTTCGAGATCATCTCCCCACCTCTGGACGACTTCATCTCCCTGGTGATCGGACAGGGCGACCCAGCGGTCGGCGCAGCCTGGCCGAAACTCGTGCAGGCCAAAGACGGGGCGTCGAGCACCAAAACGTACAGCGCCCATGACCCTCAGATGCAATTCCGCATCCTGACCGAGTCCAACATCACGGCCAACTTCAAACCGGGCTGGTATCCGTTCAACAAGACGCTGGGCAAGGCCGGCGAGTCGTTCGCCATCGAACTCCGCGAAGTCCGAAACCTATGGGCACACAACGGGTCATTCAGCGACGATGACGCCTACCGTGCGCTGGACACCGGGGAACGTTTGCTGCGCCTGATCAATGCCGCCGACGAAGCCGCTGAGTTGCAGGCCATCCGGCTCAACTTGCGTCGAGTCACTGCTGACAAGGACGACAAGAAGGCCCTGCGAGCGGCCGTCGACAACCCGGAGTCCACCGGGCTCAAACCATGGCGGGAAGTTCTGCCGCCCCACGACGATGTCGCCACCGGAAACTTCGCTGCCTCCGAATTCGCCGCCGACTTGTACAAGGTGGCGTTCGGCGGCGAACAGGACACCGGCTACGCGGACGCTGTCGAGTTCTTCCGCCGCACCTACCTGACCGAGGGATTGACCGATCTGGTCGGGCGCGCAGTTCGCCGCCTCTCCGGTGATGACAACGCTCCGCCCGTCATCAACCTGCAGACCAATTTCGGTGGCGGTAAGACTCACTCGATGCTGGCCCTGTGGCACGTCGCAGCTGGGCTGCCTGTCGGCGAATTCCCGCAGGAGACTCAGGAGCTACTCACGAAAAACGGCTACACCGGCAGCAAGGTCAACCGGGTCGCCATTGTCGGCAACCACTTCAGCCCGTCGGGCGTGATCAAAGCCGACGGCACCCACGTCAACACCATCTGGGGTGAACTGGCCTGGCAGCTCGGTGGCCCGGAAGCATTCGCACTGGTGGCTAAGGCCGATGCGGACCGCACCACACCCGGCGAAGCCTTGCACGCCCTGCTCGCGAAATACGCGCCCGCCGTCATCCTCGTCGACGAATGGGTGGCCTACGCACGATCCCTCCTCGGCCGCGACGACCTCGCCGGTGGCACCTTCGACGACCAGTTCACCTTCGCGCAGTCGCTGACCGAAGCCGCCAAAGGCACCTCCGGAGTCTTGCTGGTGATCTCCATTCCCGCATCCGAGTCCGGCGACGACTCCGAGGTCGTGGCAGGCAACGCCGAAGAAGTCGGCGGCGCCAACGGTCTGGAAGCGCTCAAACGACTGCAGAATGTCGTTCGCCGTGTCGCCGATCAGTGGCGGCCCGCGTCGTCTTCCGAGGCGTATCAGATTGTGCGGCAACGCCTTTTCAAACAGCCCGATGCGGCGGCACTCGCCTCGATTGGCGCGACCGCCCGCGCCTACGTCGACATGTACCGCAAATTCACCGATGACTTCCCCCGGGACTCCCGAGAAACCGCCTACGAGGACCGAATCAGACGCACCTATCCGATTCATCCTGAGTTGTTCGACCGGCTCTACGAGGAATGGTCATCGCTAGAACGATTCCAACGTACCCGCGGCGTGCTGCGGCTGATGAGCACAGTGATCCACGCACTCTGGGTCGGCGAAGACGCCGCACCCTTGATCATGCCCGGCTCGATCCCGCTGGCGACAGCCACCGTGAACGCCGAACTGACCAGTTATCTGCAGGACTCCTGGAAAGCAATCATCGACGCCGACGTCGACGGGCCCACCTCCGAACCGGCGCGCATCGACAAAGATAAACCGCTGTTCGGTCAACGCTCGCTGACCAAACGCCTGGCTCGCACGGTGTTTTTCGGCGCGACGCCCACGATCGGGTCAGCCCATAAAGGCCTGGAGCGGCAGCGGGTTTTCTTGGGCACCGCGGTGCCCGGTGATGTGCCAGGCAACTTCCACTCCGCCTTGACCCAACTCGGAGACCGAGCAACCTACTTCTACTCCGGCTCAGGCAAATACTGGTACGACCTGCAGGCCAACATCACCCGCACCGCGAAGGATCAGGCCGAGCGTCTCCACAAGGAGGATGTGTGGGCCGAGATCATTCGGCGTTTGCAGGGTCAGGCCAAGACCCGCGGGGATTTCGCCGGAGTGCACGTGTGCCCGGAGACCAATGCCGACATCCCGGACACCGACGAAGCACGGCTGGTCATTCTGCACCCTAAAGTTGCTCACAAGCGGGGATCGGATTCGCCGGCAAAGGAATTCGCCCAACAGGCGACCGAACACCGCGGAACCTCCCACCGGACCAACCGAAACATGCTCGTCTATCTGGCCGCCGACGACTTACGACTCGACGAGCTCGACTCCGCCGTACGTGAGTATTTGGGCTGGTCACATGTGCTGGACAACGAAGCCGATCTCGATCTGACACAAAACCAGAAGAACCAAGCGACCCAGCGACAATCCCAGGCCAACAGCACCGTGAATTCCCGCCTGCTGCAGACGTTCACCTGGGCACTCGTGCCGTCACAACCCAACGCGGGCGCACCGTTTCTCGTCCGTGAGACCAAGGTCGAAGGCCAGTCGGAATCGTTGGCAGAGCGGGTAGCCCGCCGGCTCGGCAACGACGGCGACCTGTCAATCCGACAGGCCGCGGCCACCATCCGCCTGGCGATCGGCAAAGTTCCCCAGATCTGGCAGGACGGCCACGTCTCCCTCGGAGCACTGTGGCGGCTCTACAGCCAGTACCCGTACATGCCACGCTTACGGGACCGACAAGTGCTCGACAACGGCATCGTCGACATGCCGATGATCTGGGAGACCGACGCGTTCGCACTGGCGACCGGCTTCGATGAGTCGGCTGGTCGCTATATCGGGCTGTGGACACCCGACGACAGCAGAGTTGCGCCGGCGGCAACAGATTCACTGTTACTGGTTCGCCCCGACGTCGCGGTGAAACAGCGCGACACCGAAATCAAGCCGCCAGCCGACCTGGGTGACCAATCCAAGCCCGGATTGATGGAGCAAAAGACGAAGCCGCCTGCCGATATCGCCTTTGCGCCCTCGAAGACCCGGTTCTACGGCGTCAAGACCCTCAGCTCCGACAAGATCGCACTGGACTTCAAGAACATCGCGGAGGAAGTCCTTGCCCATCTCCGCGACTCCGGCACCAACCTCGTTGTGAAGATCGAGATCGAAGCCACTGACACAGACGGTTTCGATGAAGGCAAGGTCCGGACGGTGTCCGAGAACGCCAAGACGCTGAAGTTCGACCAGTCGGGGTTTGAGGAGACGTGAGTTTCACCGAACTCCACCGCGCTCTCGGCGTCGCGCCTGGTCCGCTAACTGACGAGTTGCTAAACGACGCAGTCAATGCCGGGGCGCTGGAAACCGATGGACTGGACTGGAAGGCGGAGTTGCCTCCCGCGAAGGACCTTCGGCAGACCGACTTCCCGAAAGACGTAGCCGCGATGGCCAACAGTGGAGGAGGCCTGATCGTCTACGGCGTTCATGAGCACCAGAAAGCAGCAATCGAACGGATCGATGTCGGTGAGCTCGAAGAGGGCCACGAACGGTCCCTACGCAGCGCTGCGATTACCGCTATCACCCCGCCCGTGTTCGGCCTGAACGTGCACCGCGTGGGGCCCGAAGGACGCCGTGCCGTCATCATCGAGGTGCCCGCCAGCGTCGACGGCCCCCATCTCATTTTCAGAAACGACTACTTCGCCGCACCTGTCCGCAATGACGCGGACACCGTGTGGATGAAGGAACGCCAGATCGAAACCATGTACCGCGCCCGCTTCGAGGAACGGCGTCACGCCACCGAGGTCCTGAATACGATGTTCAGTGAAGCGGCCGCGGGAAGAAACACCGATACCCGTTCGTGGTTGATCGCAGTTGCCCACCCGCGCATTCCCCGCTTCCGCGAGCGGCTGACCCGTGATGCGGCCCGGAAGGTGCTCTCCAAGGCCGAGGAGTTGGCATTGGTGTACGCGGGCAGAGGTGGCATTCACCCGTTAGGGAGCGTCGACCGACTCAATCCCAGACCGGGGCTACGCCGCTGGGTTGCCCCTAATACGGCCACGAGCGAAAGCGCCATGTGGAAGGAAGCCTGGGCAAGCCTCCACGACGATGGCTCTGTCACTTTGGCAGCCGCAGTCGGCGCGCATCGCCAGCAAGAAGGCTACTTCGAAGGATGGCAGGTCGAATCCTCTGCCATCGAATGCGCGATCGCCGACTTCATGGCGCTGCTTAGAACGGCGGCGGATACCACCGGCAATGACGAGTACGACGTGCGAGTGGGGATCGTTTGGACTGGCGGGAACCCGCTCACCATCCTGACGAGGGACAACCATGGATTCACGTATGACGGTGTCTCCACTCCGCTGCACCACTACACCCCCATTGAGATGGCCGTAATCGCCAACGAGCCTGGCTTGGACTACTTCTGGCATGTCCGCGACCTTGCCCAGGACTGCGTGAACCAGGGTGGGATCTCGAACGTATTGATGATCTGTCCACCAGATCGGGATGATGACCAGGAATAGTTGTGGCAAACCTAAAGAACCCCACCAAGCAGAAACTTGAACACCTGCTGAACATGCGGACTGGCTACGTACTCGATTTCACCAATGCCACCTATCGTGACTTTATCCTGACCAGTGTCGGCATCGACGTCGATGACAAGTACCCGACAGGTTCGAAAGCTGTTCGCCTGCGGTCATTTTGGCAGGAGGAAGCCGACTCGATCGTCACGACGCTCATGCTCGACATGCTTGACCGTTGGCGAACAAACCAGCTGATGAACAATGGACCGTCACCAGCCAACCAGCAGATTTACGAACTGGCTCAAGCAGAGTTGACAGCACTTGCTTCCGACGATTCGACACCAACTGCTGAAGAAATGGCCTTCTTGGCGAAAGATTTCGGCGAAATCGACCTGAATACTGTTCCAGTTCCCGTCACATTCCGGGAAGTCGTTCAACAACGCCGAGACGAGATTGAACGATGCCTGGAGGCGAAAGCGCCCCTCGCAACGATCTTCCTATGCGGAAGCACCCTCGAAGGCCTCCTATTGGCTCTCGCTGAGAGCAATCCGAGACAGTTCAACCAGGCAACTGCCGCACCAGCCAGAGACGGCACGGTAAAGCCGTTCGGTGAATGGACACTTCAGAACCTCATTGCCGTGTCACGAGAGCTCGGACTGGTTGGTGAAGACGTGCTGAAACACGCTGATGCCGTCCGCGATTTCCGAAACTACATCCACCCGCGTCAGCAGATTCGCGAGAACTTCATGCCACGCATGTTCACAGCCGAGATGGCTGACAAGGTGCTTCGAGCGGCGATCGCAGATCTTGCCGCCAGGGGCTCCAGCTGATGTTCATTTACGAGAAAATCACGGGCTACACAAGCCGAGCAGTCCCCATGGTGCCGACCGCCATTATTGGACGACAAGATTGACCCCATCATGCGCCCGCGACTGGGGTGCCTTCTCAAACGCATCCAGGACACGAATTCCGAATGCGGGCGCCATGTATGACTGCACTTCTTCCTTAGTCATCCAACGAATTTCACGAGCTTCCTCAGTCGGGTGAGGCTCACCCCCAGCAACCCGGCAGCGAAACACCAAAGCAACGATTCCGTGAGTCAGATTCTTGTAAACACCGGTGAGCTGTTCGACCGCGACCTCAAGCCCCGTCTCTTCCAGCACCTCGCGCCGAACGCCGTCCTCGAAAGTTTCGTCGAGTTCGAGAACACCACCGGGGGCTTCCCAATGGCCGTTATCGTCGCGTTTGATCACCAGGACGCGGCCGTCGTCGCGAACCACGATGCCGGCGACGCTGACGGAGTGCTTCGGTGTGGCTGCCATGTGAAACTCCTCTGCGGCCGACTCCAGTAGTGACAGGGGACGTGACGTTTCCCTAGACTAGTCGCCTAGATATGCAGAGGAAGGCTCGCCGTGCTGCAACTTGGACAGATCGACCGGGCGGATGACAAACCGCCATATCGGCAGATCGCGAGCATGCTGCGCGAGGCGATCAGCTCTGGCCAACTCACCGCCGGGGAACGTCTTCCATCAGAAGCGGCGCTGATCGATCACTTCGGCGTCGCCCGGATGACAGTCCGGCAGGCTGTGCAAGAACTGCGTGCAGAGGGCCTGGTGATCTCCGAACATGGCCGTGGTGTGTTCATACGACCGACACCCCAAATTCGCCGGCTCGCGTCTGACCGCTTCGCTCGACGACATCGAGCCAGCGGCAAGGCAGCGTTCACTGTCGAGGCTGAAAAGTCGGGCTACTCGCCACAGGTGGACCACATCACCGTGACTCGCGAAAAGCCGAATTCGACTGTTGCCGAACGACTTCGCCTGACTGCCGACGACGATGTCGTGGTTCGATCACGGCGCTACCTCGCCGACGGACGTCCCGTCGAGACAGCGGTGTCGTACATCCCCGCTACGTTCGCCCGCGATACGAAGATCGAGCAAGTCGACACTGGACCAGGCGGCATTTACGCGCGACTGGAAGACGCCGGCCACGTCCTCGCGCGATTCACCGAAGAAGTTGGCGCCCGGATGCCCACACCGGAAGAGCGCCGCGCCCTGCAGCTGGCGGCCGGGGTACCCGTGCTGACCGTGCTCCGCACGGCCTACGACACCAATGACGTAGCGGTCGAAGTGTGCGACACGGTGAAGGTGGCATCCGCCTACCTGCTCGAATACGACTTCTCCGCGCGCTGAAAGCCCTCACATCAACCAAATAACGGCAAACGCTTGACATACTCCTCTAGTCGACTAGGTTGAGTAGGCGTCTGTACAAATCAACCGAGAGGCTCAACAGCATGTCCATCCCTAAATGGCTTCAAATCGGCCATGAGCAGGTCTTCTCCTTCGGCGCGTTCCTCGTGTCCGAGGTGACGCCGATGATCGACTTCGACAAGTCCTCAGGCGAGAACCGGGTACAGGCAACTGACCGCGAGACTGGCGCGCCAATGTGGCAGGTCGAAGCGCTCGATGGTGATCCGGCCGCACCGAAGCGAAGTCGAACGGTGACCGTCAAGTTCGCCGCGGTAACGCCGCCAACCGCTCCGACCAACTCCAGCGGATCACCATTCACCCCCGTGGTCTTCGACGGCCTGATGGCGCTGCCATACATCGAGCGATCAGGTGACTTCTCACGAATCGCATGGTCGTTTCGTGCCTCGGGCATGACGGCACCGGGCAAGCTCGCCTCCGCGTCGAACTCGGGCCGGGCCTCGGCATGAACCCCTACCCGTACGGTCCCGTTGACCCGGATACCCCGTTCCGAATCGACCACATCCTGCACTTCCTGATTGGCTTCGCCGTCTGGATTGCCTTCGCAGCCGGCGTCATCGTGGCTGTCCTGATCGCCTGGCAGGTCCAGTCGCCGGGAAGCTACGAACTGTATTGGGCAGGCCCGGCCCGTCGGCTCCGCTGGCGACTGTGGCCATGGTTCTGCTGGGAGCGTCTGACGAAGCGCTGCGGCCTCGCTTCCGCCGATCGGGTCACCCGTCGCGACCGGGAAGGCCGGCCCGTCACCCACACACGCTGGACCCACCCAAAGCTGTTGCAAGTCAGGATCACCGGCAACTCCATGACCCTGACAGTTCGAACGCATATGGGTCTGACGGTCGAGGATCTTGAGCGTGCCGTACCCGCAATCCGGGATGCCGCACGCGCACACTCCGCCCGCTCAGTCGTGACATCCCCCGCCACCGTGCGCATCGAATTGGTCATGCGCGAACAGCTATCGACGGTCGGTCACGCCACCACACCCACGAACGTGGCAGCGACCGCAGTCACCCTCGGACGTTGCGAGAGCGGCGCACCGTGGACGTTGGCCATCGCGGGCCGCCACACGCTCACGGTGGGCTGCTCAGGCGCAGGCAAAGGCTCGGTGTTCTGGGGCATCGCCGGTGGCTTCGGACCGGCGGCTGCTGCTGGACTGGTCCACTTGATCGGCATCGACCTCAAGTACGGCATCGAGTTATCCGTTGGCAGCCGGTTGTTCACCAAGGTGGCCACTACTGAAGCCGACGCCGTGAAAACCCTTGCCGCATTGGAACAGTTGATGGACAAACGTGGGGCCGAAATGGCGGGCGTGGCCCGGCAGCACAACCCCACGAAAGCAACCCCGCTGATCGTGCTGCTGATCGACGAGCTGGCAGGGCTGACCGCCTACATGAGCGACGCGACGCTGCGCAAAGAAGCCACTGCCTCGTTGTCTCGGATTCTGACCAAAGGCCGCGCCCTGGGCGTCGTCGTCGTGGCGTTCCTGCAAGACCCCCGCAAGGAGGTCCTGCCGATGCGAGGTTTGTTCACTCAAACGGTGGCGCTGCGCCTTCGTTCGCGCGACGAAGTAGCCATGGTTCTGGGCGACGGAACGGCCGACACCGCTCCCGCGTTTCGAATCAGCCCCGAGAGTCCGGGCACGGGGTACGTCATCGGATCTACTGACGTTGTAGTGGGTCATTTCCGTCCTGGTAGTGGGGGGCAGAGACCGCCTCG
>Ga0116183_1002692_pt1 | contig 18808 bp, 19 predicted proteins | sample AD_UKC078_MetaG_FD_89753 | JGI IMG/M metagenome (GOLD analysis project Ga0116183, IMG submission 89753) | Active sludge microbial communities of municipal wastewater-treating anaerobic digesters from USA - AD_UKC078_MetaG | ecosystem: Engineered > Bioreactor > Anaerobic > Digestate | place: USA... | reverse complement strand
GCAACCCATGAGTCGGACGGGTTCCGGCCTATCCTTGCATCCGCAGGACAGGCCAGCCGCTTGGAAATGAGCGGGGAAAACAGTCCCTGTTCTAAGCACACGCACAGCATCCATGCTTCGTACCCTGTCAAACCCCGCACCGTTTGAACACAATACGAATGAGCATCACTGTTGGCTCTCAGTGTATTCGCACCCGACGTTTTGTCAAGCGCAAAATCCCGCTTCCGCGCTTTTTTCCAAACGAATGCATGCCACCAATACGCGTCGCTCGTCCCTCGTCGCTGGTCGCTCGTATCTCGTGAAGCGTCGTGCGTCGTGCGTCGCGCGTAGGGTGTGCACCGCACACCAACGCCACCTCCAGCCCCCGCGGGGCGGCCGTGGGAGCGTGAATGCGCGAAGCGTCGTGCGTCGCTCGCCGCCCACGCCGGCAAGCTTGTCCCATTCGGCGATGCTCAGAGCTTGCCCTGAGCACTGCCGAAGGGGCAAGCTCTGAGTGAAGTCGAAGCGAAGCCCACTCTGTCCTGGTTCTCCTGCGTAGACCTCTTACTGGGGAGCCAGCCGAGACGGCGCTCGTAGGGTGGGTTCTCAAACCATGCGTCAGAAGCTCCCCTGCCCGCCTCCGGCCTGCTTCCGTGCATTTTTCCCTTGCCTTCCGCGACCCTCCCAACCATAATAACCAACACTGAGACTTCGACGGCGCACCTTCGACATGCACCATATCACCGTCTGCGGGCCGGACACCCAACGCAAATGGGTGTGAAGCGACAGAAAACCGGGAAAATGACAGGCGAAAAGGCCAGAACAAGTGCCTGCCCAACTATTGCCAAGGTCGTACGGGAGATATCGGCTAAGCATGTTCTACGTACCGTAACTCTGATCGTTCATAGAGTGAAAGGAGGGTGCGACGATGATGCTGAAACAACTCCTCAGACTTGTAACCATTAGCAGCGCGGTGTACCTCGTAGCCGGCTGCTCGATCGTGGATCGCAAGAAGACCAGCGGGCTTCAGGACATGGCCGTTTGGAAAGCTGAGTCTGAGCGGCTCGCCCAATCGCAGTCCGCAGACGAAGAGAAGTACAACGAGGCACGTGACCAAATCGCCGGGTATATCGACGGTCCACTTGAGGCGGAGATCGACGATGTCGCGGGCAGATGGATTGGCACGATCGACTTGAGCCGCGAGTGTATCCCCCCGAACGTAGTGACGGCCGTTGATGATTTCAAGCAGTCCGCCGGTCGTCCCATTCGGGTGATAAGTCATGACACGGTTCTCGTCGATATCCTTGATTGGATCAAAGAAGCCCTGCGAGAGAGCCGACAGGCCAGCGCCAATGCGCTGAAGGCAAAGCTGCAAGAGCTGAAGTGGAAAGACTGGGATTCGGTTCACAATGGCCACTGACCCGATCCGGCTCTCCGTCCTGTCTTGCCGGGTGCGATCTTCCGTGTTCTTGATTGCAAGGTCAACACGGGGGCAGGAGTGCGCCCCATTTTTCAGGCCGACCTCCAATAATAGGGGACGGCCGGCTATCAATGCCCAATGTCGCCATCCGTGGTGAGTGGCTGTCCCCGTTTGTCGAGGATGTCCCAGAGATTCCTTATGTTGCGCTCATGCGTGCCATGTTCCCACTCGCCGCGAGGCGGCTCATAGAAATACGGAAACATCGTCTTCTGAGAGAAACGTTCCAGGACCTGTTCAAGGGACAGGCCCTCTTCGCGCGCTGCCCGGACGCCTGTGAGCATCTTGCGGTAGTAGTCACGGACCGGAACGATGTCGTTCTTGACCAGCGGCGGGCTGTGCGAGGGGACGACGTGATCGATCCGGACATCGTCAGGAAGAAAGGAATCCAGGACCGAGATGAAACGATTCACATCCTGTACCTGCGCCGTCGTGAAGATCCACGGCAATCGATACCGCTGATAGATGATGGCGCCGCTGACCAGCAGCCTCTCCTGCGGGACGTAGATGAGGATGTCGGATATCGCGTGGCCGCCTTTGCCAAAGAAGACCAGTTCCAGCGTCAGATCCCCCAGGTCCAGCGTATGCCTGTCCGCGAACGTGAGGGAGGGTTTGACCACCTCGTAGCCTTCTTTCATGTCCTGGGTGTACAACTGCCAGAACCGGGTCTCGCCATGGATCGTCTCGGTCATCGCGCGATTTCCCGCCACGCGGGGCAGAGCGTCTCGCAGGTTGCGCAGGTTCGCGGCCGCTCGATCCAGGGCTTTACGATGCAGTTCGGGATCCGTCTGCTCGTCTACGAGCCATTGCATATCCTGCGCCAGGTTCTCGTGCCCCACGATCGTCGCACCCTTGAATAGACAGTTGCCGCTGGCGTGATGCATGTGGCCGTGCGTGTTGATGACGTACAGCCAATCATCCCGGCCAAACACCTGCTCGATCCGCTTCTTGATCGGCGCCATGATTCGAGGCGACATCTCGGTATCGATGACCACCAGGCCCTTCTCCGACTGAATGGCGGTCAGATTGCATCGACCGGTCCCGATCCAGTAGGCCAGGAGGACGCGCTTGGATAGCCTCTCAATGCGCACGTATCTCGCAGCATCACGCGCTACAACAGCCGGATCGGTTGGCGTGACCTTCGCCGTTTCCTGCGCCGCGACGTTCGTTGCCAATGCCAGGGCTGACAGAAGCCCGAACCATTTCCAGTATGCTTTGATCTTCACTTGTCTCCCATCTTGATTGTTTCGATAACGGTCATTTCGCAGGGGCATGGGGTCACACCTCGAACTACGAATCATTGACGCAACTCGCTTCCTAACTGCATGGGCTGACTCGCACTGCGCGGCGATGTGCTTCGCGGAGCGGCAAACTTATGCGCCTTCTGTTCAGCCGGTCTGCGACGGCTGGATGCGAGAGATACATTGCCGCCCGCCGCGAAGCGTGGAGGTTTCGATCTCGGCATCCACGGGCCGGCCCAGAATGTCGGAATAAACCTCCTTCAACCAGCCCACGGAGCATTGGCAGAATTCCGGCGGCGTCAGTCCCACGCGGACGAACGCGCAGGGGCACGGACTCGGCTTACCCACGATGCGCATGCGGCCCGTCTGCTCGTCGTATTCAGACGACTCCTCAATCCATTGTCTGCGCAAGGCCGCCACGAATTCTGCGGGCTTACCCTTGAACTTCTCCCTCTCCCGCTGCGATGCCTTGGCGCACTCACGTCCCATCGTTTCCAGGACCCGTTTGCGGGTCGGCTCATCCAATGCTGCGACCAGACGGGCCATGCTCTTTTGCATGAAATCCACCTTCTGGCGGAGTTCCCTGACTTGCGGATTATCAGAAGGCTGAGCCGGTTGTGTCGTTGCGGCCCCTGTGCAACAGCACATGCCGAGAGAGCAACCTGCAACCGTCAGAAAGTCCCTGCGTTCCATGGTCGTCCCTTCAAATCGGGGGGGCAGTGTATCTGTTTCTCAGGTCTCCGCCGCAGCGTGGAGACTGTTCGCTCCGCAGTGCCCCATACGCGGCTTCAGTCCTCTTCGATGAAGAACGTCGTCAACCGCCGATGGCTACGCTGCGCGACCCAGTGCGCAGCGCGCGCAACAACGATTCGCCGCCAACCGTTCCATACCCACACTCTAACCCCGCCGTCGCCCTTCGTCAATCGATTCCCTTTGCCAGAAATCGACCTGCGATCTCTGGCTCTCCATCCGCAAGGTCCTCGCAGGCCGGATGAGGCAGAGACGCTGGTCCGATCACCTCCGCCGGAAGGTCTGCCCGTCCTCCGGGCGAATCAGGTAAGGATGGCCCGTCGCGTCCCAGGCGACCTTCATCATGGACAGGTACCAGGTCGCACCGTTGTCGTCGTTGCCCTGGAAGAACAGGTACATCTGTCCATCCCGATCCGCGAAGACGCCCGGATGGCCCGATTCGCTGGAGTTCCACTGGCCTGCGTCGCCGTTGGGCAAGAGGGGATGCTGCAAGAGTCGGGTCCAGGCGATCCCGTCGTCGCTGACGGCGCAGCCGATCTGCTGGGGCTCGTTGTTGGGGGTATTCGGGGGACAGCATACTCGGTATTCGGGGGACAGCTTACGCATTTCGGGGCCTGGGCGGCTTCGACTTCGTTGTGGCATCCGGGTCAGTGCTTCCTGGCTCGCCGGGAAGCGAGACGGGGTCAGGTCCCTTTTCTGCCTGCCTCATAGCGCCATCGGTGGTCCAGCAGCCGTAGGGGTGGACACCGGCCACCGATCTCCCCACGGCGAGAATGCGGGCGTTTATCTTATGCCCGTGGGCAGTTCGCGAATGCGAAGGTTGCGGAACTTGGCTTTGCTCTGATCGTATCCTTCGCCACCAGGGTGGACTTGAAGACACAGCGTGCCCTCTGGAGGAACCCCCTTAGTCGATGCGGCCGTGTGCTGAAAATCCGTTACCTGTGTCCCATTGATCCACACTTGGATCCGGGCTGGCTCTCCCTGGCAAGAGATCTTCAAGTGGTTCCAGGCCCCTTTCTTGAAGTGTTTGATCCCTTCAGGACATTGATGGACGAAGCCTTGGGTCCAGGGGCAATAGATGCCGCCAATGTCCCCACCGTCCCGATAGTCAATGGTCACCTGGTGGCTCTTTCCATCAGGTCCCACACGCAGAAAGACTCCACTGTCGAAGGGCCAATCGACCCGGGTTTCACACTCGAACTCAAAGTCTTTGAACGTGCGGAAGGTGGTCAGGAAGCCCCCCTGGCCGGGCGGGTCCTGCATACCGACAATCGCCCCATCTTCCACGTACCATTTCCCGTTAACGCCATGGTCCGGCAAGCCATCGTGCCGCTTCCATCCGGTCAGCGTCTGGCCGTCAAAGAGAGACTCCCCGGCCTCCGGGGCAAAGCGCTTCAGACGAATCGAACGAAACCGAACGGTCATGGGAGGTCCGGCATGAAGCTGAAGCGCCAGAACGCCACAGTCAGCGGCCTTGGCCTTCTCATTGTCGATGAGCATCATGGTAGGTACGCCGTTCAGCGTCTGAGTCAACGTGTTTCCCCGGGCGGTGATGACGTACTCGTTCCAGCCATCCCGATCGACCGCCTCGGCAACGGCCGCGTCACTGCTGATCTTGTCGACGACAACGCTCTGGCCAGAACCTCGTTCGACCTTTTCGCCTCGATTGACCATGATCCCCCGGGCCCGCTCCTCGTAGAGGATCCCCGTATATCGATGGTTGGCGTCAATGTCGGCCTGGTAACCGCCCACGACCCAGTTGCCATAATCCCGGCTGCGATACTGAACGCCGGAGTTGCCGCCTTCGATCTTCCAGGACAGCCGGAGTTCAAAATCGCAGAGCAGTCCCTCACGCCAGATCAGAAAGGTGTTTCCCTGCGTTGGGTTCTCTGGCGTTGTTCGTCCCACGATGGCGCCATCGACAACGGACCAGAACTTGGGATTCCCGTCCCACCCGGTGAGCGTCTTGCCATCGAAGAGCTGCACGAATCCCGCCTCACGTTCCTCAGCGGTCAGTGTGTTGGCCGGTACGGCCCAGGCCGCCGAGCCCAGAACGCCAATGACTGCAAGCATGCCGACAAGTTGTACGTTACGCATTGATGGGCCTCCCTTTTTCATAAGCTATCATGGTCGACACGATGCTAAACGCAGAGGTAGGCATCAGTCAAGAGAGAGGTAGGCAGCTTGGGGGCCAATGCGGAGTGCGGTACGTTCTCTGGTGGGAATCGGGGGACAGCTCACTCATTTCGGCGGGCGTTGGCGGCTTCGACTTCGTCGTCGCATCGGGGTCAGTGCTTCCTGGCTCGGCGGAAGCCGAAGGGCTCTGGCGGGGGTTCCTCCGGCGGAGGCATGAGCAGGCGGATGGCGTCCACGATCGCGACGATGTCTTTGTCGTGGCCCTGCACCTTCTGTTCCAGGCGGTCGAGCTTGGCGGACAGTTCTTTGTAGGGTCCGAGCATCTGCTTGAGCCGGACAAAGGCGCGGACGACGAAGATACTGGCCTGCACGGCTCGTTCGGAGTTCAACACGCCGGCCGCCATGATCGCGCCGTGCTCGGTGAAGGCGTAGGGGCGGTAGCGCCGGCCTCCGCGTCCCAGGGTCCCGTTTGAGATCACAGTTTGTGATTTCAAACGGTTGAACTCCTCTTTGTCGAGTTGGAACATGAAGTCGGGGGGAAACCTCCCGATATTGCGCTTGACCGCCTGTACGAGGACGCGTGTTTGCACGCCGTAGAGTCCGGCCAGGTCGGCGTCCAGGATCACCTTCTGGCCGCGAATGATCAGGATCTTGCTCTGAACGTGCTCGACAGGGACGATGGACATCGCTTCGGGCTCTGCGATAGCGTCGTCGCCAAGGCTGGTGCTTCGTTTGGGTCGTTTTGCCATGATCTCCCTCTCGCGGTATTGTCTCGGTGCCTCGTTGCCGCCGCCTGGCTGCTGCTCCAACCGTTATTATCACCAAGAACGGGCCTGGGGGCAAGGGGAAAAGAGCGGCCGTCCCGAGCGACCCGCGACAGATACGAAGGCGCGAAGGGCAGAAGGGTGAGAAAGGTGCGGCCAGAGGCCGTACCTCGTATCTCGGGGTTCGTATCTCGTTTGTTCAGGTCCTGCCGCCTACAGCCTCCGGCCTGTCGCTGCATTTCGTCCGCGAGCGAAGATGGCGTGGCGGGCGGCGCCCACCCTGCGCGCGGCAAACGGCGATATGCCCCCTCGACGCCGCTCGGGGCAGGTTCTTACGAGCACACTACGAACGGTGACATGCGCTTGCGGGCGAAATGCGAACGGCGGCGCGGGTCGCGAGGGGCCTGCGCCGCCGTTGGCATCGTGATGCGTATCGTTCGGGATGTTTACTGGATTTCGATGACGGAGTTGAGTTCGCCGTAGGGGTTCAGCTCGGTGCGTTCGTTGTACGGGTCCTGCTGCCACTGGCCGTCGACGACGAGGCGGTAGCGGTAGGTGCCGTGCGGGAGCTTGAGCTTGGCCTGCCAGACGCCGCTGTTGCCGACGCGCTCCATGGAGGTGGCGGCCGGCTGCCAGTTGTTGAAGTCGCCGGCGATCTGGACGTTCGTGGCGCGCGGGTAGAGCGTGACGAAGACGACGGCGTCGCGGATCTGGCTGACGCCGTAGTAGTCGGAGAGTTTCGTGTCGGTCGTCGCCGGGACGGCGGCGAAGGTCTCGAGGGGCGTCACGGACGAGGCGGCCGCGGACTCGGGCAGCTCGATGAGCTCGTCCTCGAACGCCGGCGTCTCGGCGGCCGGCGCGGCCACCGGCTCGACCGGAGGCTTCACCACCGGCGGCGCGATCGCCTGCGGCACGGGCGCCGTCGCGGGGGTCGGCGGCCTGGCAGGCGCTTCTGCCGGCGGCGTGCGCGTCGGCGACGACGCTGCCTGCCCTATCGCCGGCGCGGGCGATGCCGGGCGGGCCGGCCCTTGCGGCTGCGTCGTCCGCAGCAGCTCCGTCGCGCTGGCCCCGATCGATTCCAACTGGTCCGCCAGCGTGTCCACCAGACGCTTGCTCTTCGTCACCAGACGCTCGTCGGCACCGATCAGCTCCTGCGCCAGCGACCGGAAGTCCTGCTGACCCTTGCTCGCCGGATCGTACTCGTTGATCGGCTGCCCAAAACTCGCCGCTTCTTTTATGCGGGTATTGAAGTTAACCACTGTTTTGAACATGCGGTCGGAGAAGTGGGAGCGGAGCTCGGCGAGGATCTCGCGGGCCATCTTGGTTCGGATGTCGTACATGCTGGCGAGGACGCGGACGGAGACCTGCTGCTGGCAGCGCTTGCACAGGATGCTGAGCGTTTCGAGCTGCTTGCTGAGCCCGTGCAGCGCGAAATATCCGGTCTCGACGGGCACGACGACGTCGGTGGCCGCCCGCAGCGCGTTGAACGTCAGCAGGCTCACCGCCGGCGGGCAGTCGATCACCGCGAAATCGTAGTCGTTCGTCACGCCGTCGAGCACCTTCTTCAGGCACGTCTCGCGGTCGGGAATCCCCGCCATCTGCTGCTCGAACGCCGACAGGTCGATGCTCGCCGGCGCCAGCTCCAGCCGCTCGCCGATCTGCCAGAGAATCTCGCTCAACCGCATCGGCTCGTTCCGGCTCTCGCTGATCAGCACATCATAAATGCTCTGCTCGATCTGCTCCTCCGGCACCGCCAGCCCCACCGCACAGTGCGACTGCGAATCCATGTCCACCAGCAACACCTTCTTGCCCAAATCCGCCAGGGCGCTGGCCAGATTGATCGACACCGTCGTCTTGCCGCAACCGCCCTTCTGATTGACCACCGCGATCGTTCTCATCTTCGTCTCCGTCTATGACCTTCGATACTGCCGTCCTTGACCCGAGGGCCGCGGCGACCAGCGTTCCAGAAACCCGCCTATTAGCACTGATGCGTCGGATAGTAACGCATATTCTCTTTTCGGCAAGGATCTGCCGAAAACTTTATCCTTTTATGGGACCGGCCCATAAAAAGACCCGCAAACTTCACAATTGGACCCGTTTATCGGCACTGATAATCCCGTTTTTTGCCCCGCCCTTCGGCCCGCCAAGCGGGCACCGCGCACCAAAGCGCCCCAAGCGCCTCGCCGGCCGCCACGCCGCACACGACGTTAAGAGTCTTATTATTATAGGACGCCAACGCCCGCCCCATACCGGCGGCCCGCAAGCCCACCGGCCCGCGACACACCCGTTGCGCGTAGTCCTATCCCACCTCCGCCGCCATCATACGACACCCCCCAACCCAACGTCAACCCCCTCCCCGCCAAGGAATATCCGCTGTGCCCCCGCCCCGCCAACGTATTGGCAGGGGCGAATGATCTCACCCCGCGACAGCGTGGTGTGCGAGTGGTAGGGGCGAGGCATGCCTCGCCCAAGTCCTGTCAATAAGTGAAGATTTGCTGTTTCTCGCTCTGCCCGTAGCAGTTGCCCTGCGGGTTCTCATGATCCAACATCCAGTTCGCCGGATTGGCCTCGACATACCGACGGATCCGGCTCAACTGCTGCTCGCTGCGAATGACATGCTCGTAGTGGTTCCGTTGCCAGACCGCTGCGCCCGGCGTGCCTCCAGTCTCATTGACTCGTCTCGCAACCGCCGACTTGTACGCCCCCACAATCAACCCAAGCGATTGTCTTTGGGACCCGATCGGCGCAGCTGGTAGGGGCGAGGCATGCCTCGCCCTCCCATCGCCAATCACAACGATTCCATGCACGTGATTCGGCATCACCACAAACGCATCCAACTCCACGTCCTCGAAATGGTCCGGGATCGCCCGCCAGCATGCGGCCGCGATCTGGCCCAGCGCGCTCAGCCGGACCTCCATCCCTTCGACCTGTCCCAACGGCCCCTGCCGATCCGCGGTACAGATCGTCACAAAGTACGCTCCCGCCTGCGCATAGTCATACGCGAACCACCGAATCGACCGCCGATGGTGCTTCCTCGGATCGTACATCAGTTCTCTCCCCTCGTGTTCCGGGCGAGGCATGCCTCGCCCCTACCAATCCTCCCCGCACGCTCCGTAGGGGCGATCCTGGCCAATTGCTTACAGGAATTCTCGTACGAGAAATTCTGTAAGGTGTCAGATGGAGCGCCTTTGGACGCTACGAATCACTCCTTCAACTGGCTGGCGGGTCGACCCTACAGTTCATGTGCGATTTCAGCTCTCTGCCTTCGAGCCACACCCCCGCCTGCGCATAGTCATACGCAAACCACCGAATCGACCGACGATGGTGCTTCCTCGGATCGTAGGTCATTTCGCTCCCGTCCCGTCTCGGGCGAGGCATGCCTCACCCCTACCAGTCCTCCCCGCACGCTCCGTAGGGGCGACGCATGCGTCGCCCTAGCCCGCACATTCCCGGCCGGCCCCTCCGGCCATGTCCCATCATACCACCCCCACCGCACCCCGTTCAACCCGCATCGCCATCCGTTGCACCCGCCCCCGTGGTAGGGGCGAATCATCATTCGCCCTTACGTCGGATCGCAGGTCATATCGCGCCCATCCCGGGCGAGGCATGCGGTGCCCTAGACCACCACATCCCGTGTACTCACCCCGCCGCTTTTGGCGGCCCTTCGCATCAGTTCCACCGGAATGATCCCAGGTCGCTCCAATAGACATGCACACCTGCCGCGTAGATGTGCGTCTCCATCCTTCTCATCACCTCTTCGTCCATGCCACGACTCTGGACACGCAAGAGTCCAGGTCATCGCGCACCTGGTAGACCCAAAAGCGCATGATGTCCCAACCAAGCTCCATGAGGCGCTGATTCCTGATCTGGTCCCTGCGGCACAATTCGCCGTCCCAGTTGCGGTGGTATCTTTCGCCGTCGATCTCGACGTTGAGGCGTCTGTCTTGACTGACGATAGCGAAGTCCAATATGTACTTCTCTACGGGATACTGGGGCATCGGACGAATGCCAGCTACATACAACGACCTATAGAAAAGCCGCTCCCATGCCGAGACGAGTTCTGGACGTGCCACCGCTGGATATTCAGGGCCGTAATCCTTGGACGTTCTTGGCTCAGGCAATTGACCGGCGCTGCAAATCCTGTCGACGTAAGAAGCAAACCTTGCCAGATAATCCACGGTACAGTTCATCGCTGCCGCGCGGTCGCCCACAACGATCAAAGCGGCCCGTGCCCGAGTGATGGCCACGTTGAAAAGGTTGGGGTAATGGTTGAGAAACCATAGGGCGCCACGCGGCGTATCATTGCCGATCGCAGGGGAGAAGAAGATCACGTCGCGTTCGTCACCTTGAAAGCTGTGTACGGCGTCGGACAGGAAATCGGCGTTCGCCAAGTGTGCCAAGAGACCGTCTCGCTGATAAACCAGATCGCGAATCAAATTTGCCTGGGCTCGAAATGGGCTAACAACACCGATGCTGCCGCGATAGCCTTGGCTGACCAGGCGCTCAATCTCGGCAACTACTTCGCGTGCTTCTTGTTCGTTGACAGCTCCGCCTGTTCCTGGGCGAATGCTCTTTCCTTGAACGTGCACCCACCGCACCGCTGCCTGACCAGCCCAAGGACGTCGCAGGCGGTCGTAGTTGGTAGCCACCCTTAGTCGCCCCTCATAGAATTCCTTGTTCGAGAATTCGATGATGTCCGCGTGGGAACGGTGATGATCGCGCAGAGCCACGATATCCTCATTCCGACAGAGGCTGCTGGCGAGATCGAACAGCGATCGCGTGGAGTAAGCCCATCCAGGATAGTCATCCACGCACTCGTGTTTAGTCAACAGTTGTTGATCTTGCTGCTTCGATAGCGTACTGATGTGGCGTAATTGCATCGGGTCACCGATCACAACCACACGCCGCGCCCTGAATAGGAGGGGGAGCGCCGAAGCTATATCACACTGGCTTGCCTCATCCACGACAAGCAGGTCGAAGAAGTTGGCCTCAAAAGGCACGCGTCCTCGTGCCGAAAGCGAGGTAACAGACCAACACGAAAGGACCGAAGCGATCTGCGGAAATAGCTGATAATACCGGCGGAAGACATCTCGTCCGAGCTGTCGATTCTGCTCGTTGGATGCCACGATCATCTGAAGCAGTGCGCTATAGTCACCCAGCAATCTGCGTTGTTCAGGGCTCATGCGCGCCGGTTGAAGTCGCAGCCATGCTTGCCATAATGCCTCAGAGTTCGCCGCCAAATCGGTCGTAAGCTCCTTTCGAGAACCGCTCAGTTGCTCAATAGAAGAACTGTCCGTTAGCGACGCCAGCTTTGTGAAATATGTCTGAGCCTCAGCCAACTGCACAACCCTGTCAGCCACCTTGTGCCCAAACTCGATCCATTCGCTGATCGTTGCCGAATCGGGCGATTCCCTAGGCATCGGCAACGCAAGCTGTTGCGCCATTTCCTGGAATGGTCCGACTCTCTCTGCTAAGCGCGCGAGACGTTTCGTTTGAATGACCGGCCAGATGAGCCGCGTCAGAAATGATTGTTTGCCTCTGTCCGCCTGATCGACAGATGTCTGAAGACATCCCGCCGCCAGTTGAATCTCGCGCAGGTCCATCGACCGAGACCGTCTGAAAACCTCCTCGCCCATGTCGTGACGAGCTCGCTCGACGCGCTGCTCAAGGGCATCGACTTCATTACGCAGTTGGACCACCGACTCGAATGCTGCATCCAAGGCATCGGATCGTTGCTGAAGCGCAGCGTGTGCCGTCATGCACTCCCGATATCTCTCGCGATCATCCTCCGTAGCGGTGGCGGCTAACAGGGACACGAGGTAGTCTGCGAGGCGTGCCTGGTACTCATTTCTGCCGAGGCGGAGCAATAGCGGTCGAGGTCCCAACGAGTTCACCCGTGCCTCAACGACATCCACAGCCTTATTGTTCTTGCTTGCGAGCAGGACCGTCTTACCTTGCCAAGCAGCGTTGATGAGGATCGACGTTACGACCTGTGACTTGCCTGTCCCGGGCGGGCCCGTGATGACCGTCAGGGGATTGGAGAGAGCCTGTCTCACTGCCTGTCGCTGTTCGGTGTTGAGCGGCAAGACTTCAAGAAGGGGCTGCTGGTCCGCTGGCGGAGATTCTATGATCTGCCTGGTCAGCCATCTACCGAGGACAGTGTCACGATATTTGCCTTCTTCGACCGACTGCAACATCCCAAGCTCGCACTCAAGCCCCCTTGTGTAGGGAGAGCGTTCAACGGCTACAAGAATGGCACGATTGTAAATGCCCTGTTGCTGCAATTCGGCCAGAGAAATGCCACTGCTCAAGGCATACGGATCGGTCTCCTCCAACCAATCCCAATCTCCCCGAACCTCCCGTAGGCGCGCAATCAGTTCGTCGATGTCAGGCTGGTCACCCGTCCCAGTGCCCAAGCCAAGCTCTTCAGCGAGCTGAATGGCCTCGTCCATAAGGCTCGCTTCACTTGTGTTAGACAGGGATCGCAAAGCCTGAAAGTTGATCTGCGGCAGGTCGTTACTCAGGGTTGGATTTGCATATCTACTGTCACCATCCTGGAACGAGAAGAGTAGGAGAGGCTCAACCTTGAAGCCTTCCCAATTAGTCTTGCGCGAGCGGATCAGGTTGAGGCGAACCGGGTAGCCCAAGGAGATAGCCTTCCGGTTGCGATCACGCCGAAGTTTCGCGAGGAGTTGACGTCCCTCCTCGGAATCAAAGGGATCACTGCAGGACTCATCAAACATCGGTAGCGACGGCAATTCGACGTAGCTGGGTTGGGCGTACTTTGACGAAGCGAACTCACTCACGCCACCGACATCATCATGACTCAAACAATCCAGGTAATAGCGACAGAGCTTAGCTAAAGGAGTCTCAAGGCGCTTCGGGCCTTCCTCTTCGCGCGTGTCGATTCCGGAGGCTCCCTTGAGGTACCAACGATACGCCCTGTCCTGTTGCACCTTCGCCTTCAGTCGGCCATGAAGCATTGAGTTCACAAGCTTCCTATCAACACCGAGCTGTGCAGCGATATCTTTGGCCTTCTGTCCAGGGCTGGCTGTAATCGTGTCCAGAATGCGTTCGTCAAGAGTCATGGGCACTTCCCGGTTCTTCGGCACTTCAGAATCTGTCTTCGTGGCAGATTTCACGAGGTCGATGCAATCGTACCGCGGACCGCAGATACCCCTAAAGGGACAATCTCAACCTGAGATTCGCTAAGGCAAGCCTTACGTAGACTTTCTCGCCAGGCTGTTCCTGTTCATACTATCGGCAAGAAGGGCGTATGCGCCCAGCAAAAACCGGGTACGCCTGGATGTGCGCGGCCACTCTTCTTCGGTGGCGTGCAACCCATACGGACTATTCTCGACCTATGTTGCATTCGGGATGGTCGAAGTCGCCGGGGTCCACTTCCTTCACCCAGTACTCGCACGGCTCCTTATCCCTGGCATGGCACACCTGCTGAATTGTCTTTTCGGCGCGCGGCAGGGAGTCCGACGGGAAGACCCACCCGTACGTCCAGGGCCCGTTTCTACCTTCAGGGCGAGAACACACACGAAACCATTTGATGATCGACATGGACGGTCCGCCTCACATCGCGCTGCGAGAGCTCGTATCGTCATCGCACAGATTCGGCGCCCCTTCTTCCCGGCGTGGGAACCTGCGCACCGTGCCCATGATAGGCGTTCCCGACGCCCTGTCAAACTGCGGAAAAGGATTGCTGGCTATGCGGCCGTCGTTCGTGTGCAAGGGCGAGGCATGCCTCGCCCCTACCGGGGGACGGGATTTGGCGTACGGCGGGGCCGGGCCGGGGTAGGGGCGAATGATGGTTCGCCCCTACGATGGATCGGGATCGGGATGGACCGCTCGGCCTGCGGGACGCATCTACGCATTTACGCTTGTACGCTTCTACGCTTCTACGGTCCGGCTGCGGCCGGGGCATCGGGGAAGTTGAGGCGGGCGAAGGGGCCGAAGAGTTCGCGGGCCTTTCGGTCGTAGGCCTTGGCGGCTTCGATCTCGTCGTCAAAGGAGCCGAGGTAGTACTTCTTTCCCTTGCAGGTGAGCTCGGCGACCCACTTGTTGCGCCGCTTCTCCCAGCGAACGCCCTTGTACTGCGATCGTCCGCCGCGAGGGCGGGTATTGCAGAGGTTCTGCTGGCGGGTGCAGACGCGCATGTTGCGGCGGCAGTTGTGCAGGCCGGAACCGTCGATGTGGTCCACGACCATGTCGTCCGGCGGCTGCATGATCTCGCGGTGCATCAGGATCGCCTTGCCCCGGTCGTTGCGAACGGCGTAGACCTTGCCGCACGACATCTGGGCGGTCCACTTGTACTGGCTGAGCCAATCGTAGTCGCTCGCGTCGACGACCGCGAACAGGCCCTTGGTCAGCGGGATGTAGCGGACCTCGTCGTCGGCCGGATCGGGCACCTCCGTCCAGACCGGCTCTTCCCGCCGGCGACGGTAGTTCGCACAGGGCTTGGAAATCGTCACCTCGCGCAGGTGGCCCGGGCACTCGGCACAGTTCGCGCAGATCAGGTTGCTGGTCCACGTGCCGAACGGGGCGATCCGGCAGTGGTTGAGGTTCCAGTGGGCGTAGGCACAGTTGCGGCAGCTTCGCATGGGTTCCTCCGGCGTTTCTCGCGCGCACGTGGATTGGGGCGAATGATGATTCGCCCCTACGACGTGCGGGTCTATCGTCGGTTTCGGGCGGCCACCCGGGCCGCCCACGGCACCACCTTGCCCTGCTGGGCGAGAAACGCCTCGCTGCTGCGAAGCAATTTACAAACTACACGATGTTTGGCGCATCTGCAACAAAATTTTCAGGAAAAGTAAAAAAAAGACGGGGGCCGGAAACGACCGTAGCCGGGCCTTTCGATGGCGGCCCGGCTACGCGCTGCGTGTGAAGATGCGAGTGGATGCTTAGTCTTTGATCTGGACCTTGACGGCCTTGCTCCTGGCCGCCTTGGGCAGCGTGATGGACAGCACGCCGTCCTTGCAGGTCGCCTCGACCTTGTTCGCGTCGACCTCGGCGGGCAGACTCACGTCCCGGCGGAACGAGCCATAGCTGCTCTCGGCGTAGTAGTAGCCCTTGTCCTTCTCTTCGCGGGTCTCCTTCTTCTCGCCGGAGATGGTCAGCGTGTTGTTGCAGACGCTGATGTCGATGTCGTCGGCCTTGCAGCCGGGCACTTCCGCCCGCACCAGGACCGCGTCATCCTGCTCGGCCACGTCGATGGCCGGCCAGGCGTTGGAGCCGCCGAACGGCCGATCCAGGCCGCGGAAGAAGCTGTCGAACAGGTCGTCCATCTCGTGATGCAGTCTGGCCAGTTCGCCTCGGTTTCGCTTGTTCAACGATAGCAGTGCCATAGTCATTCCTCCTTTTCATTCTCTTGACCACGACTCATTTCGTTTTCGGTTTTCGACCACATTGTTTGTCCACTATAGCCTTGTGCAAATCGCGTGCCAGACGGCGCGGGGCCGGCCGAGAGGCCGTTTGCTGGCCGAAAACGCGCATTTTCGCGGCCCTTCGCCGCACCCGCCGCTGCCAATTTGGCACCGTCCGCCACCCACGAACCGCGAAGCCTGACCCAGCGGCCTGACCTGATCCGCGAAACAGACGAAGGAGAATTGGCGCGCTCGTGCAGGCAGAATCGGGCAAAGCGGAGGGGAAGATGCCAGGAGGCAGGGAAATCGTGCCCTTCGTGCTTTACATTTGCCTGTCCTGGCCCTATACCGGGCGGTGCCAATGGGAAACTTGCCATGAGAACCCAATCGACCGATACCGACAGCAAAACAGAAGCGGCGTGGATCGCGCTGCTCCAAGAGGCGACGCCGGCGCGGAAGTTCGCGCAGGTCCGGTCCCTGTCGGAGCTGACGCTGAGCCTGTCACGAAGGGCGATTGCGCGCAGAAACGGGCACCTTCGGGAGGCCGAACTGCAAGTGCTGCTGGTTCACCATCTGTACGGAGCCGAACTGGCGGATCGCTTCCGAGAGTACCTGAAAGACAGAAGCCGTGAAGAAGCCTGATCTGCTCGCCGCACTCAAGCCGGTGATCGACGCGTTCGACCGCCTGGCGATCCCGTACTACATCGGCGGGTCGATCGCCAGTTCGGCCTATGGCATGCCTCGCGCGACGATGGATGCGGATCTCGTTGCCGATCTGGCAATCGTTCAGGTCTCTGGGCTGGTCGCGTCGTTGCAGGATCAATACTACGTCGCCGAGGCCGCGATGACGAACGCCATCGCCAGCGCGTCTTCCTTCAATCTGATCCACCTGGAAACGATGGTGAAGATTGACGTGTTTATGGCGAAGAAGGATGCCTACCACCAGGCCGCTCTGGCCCGGAGGCTCACGGATCGATTGGTGGATGACGACCCGGATTCGGTGGTGTGCCTGGCGTCGCCCGAAGATGTCATTCTCAGCAAGCTGCAATGGTACGAGATGGGCCAGAGGGTCTCGGAGAGACAATGGCTCGATATCCTCGGTGTCGTCAAGGTCCAGGGCGATTCCCTGGATAAGGAATACCTGCTCAGATGGTCGCAGGCTCTGGGCATCTGCGATCTGTGGCGACGGGCCTGCTCGGAGGCCGGCCTGAGGCCCTGATCTCGATGTACATCGCGGGTCTGCACTCAGCGCAACACGACGCACACGGACCGTTCGCAGATTGCGAGCGCGATACACATCAGGCGGGCGATCGGCATTCCCATTGGACTGTGGCGGCTTGACTTGGGCGGCAACGCGCGACACTATGTCGGCATGAGAAATCACAAGCCAAGACTCATGGGGGACCGGATCATCGAGGCAAGGGTGCAGACGTGCTCGCCGTGGGGGGTGATGGGCCGGCGGGTGTTCGTTTCGATCCTCGCCGCGCTGGTGTGGATGCCGGCGACCGGGCGGGCGCAGGAGGCCTCCGCGCCGCAGGCCAGGCCGATGGTGGGCGTGTATTACTATCCGTGGTACCGCGCCCAGGGTACGAGCCGGGCGAGCAACTGGCGGCAGGCGCTGCGGCAGCGGCTCGTGCCGGCCCAGGCGCCGAAGCTGGGCCGCTACGATTCGAGCGATCCGAACGTCGTGGGCGACCACATCGCGCAGAGCGTTCGCGGCGGCATCGCGTTCTGGGCGTCGAGCTGGTGGCGGCCGGGTGACTACACCGACACCACGCTGCGCGACGTCATCCTCAAGCACCCCGACGCCGGCAAGCTCAAGTACGCGATCCACTACGAATCGACGGGCCGCCTGGGCACTTTCGTCAACCCCGACTACAGCCGGTGGATCGACGACCTGACCTATCTGGCGAAAACCTACTTCGAGCATCCGTACTACCTGCGCATCGACGGCCGGCCGGTGCTGTTCGTCTACCTGACCCGCGAGTACTTCCGCAACAAGGGCCACGAGGCCCTGCGCCAGATGCGCGCGACGTTCCCGAACCTGTACCTCGTCGGCGACGACGTCTTCGGAGCCGGGTACAAGGCGGAATGGGCGAAGAATTTCGACGCGGTTACCGCGTACGACGTCTACGGGCAGTCTGTCGGCCGGCTCGGCGGCACGCACGCGGCGATTGAAGCGCTCGCGACCAACTACGCGACCGCGAGAGCGGCCGCCAACAGCGTCGGCGTCGCGTTCATGCCGACCATCGCACCGGGCTACAACGACACGGCCGTACGCCGGGGCCATCCGGGCCGGGCGCGATACTTCAGCGACGTCGAGGACTCGCAAGAAGGTGACATCTTCCGCGCGATGATCGCAGACGTGGCGCTGCCGAACCTCGACCCCAAGTGCGGGCGGATCATGATGGTCACGAGCTTCAACGAGTGGTACGAGGACACGCAGATCGAAGCGACGGCAGGCACGCAGCCGGCGACGGCCAAGGACGACTCCGACAGCGGAACCGCGCTGACCGGCGGCCAGCACTACGTCGATTACGGCACTCTCTACCTCGACCTCCTCCGCGAGGCCCTCCAATAGCGCGGAAAGGACACGCCCATGAGCCAGACCGGCAAGACGCCGAGTGACAGTGCGGTCGTGACGCGGTATCTGGTGATGCCGCAGCAGGCCAATCCCCAGGGGACCGCGTTTGGCGGCGCGATCATGGGGTGGATCGACATGGTGGCGGCGATGGCGGCCGAGCGGCATTGCGGCACGGAGGTCGTCACCGCGGGCATCGACTCGCTGTCGTTCAAAGCGCCCATCCGCATCGGCGACCACGTGGTGCTCGAAGCGGCGGTCAACTACGTCAGCCGGTCCTCGATGGAGGTCGGCGTCCGCGTCACCCGCGAGAACCCGACGAGCGGCGACCGCCAGATCGCTACGACGGCGCATCTGACGCTCGTGGCGCTCGACAAGGAGAAGAAGCCGACCGCCGCACCGCCGCTCGTGCCCCAGACCGACGAAGAAAGAAGACGGTACGAGAGTGCAAGAGTGCGCGTGCAGCAGCGCAAGGAACGACTCAAACAACAGTTGTAGGGGCGAGGCAT
>Ga0116183_1002688_pt1 | contig 18835 bp, 25 predicted proteins | sample AD_UKC078_MetaG_FD_89753 | JGI IMG/M metagenome (GOLD analysis project Ga0116183, IMG submission 89753) | Active sludge microbial communities of municipal wastewater-treating anaerobic digesters from USA - AD_UKC078_MetaG | ecosystem: Engineered > Bioreactor > Anaerobic > Digestate | place: USA... | reverse complement strand
TGAGAGAGTGCAGCGAACACGGTCAACATGAATTTGCCCGTAGGTGTGTCCGTGTCAATCTTCTCCTTGTGGCTGATGAGTGATGTAGTATAATAAAACTTGACACTCCAACCTCAAAGGGATAAAATAGGAAAAGAAAAAAGGGAGGAAAAAGGGATGTCAGAAAATAAACAATATGAAAATGAGTACAAGGTGCAGGCAGTAAAGCTTGCAAAAAAGATAGGTGCGGTAAATGCAGCGAATGAACTTCAGATACCCGTAAATACGCTGTACGGCTGGATCAGAAAAGCAAAAAGTGGAAGTCTTGATATTGGCTGCGGAGAACGCAGTCCGGAAGAATCTCTGAATATCGCAGAAGAGAACCAGCAGCTGAAAAAGCGGATCAAAGCATTGGAAAAGGAAAACAAGCGCATAAGCGAAATGAATGAATTTTTGGAGGATGCAGCGGCTTTTTTCGCTGCCAGCCGTCAGAAATCGGGAAAGAACAAAGATTGATGTATATTGCAATCCGGACAGATGACGGCAGAAACATCGGAAAAATCAGTTTTTACTGCAACACGCTGCAAGTCAGCAGACAGGCGTTTTACGATTATCTTGAGCGTAAGGGAAAACCCTGGAAGTATCAGCCGCTTGCTGACGCTATGCTGAAAATTCATGATGAGGACGAAGAAAATGAGGATTACGGCAGAGTGCGTATGTATCAGGCACTCAAGTACAGAAAAGAAGTCGGCAAGCTTAATGGGATCAAAATCCCGTGCGAAGCAACCGTCCGCAGCGTGATGGAGCAGATAAACCTGATTCATAGACCCAAACGAAAGCCAAACGGAATCACAAAAGCAGACCGGGAAGCCCGTAAATCAGACGACCTTCTGAAGCGTGATTTTACAGCAGATGCACCTTTGAAAAAATGCGTTACAGACATTACTGAAATCAAGGCAAAAGACGGAAAACTGTATGTTTCGGCGATTTTTGATTGCTATGACCTGATGCCAAATGGTCTTGCCATGGCAGACCATATGCGAGCTGAACTATGCTGTGAAACACTGAAAAATGCGAACTTGCGGTATCCGGAGATTCGCGGAGCCATTGTGCATTCCGACCGCGGCAGCCAGTATACAAGTGCTGCGTACAGAGCTGCTATCCAAAAATATGGCATTGCCCAGAGCATGAACAGTGCTGGAGGAAGATGCCACGATAATGCAAGATGCGAAAGCATATGGGCAAGAATGAAGGAGGAATTGTTTTATAACAGAGGAAGAAGATCCGAAAATTATACGATTGAAGCATTAAAAACGATGGTCTGGCGATATTTCATGAGCTACTGGAGCAACCGCAGAATCTGCTCGGCGATCGGTGGCATCCCACCAGCTGTAAAACGGCACAGGTTCTATTCTGCTTTGACTATCGCTGCTTAACTTCAAAATCCTTGCGGTTAATGTAGTAGCTTTCCTATATGGATAAATGTCCGAAACAGCCTAATATCAACATTGATGAGCCATATCACGAGAATTTTCATGATATGGCTATTTTCAAAATACTTGACTTTTCTTCTATGATGATGTATAATATATATAATTACAGTACATATGAGGTGGATAATCATGACTGATATGCAACCGAAGAAAATGATCATACTTGATATTTTGGATATCCTGCGAAAGCATACCGATGAAGACCACAGACTTTCGCAGCAGCAGATACAGAATTTGATGGAATCTGAATACGGAATGAAAGTTGACCGCAAAACAGTCAGACGCAACCTTTCCAAGCTGATTGAATTTGGATTTCCTATTAAATATCGTGGCTGCGACTTTGAAAATGATGTTATTGTCCGAAACAGCAAAAACGGAGAAGAAACGATACTGACAGACTGGTATTATGTTCATGAGTTTATGAATGGTGAGCTGCGTTTGCTGATTGACAGCGTTCTGCTGACGGACGGACTGTCAAAAAAAGATCGTCTCAGCATGATTCGCCGCCTGGAAGGACTGTCAAGCAAGTATTTTCGTTCTGAAATATCCAAGATCGATATGGATATTTACGGAAAAGTTCTGAACAGGGAAATCCTGATGACTCTTGAAAATATCGGCAGCGCCATAGCGGACGGCAAGCAGATATCATTCCATTACTGCGACTGTGGACTTGACGGGAAACTGAAATTCAGGCTCGACAGCAGTGGCAAAAAGAAGCAGTATACCGTCAATCCCTATCAGGTTATCTCTCAAAACGGTCATTCTTATCTGATAGGTAACCTACCGAAGTATGATGACCTGACGCATTTTCGCATCGACCGCATCAAGGACTGTCAGGTGATTGATGCACCTGCTAAGTCTCTGCGTATGCTGAAAGGCTTTGAAGCAGGCATCAGACTCTCGGAGTATATTAAGTCTCACCCGAATCTCTGGAGCGGAGAACCGGTACATATAGCATTCCAATGCAAGCAGTATATGATGAATGATGTTGCAGACAGCTTCGGCACAGATCTTCGTATTGAAGCGCTGCCTGATGATATGATGAAAATTCATGTCTATGCAAGTGAAAGCTCAATGCTGCACTGGGCGATACAGTTTGCTGATGCGGTTGAGGTGCTGTCCCCGCAGGGGTTGCGTGAGCAGATCGTCGAAACGCTGAGAAATGCTCTTGAAAGATATGAGCAGTAATAAAGGCTATTATTAACACATTTTAATGTGGTGTAATAACAAGGAGGAAATATTATGAGCAAATCAATAACAGAAGAAATGGTGAAAGATGTCATTAAAGAATGGGCAAGAAATAAAGCCGAAAATGGGGAGATCATATTCGATGAAACATTTTGCGGCGGTAAATTCGTTCGTTATAAAACTGATAAAATGACATTATTGATCCCTGATAATATTGAAGGAAAGTTAAGCGGATGGAAACGTCCTGATCATTACGCATATGAGATTGAGTGCAACCAGACGATATTAAATCTCATGCTTACATTCAGCTATACCAATATTTCTGATGAGACTAAGAAGATCTGCGAAAAACTATGGAACAATTTCAAGATGATGCCCAAAATGGATACTGAGAATTCCGGCGATAATTATTTCAGACTGTGCATATATGATGCCAATATCAAGGAATATAACGAGAAAGAGATATATGAGGCAATGGACAAACTGTTTTATCAAATGAAAGGCTACGAAGAGTTCATTTGCTATAAGCTTCAGGAAGGAAAAATATAATTATAGATCAATACAAAACGCCCTTTTAACTTAGGGCGTTTTTGGTACATGGGCAATGATATAATATAATCACAAAAGGAAAGCACAGTACAGCAATTGGCATACTGCATATTTTAGATGATACTTTTTTGTGCAAAAGGGAGAATTTTCTGTTGAGCCGCCCACATCTTCGGAATTTCAGTTTTTATATGCTATGATAGAACCGTAAAGAGAAAATCTTGCTTATGTCAGGAGGTAGCATATGGATTATATCGAAAGAAAACAGTGGATAGAAGCTTGTCAGATGTTCTTTGATGCTTGTGCAAGGTAAATTTGCAATTCTGTTTCATAATTGATACAATATTACAACACGAGTCAAGTAGGGGGGGAGATTACGGATAGATATACAGTTGATGGTTTCATTCTAGGTGATTGGAGCGGTCTGGATAGAGAAGCAGAAGGCAGGCAGTGGAAGATGCTTGAGGCTCTTGACAGTATTCTGTATTATCACTTTGAAGAAGCTCTTGCGCGGAACAGTGCGGTGTTTCAGCTGACACTGAACGGTGTTGACATGGAATGTGCATATACAGTTCGGGAAGGACAGCTACATTACACCGCTACCAGAACTGACAACCAGAAGCAGGAGCATTATCAATTCATGGTCGACGTAGACGAAGTTTATGACTCGATATTATCAGACGACATTACGCAGGCGCGTCTGGTAACCGCGTGGCTGGTGGCAGGATGGCATTTTTAGTAAAAAAGATAGATTCAGGAGGAATGTTTATGTATCAGTACACCTGCGATTCAAAGTATTGTGCCACCTGTTCTTGCTGGTCAGGTGAGCGGAAGATCTGCGACCATTTCGGATCAAGGCTTGAGGTCAGCAGCCCGATGGCTACGGGAAAATGTATGAACCGGAAGTCAGGCTATTTCCAGCAAACCAAGCAGGCAAACGGCGGATGCTCTGCACATGAGAAGTGGGGAGCGTTGAGGTAATCAACTCGTTTAATATGTTGTGATATACATATCATAGATACCGCCGCTTTTTGGTACATCGCTCGTAATATAATATGCTCACAGAAGGAAACATGGAAAACTCTTCCCATAGGAGGTAGCATATGGACTATATCGAAAGAGAGCAATGGATAGAAGTTTGTCAGATGTTCTTTGATGCGTATGTCAAGTTTCAGATCGACGGTACAGAAGCACATTGGTACGGGTGCAACTATAGAAACATCGAAATTGCCTTTATTGACTGCGGTTACTTCGTTAAGGTACAGCTGTATTGTCCGGAGGTGCTCAGAAGCCTGAACGGTGATTATGGCAGGTCAGCAAAAAATACAGAGGAAATCATAAGAATGCTGTACTGGCTTGCGTGGGAGGCAGAGAAAAGAAATTCTTACGTTATAAAAACAGCAGATCTCGAAGAAGAGTATCAGCAACTCAGAAGGATACTGACAGAGAAATACCGTTTGTGTTACGACGCTTATTGGGAGGAGGATTACTGGAAAGAAACAGGTGAGGAAAGACTTAGCATCCAGCTTCATGGCAGAGAGATAGAGGTTCACTTTTCTCCCAATGCTATGTGGGATGCCAACGGATACATAGACGCTGCTCTTTTCTGCTGCGAGACCGGCAGAAGTTGCTCGATTGTCGTACATCAGGAAGAAAAGGATCCGAAGGAGATCATCAGACTCCTTCAGGATATGGCTTCTGAACCGGAGATCTTAGAGTTCAGCACCGCTGATTCCGAATGGGAGCATGAGCTGATCAGAAATTATTTGGTTAGCAGCCGTATAAACGACGATCTGCTGATCGAACGTTATCCATTCTGCTGGGTTCACAGTTGGAACGGCGTAGTTATCAAAGAACGAATTCTTGTACTTCACAACAGACAGATCAGATTAAAATTCGAGCCGCAGGAAGACACTTTACAGATCATTGTTGATTGCATGGAAACGGGAAAACAATTTACGATGGAACTTCCTAAACGCTGTCGGGAAGTCGAAGAGATTGGCGAAGAACTTGTCTGGAGGATACAAGAACTGGCATGGGAAGCTGCATAAGTAACCATGGATAAGGAGGAATAACTATGGCTTGGGATAATCCGAGTGGAATTCTTTCTCCTAACGAGAGAGACAGGCTCAAAAGAGAAGCCGAGATATTCGAAGAGGCTCAGAGAAAAATGCTGAGGGAAGAGGAACAGCGTGCCGTAAAGCAGCGTGAAGCGGAAGAACGACGCAGAGTTGCTGAGCGTGATAGAGAGCAAAGGACACGCGGAGCGGAAGAACGTAGAGCAAGGTACAGTCAGCCAAGTGTCCAAAACCGTGGAATAGCGATACTGGAAGAACGGTTAAAGGCAATAGAAGAAAAGATAAGAGCCTCTGAGCGCACTCCTGAGGGGATAGTTTATAGGGCTGAAAAAGTCGGATCATCTTATGTTGGCTCACGTGATTATCTCCAGGCAAGATACGGTATCGATGCGTATAAGCATAACCAATACAGGCTCACACGCGGTGGCGGATACAATATCCATAAAATAGAAGAGCTCATTGCAGAAGATTATTCTCCGGACGATCCAAACTGGAAAAGATACGAATGTGCGGAGGTCGAGACGTTATTGAGCCTGGAGGAGAAACAAAGGGCAGAGTACGAGCCGAAATGCAGAACGCTGATAGATTTCATATCGAAGATCAAGGCTGAGCAAAAGTCTGTAAAAGATGCTGATAGGGAATTGATGGACAGAGCCGAAAAAGTTCGCTCTTCTGAGATCGGTTCGGCTGAGTACCTCATAGCCCGATACGGCGAGCACGCTTATCAGACGATGTTCGATATGGTGATCAAGCAATTAGGAATCACCAAAGATAATGCAAATGCTTATCTGTCAGGAAGCTACTCAGAGGACATATGGAGATCATGGGAAGATAAAGAACTCGAACAGCTTTTAGGTAACCGCTGATAGGAGGAATTGGTATGACAGGGGCAGGTTTTTTTGATTCTATCAAGGATTCATGGCAGCATTATAAGGAAGAAGAGAAAAAAAGAGACGAGGCATGGCAAAGAAAGTGCATAGAAACACAGGAAAAGGATCGGGCTGCACGACAGAAAGCTGCTGAAGAAGCTGCTAAGAAGGCAAAAGACGAAGAGAATTGTAAACTGATTCGGCAGCAGATAATGCAGCTCAAAGTGAGGCGTGCCGAAAGAGCCGAGTCGTGCGAGATTGGTTCAGATGGGTATCTCAGGGCAAGATACGGCGACTATGCGTATTCTTCGATGCTCAAGGTCGCTGCCAAAGAATTGGGATGCTCCGAGAAAGAAGCAGCCGAATTCCTGACTGAGAATTATTCAGAAGCACTCTGGAAACCATGGGAGGACGAGGACGTAGAGCTCTTTTTAGGGAACCGTTAAAGAAACATACGGCGGTTAACAGGTTGATATGCTCAGAGGAGGGATAAGAAACTAAACTGCTCAAATGGAGAATTATAGTCACGTTCAGTTTGCTATAATCACAAAAGAAAATATTTACATACGAATTTTAAGGAGGAAAACATATGCGAGTAACATCATCACAGGCAGCGAAAATTCTGCGTCAGCTCAACGACGAACTGAGAGCATTACAGCTTAAAGAAGCAAACTCCAGCAGCTTCGTAGCTGCAATTCAGGAGGATGTCGAATCTGTACGTCCTGAGTACAATTTCAAGGAAATGCGTGATGCTCAGGCAGAGGTTGAGTGTAAGATCCGCAAAGTAAAACGCGCAATAAACGTGTTCAACACAACAACAATTATCCCGGATTTTAATATTACGATTGACGAAATGCTTGTATATCTTCCTCAGCTTAATGTGGAATGTGCTACCCTCTCTAAAATGAGAGATGCAATGCCGAAAGTGCGTGTCAACTCCGGTTATTCCGGCGGCGGAAATATTATCGACTATAAGTACGCAAATTACGACATCGAAGAAGTTGGCAGGTATTACACAGATATTTCCGAATTATTGGCAAAAGCTCAGACAGCACTTGATCTGGTCAACAGCACTATCGAATTTGAGATAGACATTTGATGTTCTTTCCGTTTATGGTTCTCATGCCTCCTTTTGAATATGACTATGTTCATGTTCAAGGTTATCGTTGTCCGTTATTATCTTTCTTTATTGGTTTAGGTCAGGGTTCAATGTTTCTGACTTCCAATGAAAAAAATAATTCGACTGTGAGAACTGTAATAAAAACTTTATTGTCGGCGGAAGTTCGGTTTCAGGCTGGCATTCTATATGCACATAATATAATTCAAATATAGTTTTTTCAGGAGGTATTAATTATGGATATTCGAGAGAGAAATTACGTCATCTATCAAACTGCAATTGATTACCTGTGTAAACACGCACATGGTATGACAGATGACATTCTTGCAGAATATTTCTATAACCCCAAAAAGAACAACTTGGACGAGGCATTCGGAGTTGTTGTTTCTTCTGCTGTGGACTGGCACAAGCCTAAAGCACGAAGAATTGCCTACTGGGACAAACGCCGCAGCAAAATTATAGAGGAGGTGGTAGGCAATCATAGCATATCATACGTGCAGAATACATTTAAAAACGATCCAAACTCTCTTTATTCTGCGTTTAAAGACAAACTTTCTCTGGATAACAGTCAGTTTACCACCGACGTATGGCTCAGTTATGCGAATTGTATTTGTGGAATGGCACAGTATCTCAGTAAGTTTAATAATGCAGAAGAAATGTATGCGTATTTTGATACGTTCAAAACTTCAAAGGATAAAATCAAGCTCATCAATGAGATAGCACGTCAATCCCATATTATCAAAACAAAACACGGTTGGGGATTCGCCCTTACAGCTAACTGGTTAAAAGATATAGGTATGCAAGATTACTGCAAACCAGATATTCAGGTCACAAACTGTTTAAATTCTTTAGAGCTGTGCAGTAGAACTGACACTGTTGTTTTCAAAACGTTAGCTGCGATTGCTGAGGATGCAAAAGAATACGATAAAACCGCATCGGCATTCAAACTTGACAGAATTCTCTGGCTTATCGGAAGTCATGAGTTTTATAATCATCCTGAGATAGTCTGGGATGGAAGTATTGAGGAATTTATATCAGAGTTAAAGCAAAAAATTAAGAAAAATAATAAGCTTTACGGTTGATGGTACTTTCAAGATGATTTAGGAGATTCATATGCGCAACACAGACAAATTCCGTGGCTGTCTCATAGGCGGGGCAGCCGGAGATGCTCTGGGATATGCAGTGGAATTCAAACGAGAGGACGAGATCTTCTCCGAGTACGGCAAGGAGGGCATCACAGAGTATGATCTGATATTGGACGATGACGTCGCCGAAGTATCGGATGATACACAGATGACGCTGTTCACTGCGGAGGGTATGCTGCTTGCCGAAAACCAAACTGACAATGCTGGTTACATCAACAGCATCAGGAAGATGTACAAGTGCTGGTATCAGACACAAAGCGAAAAATATCCTGCACAAGATGAAAAGACTTGCTCTCGTCTTATGCGTGTGCCGGAATTGTTCCATAGAAGATGTCCCGGAATGACTTGCATGACAGAGATCAAGGTGGGTGCAAACGGAACGGTCAATACTCCGATAAACGACAGCAAGGGTTGTGGCGGAGTCATGCGTGTTGCACCGATAGGACTGTTTTTCGCTGATACTGATACAGCTTACGAAGAATCGGATATGCTTGCAGCAGAAGCGGCTGCACTGACGCACGGCCATGATCTTGGCTTTATTCCTGCTGCTGCATTGGCACATATCGTAAGAGCAGTTACAGAAAGCGATGTACTGCTGAAAGATGCTGTCAGTGATTCTATCAAGGTCATGGAAAAGCTGTTCCCAAATGCAGAGCATATTGTTGATTTTATTGCTATTATGCAGAAGGCTGTTCAACTTGCAGAATCGAATGCGGACGCTCTTTCAGCCATTCACCAGTTAGGCGAGGGATGGGTTGCCGAGGAGACACTTGCGATTGCAGTTTACTGCGCCTTAAAATATAAGAACAACTTTGATATGGCAATAAGGACTGCGGTGAATCACAATGGCGACAGTGATTCAACAGGTGCAGTATGCGGAAATATTCTCGGAGCATACATGGGCTACAATGCTATTCCTCAGAAATACAAGGAGCGTTTGGAGCTGCACGATCTGATTATTAAGGTGGCTGATGATTTGTATGATAATAGATGATAAGCCAACAACACTGTATAGGCGCTCTGCTCGAAACGGAGGTTTGCTATGCGAGTATATGATCATTTCCCAAATCCTGATTGTAAAGGCTGTATAATTCTAAATATCCACGGTTATCACGGCAGTCCGAAAAACAGCGCCCATACAGCGCTGCATGCGATTGGATGTGAAAACATTATTTCACCATCTATTGATTATGACTGTGAGGAGCCGGACAACATTATTGGTACTTTCAATATGCTCCGTGTGCAGTACAAAGCGGACTTGATCGTTGGCACAAGTCTGGGAGGATTCTATGCGGCGGTACTGTCTGCGCGTCATGACCTGCCAGTAATGCTTGTCAATCCGTGCTTGACACCATTTCTTCTGGATATACTTTCTGATTTTAAAACTCGTCCTTTTGTGAAGCTTTTCGGTGAACTGGCAAAGATAGATATTTCAAATGTGAGCTGCATTGTTGGAGATGATGATGAGGTGCTCGGCGATCACGCATTTACGGAGAAACTACTTGGCAATTCAAGATTTCGTAGAATAGAAGGCGGAAAGCATTCAGGTGCTACACTTCCGCTAAAAGATTATTTTTCTGAGATGCTCGATTATTACAAGAACATTCTGCCATTGAGAGATACCGCTCCGAGCATACCGCCTGATATATTACAGGATCTATATTGATGCCCTATGTCTCAGATACACTGTTCAGCCGAATGATTGTTTTCAAGAAACGGAGGTATATTATGAGAGTATACGAAGGCTATGGAACTGGTCACCCAGTCTATACAATCAAAGGAAATCAGATCTATCAAGGGTATGGCACTGGGCACCCCGTCTACACACTTAAAGGCAATCAAGTGTATCAGGGCTATGGTACGGGACATCCTGTGTACACAATAAAAGGAAATCAGCTCTTTCATGGTTACGGTACAGGGCATCCCGTCTATACGATCAAGGGGAACCAAATATATCAGGGATACGGTACAGGTCATCCTGTCTACACATTAAAGAACAACTGATAGGAGGTCGAACTATGTCCAATATTAAAACAGGCAGCAGTTACACCTTTGACAGTTTCGAGGTCACAAAAGCAAACAGTCAAGCCTTTGAGAAAGCAAAGCAGTTTGCCCAGAACGCCGATTCAAAGCCGTTAGCGATATTCGGCGGCACAGCAACTGGCAAGACGCATCTGCTCTATGCTGTTAAAAATGCAATTGAGCAGAATTCACCTGATCTCAAAGTCATTCTCACCACAACGGCTGATATGGTATCAGTTCTGACAAATATTATCAGCAGCGGCGGAACAGCAGTACAATTCCGTGAGAAGTACTTGCAAGCAGATGTGCTTCTGGTAGATGATATACAGGAACTTGCAGGAAAAGAGAAAACACAGGACGAGCTGCTTCTTCTTTTCAATGCGTTCTGCGAATCCGGCAAGCGTTTCATGATGACTTCTTCTCAAAAGGAAACAGGATATGAAATTCAGGATAGGCTGGTCATTCGTGAGTTCTGGGGAGATTTTGCAGTCATTACACGGGCGTATATCCATGCACAGTTTGAATCCAACGCAGAGCGCATCAATCAGCGAAAAGATTTACTGCACAAATCAGATCAGCTTTGCTGGCAATTAATGCACGATGCAGATTTCGATATTGATGCATTCAAGTCATATTACAAAGATGTTTGGACTTATTTCGGAAAATATATCGGATTATTCGATATGGACCGTGAAGATCTCAGGATCGTATGCTATCTGAATCGTATTGATACAATGCTGCATTGTAAAACGCCGGTCGGTCTTAATTCATGTGAATGGAATACTTGTATTTTGTTTACACACGCACTCATCTATACGATTTCTTCACATGATTATACAGCGTACAGAGGAGGATTTTTCGGTAATGGTGTCCTGTTTATACCGCTACCGCATCACGCCGGAACAGATGATAGTCTTGAAATCACGATAGATGAGTTTGATGAGTGGTTTCAAAAATTCTGTGAAGGCTATCAAAGAAGCAAACGCAGGATGCACAGGTTACATTGGCGTTTTGATTGATGTGAGGAGGCTTTTATGACCGTATCCGTATATTCAAGAGAAGCAATCGAATCTGTTATAGCTGATGGCAAGTTTCCGAAGAATACCGCCGTTATCAGCTTTTGTGACCCGGCGCTGAAGCATATTGATAAAGACTATTCCCGTGTTGATTACAGCAGTGCCTGTGATAATGTGTTCTATTGCGAAGTCGATGACCTCGACCTCGACTATCTGCCGGAAAAGGGATATACCTACGATAGCTTCTTCCCTGAAGCGCAGGATCTTGCAGAGTATATCAACAAAGCATTCCGTGACGGCAAGAATATCATCTGTCAGTGCGAATACGGACAGAGCCGCAGTGCAGGCTGTGCGGCAGCGATCATGGAGCATTTTTACCGCCGGGGCATTGACATTTTTACAGATTACAAGTATTATCCGAATCAGGTGGTGTATCACAAGGTTTTTGATGCGCTGGAGTCGGCAGCGTTTCAGCCGACAGAGTATCTTCAGCGTGTTTACGATTATTCTGGCACAAAATATCCCTTTGACAGAAACGCCATTGAGGAAAGTCTGAACAGACTGCCACAGACCAAAAGAGACATTCTGTATATGTATCTGTGGGAGAGAAAGTCGATGGCTTCAATTGCCAGACTGGTTGGATTCGAGAATTTAAGAATCGAACAGATATTATCGGTATGCCATAGAAATCTTGCGCATTATATCGCAAGCTGTATGAGAAGATGATACATCACAAGAGAAAAATAGAGCATTGCCCATTTTCGGCAATGCTCTATTTTTGTAACCGCCAACCACACCCTAACGTTGATTCGGCACTAAAAAAGCGATAAAATAGTTCCAAAGGGTTCTACCCGAAAGGAGCTGAGAATATGCCAACGATCAGAGAAGTAAAGACCGAGCTTCGTCACAGGGAGTGGGCAGAGCAGATACAGGAATGCCAGAGCAGTGGTATGACCGTAACAGCGTGGTGCAAGGAAAAAGGTATCAGCCAGCACACATACTACTCACGCCTGAATGTGGTGAGAAAAGAACTGCTGGAACGAGCTGAATTGCCTTTGCAGCAGATCGTACCGCTGAGTGTTTCTCAAAGCGTCACCTGTACTACAGCTACCATGAAAACACAATGTATTGCAAGCGGTGCTGAACCTGGGAAACCTGAACCCGCTGTCCCACAAAAGATGATCGTCCGTAAAGACGGGGTCGAAGTCGAAATGCCAGCAGATATATCCGAGGGGCTTCTGCTTACGCTGCTGAAAGGTCTGAAAGAATGCTGAAAGACAGACTTAAGGCAACACCGCACAAAGCCCGCCTGTCGGCTATGCGCAGCATCTGCTGACGAATTTTCCGTCATATCACACAGAAACTCCTTGCAATACGCCAGTATTCCTGCGTCGTTTCTATGCAATCTGACGAAAAATCTGTTGGCACATCTACCACACATTCTTTGTGCGGTGTTGCCTTAACTGCTGACAATATCTACATCGTCTGCGGACATACGGATATGCGGAAGTCCATTGACGGGCTGGCAGCACTTGTACAACAGCAGTTTCAGCTTGACCTGTTCGCAAGCAGCGCGTTTCTGTTCTGCGGCAGGCGCAGAAATCGTATGAAGGTGCTTTTATGGGAAGATGACGGCTTTCTGCTGCTGTATAAGCGTCTTGAAGATGGGAAATTCTCCTGGCCGCGCAATGAACAGGAGGTCAGAAATATTACCCGTGAACAATTCATCTGGCTCACGCAGGGACTGTCGATCGACCAACCAAAGGCAATCAAAAAAGTAGCCGGCGGTGTGGATATATGCTGACTTTCCCACGATGAAAATATACAGTATGTGGACAATAATTCTACGCTTTCAAGGCACTCTTTTTCTTGAAAGATCGGGCAAATCATGGTATAATCAGAGTATCATGAACCGTCTGGAATTTCAGGGAAAGGAGTGCTTTTGCTATGACATACGAAGAACTGAAAGCAGCATATGAAGCCGCTGTGCAGAAGTGCTCTGAGCTTGAAAAAGAAAATGATGAGCTGAAAAAATCGAACGAGGATCAGGCTCTTCACATCGAGCATCTGGAAGAGCAGATACTCAAACGGAACAAGATGCTCTTCGGACAGAAAAGCGAGAAATCGAAATTTATCTGCGATGGGCAGATGGATCTGGACGGTAATGTGTTCAACGAAGCGGAAGAATTGTCAAATCTTTCTGCCGCTGAGCCTACCGATGATTCCATCACAAAAAAATCGAAGAAAACCGGAAAGCATCGGGGAAGAAATGAACTGCGTGGTGATCTTGAAACGAAAGAGATCGTGCATACGCTCCCCGAAGATCAGAGAAAATGTGCGGTCTGCGGCAGTAAGCTCGTGCCGTTTTCAAAAGAATACATCACCACACGGCTCTGCATTATCCCTGCGAAGATCTTTAAGATCACATACTTTCGTGAGGTCTACAAATGTGAACACTGCGATAAGCACGAAGATATGGCGAATATTGTGAAAGCTCCGGATCTGACTCCTGCGCCTGTCATTCCAAGAGGTCTGCCGGAAGCAGAGCTGATCGCATATATCGCTGAGGCGAAATATCTGCTTGGCGAACCGCTTTACCGTATGGAACAGCACTTCAAGATGCAGGGCATCTACCTGAACCGCACATCGCTTGCAAACTGGATCATCAAAGCTTCAGAATGGCTTATACCTGTTGTGACGCACTTCTGGAAGTATGCTTACCTCGAACCCGTCCTGAACGCTGATGAGACTACGCTGCGTGTCCTGAAAATACAGGGAAAGCCTGTGAAAAAGCTGGGACAGATGTGGGTGGTCTGCACAGGAGCGTCAGCAAAGCTTCTGATCGCGATCTATACCTATCGGGACAGCCGTTCAAAGGTGACTGTGGAGGAACTTCTCGGCAGTTATGACGGTATCGTGCAGACCGATGGGCTGGGGTCTTATGGTTCGGGAGAATATCTGCACGCAGGCTGCTGGTCGCACGCTCGCCGCAAGTTTGTGGACAGCATACCTGAAAATGATAAAAACAGCAAAGCGGCAAAAGCTGTCGGGATCATCGACAGAGCATTTGCTTTGGAGCGTGAGGCAAGAAAAGCAAACGTCCCGCCGGAAAAGATATTGGAGATGCGGCAGAAAGAGGTAAGACCGATCATAGAAGAATTCTACAACTTCATCGGAACGCTCAGACCGAGCAAAGGTTCACACCTTGGCGCGGCGGTCACCTATGCCCTGAATCAGAAAGACAAGCTCCTTCTGTTTTTAGATCATCCCGAAGTGGAAATGACAAATAATCTTGCAGAACGCACCGTTAAGCCTTTTGTGATCGACCGTAAGAATTTTCTCTTTTCTGCGACGGATAAGGGTGCAGATGCGAGCGCTCTCTTCATGAGCGTGATCGAAACAGCCAAGCGAAACGAACTTGAATGTGTTTGGTTATCTCTCCTATCTGATGCTGGTTCTTCCTTCGTGGGGCAAAACGCCCTCAGACGAACAGCTTGACAGCATCATGCCGTGGAGTGCCGCACTGCCTGAAACCTGCCACAGAACATATCATCAGATCGTTGAAAACATGGCTGAGGTTAAGTGACAGCTTCTCATCCACAGTATTTCATAGTAACTGACAGTATTTCACCGCACAGTAATTCACAGTAACTCACTGCAATTCATTGTGATGAACCGAATACGGGATTTGAGCCGAGGTTGATCTCGGCTTATTTTTTTGCCCGCTGGTCTGGTTGGAGGTTACAATTTTCAAAGTGCCAAAATTGCACTTTGGAAGAACTACTGCCCCCTAAAATTATCGCTTAACAGGAAATAAGAACCAAAATCAAATTTTATTACACTGTTTTCAGAATTATTTTCTGAAATTCAAGAATAGAACTTGACAAACGGAGCATAATATCTTATAATAGAGTAGAGGAGGTGTAAGCTATGCTATGTCAGTTTACATTTAAGAACTATAAGTCTTATAGAGATGAGACGATTCTGGATATGCAGGCTGTAAGCAGTCAGGGATTCGAGCATTCTCTGCTTCCTGACGGAAACAAGCAGGAACTGCTCCCTGTCGCTGCTATCTATGGTCCCAACGCCGGAGGAAAGTCCAATGTTCTGGATGCCTTGAAGTGTCTGCATAGTCTTGTTGTATTCCCGATTCTTCTGTTCAGAGGTCAGACAACAGCACAGACTGTAAACTGTGTTCCGTTTCTGTTTGACGAGAAGACACCGGAAGAGCCGACAGAGTTTGAGATTTTCTTTATCCCCGACGCAAAGTTTGAGTATCGTTATCAGATCTCTGTTCAGAAGGGAAAGATCGTTGAAGAGAACCTTTACCGCAGAAAGCTTGCACCGAACAGTCGTATCAGCACACTTTTTGAGAGAAGTGACGGAGAAATCAAGCTCGGAGCAAGCATCCGCAAGCAGTCGATCAACACCGAGGTCAACGAGCAGATGCCGTATCTGTCATTCCTTGCAATCAACTATAAGATCGAGCCTATCAACATCGCTACAAAGTGGTTTGAGATGTGTATCATTAAGAATTATGCAAATCCTTATGAGGAGATGCAGCTTGTGATGAGGGCAGACGAGGTATCCAAGAAGAAGCTCGTGGAATTTCTGGTAGATGTTGGTATCACGATCAGCGGAATCCAGTTCGTAAAGAAGGATGACGAGCATATTGAAATCCTGTTTGATCACACTGTAAATAACCACACCTATCAGCTGCATCTGTCCGATGAATCAGACGGCACCCAGAAGCTGTTCAATGTTCTGCCGCTTGTTATTATTGCACTGACAGAAGGACGGTTGCTTGTGTTGGATGAGCTGGATGCAAAGCTGCATCCGAAGCTTCTCAGATTCCTGATCATGCTTTTTAAGAACCCGGAGATCAATCAGCATAAGGCGCAGCTCATCTTCACATCACACGATATTTCCACAATGAAGAGTTCGGTGTTCCGCACTGACGAGATCTGGTTTGCCTATAAGAAGGATGACGAGGCAAGTGACCTATATTCGCTGTATGAGCTTCGTGATGAGAACGGAAACCGTATCGGTCCGAATACAGCTTATGATAAGCAGTATCTGGAAGGTCGGTATGGTGCAGACCCGTATTTCCGTAACATGATGGAGTGGAGGTAATGAGATGTCGAATAAACCTCCGAAAAAGAGTGATGAAAACAAGCGCTGGCGTAAACCACGCCGTGACAGAGGAAGCCGTATCAGTCCGGAATATCATCTGATTATTACAGAAGGCTCGAAAACTGAGCCGTTGTATTTTGAAGGACTGAAAAAGGCTGTAAACCAGAAATATACTGGAAGAATCGAGATAGTCGGTCTCGGTGAAGGAGCGAATACTCTGACAATTCTTGATAAAGCTGAAAAGGAACAGCTCCGTTCCGGCGGAAAATATCGTCATATCTGGATCGTGTACGATAAGGATGACTTTCCGGAAGACGATTTTGATAACGCCTATTTCCGTTGTCAGGAACTGTCAAATTCTTCTGATACAGTCACCTACCATGCTCTGTGGTCGAATGAGTGTATAGAACTGTGGTTTCTGCTGCATTTTGAGTATTTGCAGTCCAATATTCACCGTGACTTATACTATCCGAAACTCACAAAACACCTCGGAAGCAAGTATAAGAAAAACAGCTCTGAAATGTTTGAGGTTCTGTATCCGCAACTTGACGAAGCTATCAGAAATGCGCAGAAACTGCTTCAGAACTATCCGGATGGCTCGGCACCGTCTCAGTGTGCTCCGGGAACCAGTGTTTATGAGATTTTTGAGAAGTTGAAGGATTATCTATAATCCCCTAAGTATGAATGCAAAAGATAAAAACTAATAGGAAAGGATAAAAACATGAACCTTAACTCCGAATTACAAGATAAACTTGATGCTCCTGTCAAATCGTTTGAGGTTGCATTTAGATCATATGTATCGTCTTCAATTATTATCACATACACAACTGAAGATGCACTTAAGAATGAGATTGTTAAAAGAAACGACAGCCTAAAGGATTCAAAAGCCATTTTTTCAGGAAAATTCACCTCAGAAGTCAAAAGTATTCTTGGTGGAAAAGAGTGGAAATCTTTTTAGGATAATATCAAATTTGCAAAAGAATGCTATGATAAACGGTGTCATGCTGAAGAACATGATGTGAATTTCGTGAGTCAAGTTATACTGTTGACATATATGTTTCAAGATATATTTCAGCCATTGATACTCCAATTTGGATCTCCTACTGATTATCTTACGTTTTCACAGAAGTATTATGAAGTTAGAAATGGCCTGTCACATAGAGCCTCTTCTATTATATCTGATACAGATGCAGAAGGCTGTCTAAAGTTTATTCAAATTGCATCTGGTTTGATATCATCCGATTACTATTGGTATTGTAACAAATCAAAGATTGATAAATTGATTTCAGAATACTACCAATCCCTAAATGCAGGAACCTTATCGTTTGATAATTTGGATACAGCTCCCTTTCCAAGTAATAAAATTGTTTGTAGAGAACCTGAAATAAACGAGTTATTTAAATATGTTTGTGCATGGGATGGCACCAAACGTCTTAGGAACAAGAAACATATTATATGTATTTCGGGTTATGGCGTAATTGGAAAAACATCCCTTGTTCTTGAGTTCATCTCACAATTATTGTGTAAAATGAAACAAGCGGATTACTTAGGATTACGTCCAAGCTTTATTCTTTTTTATTCTGCTAAAGAACAAATGATTGACATTAATGACGAGACTGGATTGATTAAGAAAAAAAGAGTAAAGAGTCAATTTCGCGACTTAGAATCCTTTAAAGAATTACTCTATAGTGACTTAGAAATATCAGATTTTACGGATTACTGGAAATCTGACGGCTTAATTATTGTTGACAATTTAGAATCTTTAAATACAGATGAGCGTAAAAAAGTTGTTGACTATCTTTACGAGGAATTACCATCAAGTGTTCAAGCTATAATAACAACAAGAATTCCTGAAAGTGATGTCGATTATTCGTTGCCGATTAGCAGTTTTAGAAATGAAGCAGGAATTAAATTTATAGAGCAATATTCACTACAAAATGGTTTCAAAATTGATTTGACTGACGACCAAATGAGTACATTGGTTAAGTATTCATTTGGAAATTTGATATGACTAAACCTTTCTAAACCCGCACGTTCAGAAAGGTTTTTCATTTATAAGCTGTTGTTGCCTATATATCGGCAATTACGGCTTTTCTTTTTATCTGAAATAATTGGTTATGATACGACTAAAAATCTGAATTCTGTAAATAAAAATCGAAGTGTTCTGCACTTTTTTCATTTTTTATAATATTCTTCTTCGTATTCATCAGGCGATTTATAGTGATTGGTTGAATGTAGGCGCTCGGAAT
>Ga0116183_1002684_pt1 | contig 18850 bp, 18 predicted proteins | sample AD_UKC078_MetaG_FD_89753 | JGI IMG/M metagenome (GOLD analysis project Ga0116183, IMG submission 89753) | Active sludge microbial communities of municipal wastewater-treating anaerobic digesters from USA - AD_UKC078_MetaG | ecosystem: Engineered > Bioreactor > Anaerobic > Digestate | place: USA... | reverse complement strand
TTAGCAGCCATGGGGAGCGCCCCAGCAATTCCTGGAGTGCGGCCTGAATGGCGTCATGGACAGACGCCTGGTGGCGGAAGCGCACTTCGTGTTTGGTCGGATGTACATTCACATCCACTTCTCCCGGAGCGGTGCAGATGAATAATGCCAGTACCGGGTATCTGCCGCGGTCGATCACACCACGGTAGGCTTGCATGATGGCGTGTTGTACCACCTTGTCCCTTATGAAACGGCCATTGACGAAGGTAAACATGGTGGCAGTACTGGAACGTACGATAGCAGGTCCGGATATGAAGCCGCTGATGTCAATACCCTGGCCGTGAAAATCGAGCGGGAAAAGCTGTTTTGCTACCTCTGACCCTTGTGTCTGCATCAGCCTGCGCAGCAGGTCGCCCTTTTGTGTTTTCAGTAATACCCTGCCGTCACTAGTCAGCGAAATAGCCACATCAGGTCGGGAAATGGCCATTCGCACCACCGTGTCACCCACATGGCCGACTTCTGTTTCTGCACTGCGCATGAATTTCTGGCGTGCCGGGGTGTTGAAGAACAGGCGCTCCACGCAGATAACCGTGCCGGGTGCCATGCCACAGGCTTTTACATCGCGTATGCGTCCTCCATCAACCAGTATTTCAGTGCCTTCCGGATGTTTTGCTTCCCGGCTGGCGAGGCGGAAGAGCGATACCGAGGCGATTGATGGCAGGGCCTCTCCTCGAAAACCGAGTGTGCCGATATTTTCAAGATCGCCGTCGGTTCTGATCTTGCTGGTTGCGTGTCGTTCCAGTGCCAGCAGGGCATCTTCCCGCGACATGCCGTGACCGTTGTCGCTGATCTTGATCAAACGTCTGCCGCCGGCGGAAATCTCGATTGATATCTCGGTGGCACCTGCGTCCAGCGAGTTTTCGATTAATTCCTTGATAACCGAGGCAGGCCGCTCAACGACTTCGCCGGCAGCGATCTTGTTGGTGATATTTTCTGGCAGAATGGCAATTCTTCGGGACAAAGCATTTCTCCGACCGTCAGGTTAAAGAAAAGGAGCGGCCAAGCCGCTCCTTTTGGTAAAGATGTCTGATTACGGTCTCGTGTTGTTGGGCTATTTCTTTTCCGGGCTGCCAAACAGGCTGCTGAAATCATCACTTGGTTTTTTGGGTTCTTCTGCTTTGGGTGACGGGGTGTCGTCCCAGGAAAAATCATTCAGGTTGAATTCATCTGTTTTCTGTGATCCCGTAGCTGTGCCGGAATCGCTTGGCTGACCAGCTGGCGCGTGTGCTGTCTGCTCAAGCAGGTTGGCAAAATCAGCCTCCACATCCGAGGATTGTTTGTCGGGAGCGGGCGTGTCGAAATTGAAGTCGTCAAAACCCTTGGGCTTGGAAGTCAGCATGTCGTCATCAAAGTCAAATGGATTATCTTTGGCACCTGTTTGATCCCCTGGAGTACCCTGCATGCCGAAGGCAAAAACATCTCCCGGCGCGCCGGCAGGCTTTTGCGGTGACTGCTCTTTCTTGCGGGATGCAATCAGCTCGTCCGACATGACTTTACGTGCCTGCTTGGGTATCACGATCGGCTTCAGGCCATGCGTTTCCTTGAACGCCTGCAGGTCATTGGTACACTTGAAACAGGCATCGTTGTACTCAAAGCTGTTGTAACCGCATTTTGGGCATCTCATAGGGGCTCCTTGAGTTGATTAGTATCCTGCGGAACTAGTTGTCTTCCCATATATACTGCAGGATCGATGTTATGGCAAGGGCGGCTGTCTCCGTGCGCAGAATCCTGTCGCCCAGGGAAACCGGTATGAAACCGTGTTTGGAAAAGTGTCTGACTTCCAGTGGGTCGAACCCGCCTTCCGGGCCAATGGCGATGATCACCGAGGCTGGGGGCTGGAGTGATGATACGATCTGCTTAAGGTGCTGCTTGCGTTCTCCCTCCCAGAGCAGCAGTCGTACTTCATGGGAAGTGGCGTCGGCCGCTTCCACTGCTGTGGAAAACCATGAAACTGCCGGGATGTCCCGTCTGCAGCACTGTCGGGCTGCCTCTGAGGTGATCTTGCCCCAGCGCTCAAGCTTTCCGTTTAACTGCTCCTCGCGGATCTTGGCTACCGACCGTCGGCCACCGAACAGCCAGAAGTCGTGGGCGCCCAGCTCCGTACATTTCTGCAGGATCAGGTCGGTCTTCTCTCCTTTGGGCAATGCCTGGCAGATTGTCAGGCGGGTTGTGCTACTGACCGAGTCTGGTGGGGGCAGAGTGGCAATGATCTTTACTACAACCCAGTCCCTGTCCACCTGGTCAATGACCCCCTGGTGCTCGTTGCCGCGCTCATCTACCAGCATGACACTGGTGCCGGTGCCCAATCGCAGTACACGCACAATGTGGTTGAACAGTTCCCCGTCAAAGGATGCGAAGCCGTTACGGATGCTGCGTGCATTTATCATGAAGCGGCGATTACTCAACGGTCTCCCTCCCTTTGATAATGCATGGCAACCCAGTCACCCAGATGTCTTGTTCTTACATGCCGTAGTCCGGTCGAAGCAAACCCCTCCAGCACCAGCTGCTCTTTTTCAGACAGGATACCGGAAAGTATCAGCATGCCACCCGGTTTGAGTCGTTCTGTCAGGCAGGGAGCCAGTCTGGCAAGTTCTTCGGCCAGGATATTGGCAAGAATGATGTCAAATGTTTCTGGAATGGATTCTAGTGGGGTTGTGTCGCACTCGATCTTATCGGAGAGCTGGTTGAGTTCGAAGTTCTCGCGGGCAACCTGTACGGCTTCCGGATCGATATCCACAGCCATCACATGTCCCGCGCCCAGACGCCAGGCAGCCATGGCCAGGATGCCGGAACCGGTTCCCAGATCAAGTACTGAAGGTGTGACTGCAGCCCCTGGCGCATCGAACAGATCTTCAAGCAGTTCGAGGCAGAGTCGGGTGGTTTCGTGTCCGCCGGTGCCAAAGGCCATGCCGGGATCAATCCTGAGTAGAATGTCATCCGGCCGAGTCTCGGCCTGTTCCCAGGTCGGGACGATCAGCAGGCGGCGTCCGATCCGCAGCGGTTTGAAGTTGATCTTCCAGCTGCTGCTCCAGTCTTCGCTTCTTACCTCTGACAGAACCGGATCTGACAATGTCATACCAGGGTGCTCTTCAGACAGATGTTTCAGGTAGTGACTGATTTGGTTCATGCGGAGATTGATATCATCCCTGGCATCGAAGTAGGTTTTTATGGATACCGTAGTGGCGTGGGTTATTTCGCTTTGCGAAAATGCATCCACATCTAAATTTTCCATACAGACACCTTTACCGGATAGTCCGGTAAGAAAGTCTGCTAGCATATCGGCCAGCTCTTCCGGTACATCACAGGTGATTTCCAGCCATTTATTACTCATCTGAACTCCCGGAAGAAAATGGAAATTGTTTCAGCGGCTTGCAATGTTACCAATTTAGTATATCCTCATTTTGATGGCGCTGTGATGGACAAAACGGCGTGTTTTTCCTAGAAGTTCGATAACTTAGCAGAACGTAGACTGGATGGCAACAAAAACCTGATGAAAGTGCTTGACAAATGTCACTACTTTAATTAGAAAGATAACAGTGCGTTAATATGGTTCTTAAGATGGTGTATTATATATGAAAATCATATATGTTGTTTCAGATGCCACTGGTGAAACCGCTGAAAGGGTGATCCGGGCGGCGCTTTCACAATTCTACAAGGAAGATGTAAGGGTTCAGCGTCTTTGCCGCATACAGAACGAAGACGATCTGATGCTGGCCATGTCGATTGCCGTGCGTGAGCCTGGCATGGTGGCATATACACTGGTAGACCCGCATTTGTCTGCTGTAGCTGCCCGGTTGGCAGACGAGAACGGTTTGTACGCAGTCGATCTTTTAAGCGGCCTGATCTTCAGTCTTTCACAGTTTCTGGATGCGTCATCCATTGGCACGCCAGGCTTGCTGCATACTATAGACACTGAATATTTCAAACGCATGGAGGCGGTAAATTTTACCGTTAATCATGACGATGGTCAGGAGTTACGCAATCTGCACAAGGCTGACCTGGTGCTGGTAGGCGCCTCTCGCTCTTCCAAGACCCCTTTGGCCATGTACCTTGCCCACAAGGGTTACAAGGTGGCCAATGTGCCGCTGGTCAAAGGCATTGAACCGCCGGCTGAGCTATTTCAGGTTGACCAGAGCAGGGTTTTTGGTCTGCTGGTGGATCCGAAACGTCTTGTGGAGATTCGTACTTCCAGGCTGATCAATATGCGTCAGAGTCCACGCGGCAGTTATGCGGATTATCAGCATGTGGAGGATGAGATCAATTTCTGCAAGCAGCTTTATCGGCGTAATCCGAAGTGGATGATCATTGATGTGACTAACAGGTCGGTTGAAGAAACCAGCTCTGAAATACTGAGACGTATTGATCTGCGTAATCAGAACGCCTGAACATAATTAATTCAGATGCCAGTGGTAATGAAAGGGGAGTGCGTATGAAGATACTCGTGATCGAAGATGAAAAGAAAGTTGCCAATTTTATCAAGCGTGGCCTGGAAGAGGACGGTTACAAGGTGACGATTGTGACCGATGGCGCTGAGGGATGCAAGGTGGCCATGGGTGGTGAATTCAGTCTGGTGATTATGGACTGGATGCTACCCAAGAAGGATGGTTTAACCATTGTCAAGGAACTGCGTGATGCAGGCAGGCAGATTCCGGTATTGATGCTTACGGCTCGCGGTTCCACCGATGATATCGTCTCTGGGCTGGATGCCGGTTCTGATGATTACCTGACCAAGCCATTCGCATTTGCCGAGCTGGTGGCCCGTGTGCGGGCGTTGGTGCGGCGCAGTGAGCTGGATAGGGGGGCCGAGATTGTTTTTGCCGATCTGCGGCTTGACCCGGTTACCCACAAGGTATGGCGCGGTGGCAAGGAGATCGATCTGACGGCCAAGGAATACGGCCTGCTGGAATATCTGGTGCGTAATCCGAATCAGGTGCTTTCCAGGGCCATGATCGCCGAGCATGTCTGGGACTATGCCTTTGACAGCTTTACCAATATTATTGATGTTTATGTCAACTATCTGCGCAAGAAGATAGACAAGGATTACTCCACCAAGCTGATTCATACTGTGCGTGGTCAGGGCTATATCCTGCGCGAAGGCTAACTTGTTGTTTTGAAAGTAGCTTCTTGGTAAAAAGTGCAGCTCGGGGTTGATTTATCCAGCTGCCATGATTATAATGCGTTTACATTTAAAGGGGTGGTACCGCTGATGGCGGCCCGCCCCTTGCCGTTTCAGCTCCACTTTTCTTATTTGGGAGCTGTCAATCCGGCAGTCAGATTATTTTCATGGAGGTCTATGGTATGTCAAAACGCTTTGAACTGTTCCGTTTCATCACACTGGCGCTGGCGATGGTGTTAACTGTCCCGGCAATCACACTGGCGAAGCCGGTTGCTCCGGATTTTGTGGTGCTTTCAAAAAAACTTACCCCGACGGTTGTCAACATACGCACAGTCAAGGTTGTCAAACCCAGGCGCTATTCCCAGCGCCCCCAATTCCAGAATCCATTTGATGACCTTTTCAACGAGTTTTTCGGCCGATTCAATGATCCCCGGCAGCAGCGCCCCAGAAAGGAACAGGGGCTGGGCACCGGCTTCATTATCAATACCGAGGGTTATATTCTGACCAATAATCATGTTATCAGCGGTGCAGACGAAGTCATGGTCAAACTGTCCGACGGCCGGGAGATGAAGGGTGAAATCAAGGGCAAGGATGAAAAACTGGACCTGGCTTTGATTAAGGTCAATAGCAGCACGCCTCTGCCCTATGCAGAACTGGGAGACAGCGATGCCTTGCAGGTGGGCGAGTGGGTCATGGCCATCGGCAATCCGTTCGGACTTTCGCACACTGTTACAGCCGGCATTGTCAGCGCCAAGGGGCGCGTGATCGGTAGCGGGCCTTACGATGACTTCATTCAGACCGATGCCTCCATCAACCCAGGTAACTCCGGCGGTCCGCTGTTTGATGCGCGGGGGCGTGTGATTGGTATCAATACGGCCATCATCGCCGGTGGTGGCGGTGGTATCGGCTTTGCCATACCGGTCAATGTTGCCCGGGAGGTGGTCAAGCAGTTGAGGGAGAGCGGCAAGGTTACACGCGGTTACCTGGGGGTGCGTTTTCAGCCGCTGACACCGGAGCTGGCCAAGTCTTTTGGCCTGGAATCGGCCCAGGGCGCGCTGGTTTCAAACGTTGAAAAGGATACCCCGGCTGACAGGGCCGGAATGAGGGCCGGCGACGTGATTCTTCAGTACGACGGCAAGCCGATCAAGGATGGCAATGAACTGCCGCGTTTTGTGGCTGCTACACCGGTTGACAAGAACGTCAAGCTGCTGATCTTCAGGGACGGCAAGAAACAGGTGTTGACAATCAAGGTTGCCAGAATGAGCGATGGTGAGGTTGCTGCGGCTACTGGCGACAAAATGGAGAATAATGCCAAAATCGGCATCGAGGTCCAGGAACTTTCGCCGGAAGTGGCCAGTCGGCTTGGCCTCAAGGACTCCAAAGGCCTGGTTGTGTCCGGAGTGGCCCCCGGGTCCCCTGCCGACAGCACCGGCATTTCTGCCGGTGACTTGATAGTTGAGATCAACGGTCAACGGCCAGACACGCTGAAGAAGTTCATGGCTGTAGCCGCGAAGGTAAAAAAAGGGGATGTGGTGCGTCTGCTGGTCCGAAAACCGGACGGCACTATCATGTATGTGGCCATGAAGGCTGAATAGTCTGTTTTGTCAGATGTTGCATCCCACGGGGCGGCGTAGTTGGTCGCCCCGTTTTTATGCGAGATCAGAAATATTCCCGGTTCCCCTATGCATTCTCATGCAGTTCTGATATGATCCAAAACCCAATTTGCAATGAAAGGAAACATACGATAGATCATGGGATTATATGCCAATACAGTCAGTATTTTCCAGTACACCGTTAGCGGTGATTTACCGGTAAAGGATGAATTCGACTGGTTCTCAGCCAGGTTGTCCGGGCGTGTTTTTCACTCGATAGAGAATTCCACGGAAGAACTCTCCGAGGGATGGACCCGGGTGGATCACCCCGATGATGCCAGCTTTGAATCGCCTTCAGACTTCTGGCGTGACAACTACCTGTTTTTTTCCCTGCGCCGCGATCAGCGCAAGATCCCTGCCGCAGTGCTCAAATCACACACATCCAGGGAAGAGGGGGCATTCCTCGCCCAGCATCCCAATCTGCGGCGTACCCCCAAGAATAAACGCAACGAGATCAAGGAACTGGTGCAACTCAGGCTGATGAGCCGCTGTCTGCCCGTGCCATCCACGGTTGATCTGGTTTGGGATGTCAAGGCCGGTGTGCTGACGTTGTTCAGCCTGGGTAACAAGGTGCTGGAACGGTTTGAAGACGTATTCCGCAAAACCTTTGAAGGACTGCAGCCATTGCCCATCCATCCTTTTGCCCGTGCCCGCATGCTGTTGGAAGGTCAGGAACTGGACAAACTGGAAAAGGCAAATCAGGCCAATTCCGATTCCGCACTGGCCTTGATCAGGGACAACCAGTGGCTGGGCTGGGATTTTATGCTCTGGCTGCTGCAGCGCGGTGTGAACGGTGAAGGGGAGTTTCAGGTCTGCCGTCCCGGCCATTTTACTGAAGCGGAGCGTTTTTCGGCCTGGATTGATGACCGGATCCAGTTTCAGGGGGGCAGTGAAGAAGGTGGCATTCAGAAGGTGTCTGTCTCCGGCTCCCAGGATAGCTATCAGGAAGCCAAATCGGCCCTCAAAGCTGGCAAGAAGATTACCAGTGCCACCATCTGCATGGAGAAGGACGAAAACCTGTGGAAGCTGACACTCAAAGGGGAAACCTTCGGTTTTGCTTCATTCAAGAGTCCTCAGGTGCGTATTGAAAAAGACAACACAGTGGAAGAGATGAGCGAACGTGAGGCGGCATTTTACGAACGCATGTATCTGCTGGAGCAGGGTATCCAGCTTTTCGACAGCCTGTTCAAGACCTTTCTCAGGGAGCGTCTTGGCGATGCATGGACGTTGCGGATGGCCAAGGTGCAGGAGTGGTTGGAAGGCGGCAAGTAGTGATTTTTGTCCGTGATGTGCTGACCGTTAATGAATACGGACACGGGTAACGGACAACGGACACATAATTTATGAGGTATGCATGAAGTTTATCGATGAAGTTACATTGTTTGCATCTTCCGGGCACGGCGGCCCTGGGTGCGTTGCCTTCCGCCGCGAGAAGTTCATCGAGTTCGGCGGACCCAACGGCGGCGATGGCGGCAAGGGGGGCGATGTGGTTTTTGAGGCCTTTTCCGGTCTTTCCACATTGCTGGAGTTGCGCCACCGTCCCCATCAGAAGGCGGAAAAGGGGCACAACGGTCAGGGCAAGAACCGCCATGGTGCATCCGGCAAGGATCTGCTCATCCGGGTACCGGTAGGAACTATCATCAAGGACGCCGAAACAGAGGAGCAACTGGCCGATCTGACCGAAAACGGTCAGCGGGTGGTGCTGCTTAAAGGTGGACGTGGTGGTCAGGGCAATGCCCGTTTTGCCACAGCCACCCACAAAGCGCCCAAGTTTGCACAGCCGGGTGAAGAGGGTGAAGAACGCAAGCTGCGCCTGGAACTGAAGCTGATGGCCGATGTTGGCCTTCTGGGCCTGCCCAATGCCGGCAAATCTTCTCTTATCAGCAAGATCTCCGCTGCCCGTCCCAAGATAGCCGACTATCCCTTCACCACCATGGTGCCCAATCTGGGGGTTGTGCCTTACAAAAACTACAGATCGTTTGTTATGGCCGACATCCCAGGCATTATCGAGGGTGCGCATGAAGGGGCCGGCCTGGGGCACCGTTTTCTCAAGCATCTGGAACGGTCGGGCATGCTGCTGCATCTGGTGGATATCTCCTGGATGCCGGAACGTGACCCGCTGGTCGAATACGCATCTGTCTGCCGTGAACTGGAACTGTTCAGTCCCGAACTCGCTGCCAAGGAGCATGTGGTGGTGATTACCAAGATCGACCTGCCCCAGACGCAGGATAAGCTGCCTGAGATCAGGAGCTGGTTTGAATCAAAGGGCATCAAGGTCTTTCCCATATCATCTGCAACCGGCGAAGGCATTGAAGAGCTGCTGGATGAGATTGCCAGGCGGCTGTGGGGCAGGGTGGAAGAGGAGTGGTAATGCGCAAGGATATCCTTAAAAGCGTAAAGCGCGTGGTAATCAAGATCGGCAGCAGGGTGCTGACCGATGACGCTGGCTGTCTGGATATGGCGGTGATCGGTCGGATCTGTGGAGATATTGCTCAATTGAGGGGCAGGGGACTGCAGGTGGTGGTGGTTTCATCCGGGGCGATTGCAGCCGGGCGCAGTGTGCTGGGACTGACTGAAAAACCCAGAACCATCCCCCACAAACAGGCCGCTGCCGCGGTCGGCCAGACCAGCCTGATGATGGCCTACGAGACGGCTATGGAGCCGCATGGTCTTAAGGTGGCCCAACTGCTTTTAACCAGCGAGGACCTGGCCAGCCGTCAGCGTTTCCTGAATGCGCGCGCCACCCTGGACGCACTGCTTGGATTTGGCGTAATTCCAGTCATCAATGAAAACGACACCGTGGTGGTGGATGAGATCAAGTTTGGCGATAATGATAACCTCTCCGCCCTTGTCACCAATGTTTCCGAAGCCGATCTGCTGGTCATACTGACTGACATCGACGGACTTTACAGTGCCGACCCGCGTTCCAATCCTGATGCCAGGCTGATTTCCGTGGTGCATGGCGTAACGCGGGAGATTGAAAAGGCTGCCGGCGGCAGTTCCTCCAGCGTTGGTACAGGGGGCATGGCCACTAAGGTCGAGGCTGCCAAGAAAGCCGGCAAAAACGGAGTGCCCACGGTGATCGTGCCCGGGAAGAAGCAGGGAATTATTGCAGCTGTCATGTCCGGACAGGATGTGGGCACGCTTTTTTTGCCCGCTGCCGATGGACTGAACCGCCGCAAACACTGGATCGCCTATACGCTTAAGCCGGCCGGGCGTTTGTTTGTGGACGCCGGGGCCAGGGATGTGCTGCTGAACAGATGTAAGAGCCTGCTGCCTTCAGGTATTCTGAAGGTAGAGGGGCGTTTTGAACGTGGTGCCTGCGTGCGTATCTGTGAAGAAAACGGTCAGGAATTTGCCCGTGGCCTGTCCGACTACTCGGCTGCAGACATCGCCCTGCTGGCGGGTCGAAAGAGCAGCGAAATAGAAGAACTGCTGGGTTACCATTATTCCGACGTGATTGTGCACCGCGATAATCTGGTGCTTTTGTAACACCTGTGCATCTTTTTCTTAATTTGTTGTTGACATTGCCTGTCCCACGGGTTATATAAGGGGACCAATTGACGCGGGGTGGAGCAGTCTGGTAGCTCGTCGGGCTCATAACCCGAAGGTCACAGGTTCAAATCCTGTCCCCGCAACCAAACAATGATAAGGGACTCAAGCTTGATTGCTTGAGTCCCTTTTTTGTTATGCGATATTTTGGTAGTTACAATTATCCTTTTCAAGTCGCGATTTGGTTTGTTGGTGAAATGATAAGGCTGAGGTCGAACGCGTATTCAAGGTGATTGAAAAGCATAAGGATGAATACTGATGACCGAGCAGATTCAACTGGGCGACATCATCATTGATGTGGTCAAGAAGAAGATCAAGCATATGCATCTGAGCATCCACCCCCCGGCTGGCAAGGTGCGTGTTTCGGCGCCATTGAGGATGGACAGCGAGACAATCCGGTTGTTTGTGATTTCCAAACTGGCCTGGATCAGAAAACATCAGCAGCGGATGCAGGAGCAGCACAGAGAAGCGCCACGGGAATATGTTGAACGGGAAAGCCATTACGTCTGGGGAAAACGCTATCTTCTGCGTGTTGTTGAAAAGGATGCGGCCCCGTTTGTTGTTTTGAAGCATGACAGCATGCAACTGCATGTCCGACCTGAAACCGGCAAAGCACGCAGGCAGGAGATTGTGTCTGAATGGTACCGTGAGCTGGTCAAAGAGGTTGTCCCTGACCTGATTGAAAAGTGGGAGCCGGTTATGGGGGTCAGGGTACGGCAGTTTTTTGTGCAGAAGATGAAAACCCGCTGGGGCAGCTGCAATTATCGTCAGGGTAATATTCGGTTGAATACGGAACTGGCCAAGAAACCGCCAGAGTGCCTGGAATATGTTGTTGTCCACGAAATGGCGCATCTGCTGGAGCCGTCACACAACAGCCGGTTTATCGCCCTGATGGATAGTTTTATGCCCCAGTGGCGGGAACACAGGGATGAGCTGAAGCGTACCCCGCTGGGACATGAGGATTGGGTGGCATAGTATTTGTTTTTGGATTTATGCTCACTCGAACGGCAACGGCAGGCTGCGATCATCACATTCCGGTTCGATCACCACGACCTGCAACATGGATACCGGCAGTCTGCTGCTGATCTGGTCCACCAGCATCATGCCCATGATAACTTCATCTCCCCTGGCTTTTGATAGATCGATTGTTGCCGTAATCATGCTGTGACTCCGCAGTATTAATGAAAAGAGTCGTATAGATGCAGAAAGACCGGTGCAACTGTCAAGCGTATTCTTTGGTTTGCTGTATTCAAAACCGGACAGCGGTGTGTTAAGCCAGCGCGTCCCGTGTCTGTCAACGTAGATGAATACTGAAACTTTCTCTGGTCATGATCCTGCTTTTCGTGTATATATATCTGTCTTTGCTGCTCAGGTTAAGGGTGGGGCTACCCGCCGGTCAACGTCGAAGCAATCTTTTGATAATGCGGTATTCGCATATCTTTGGCTGGTTCCTGGAACCCTCTCAGTTCAGGGTATCCCCTGAAACTCGACCATATCCGGGGTCTGCCAGGCAGGTCCCTTTTGTTTTGCTGCCATTTGCGTTCATCTGTCAACCATCTTGCCGCAACCGGCAAATTTGATAACAGGAGATACATGTTTTGACGCTTCTTCAGATCACATCAGTAAAGGTAAGGCCGGACAACATCCTGCAGATTGAATTCAATGACGGCCGCAAGGGCGTTCTCGATGTAAAGCCGTTTCTTTTCAAAAGTGAATATCGCGAATTGACTGACCCGCAGCTTTTTCAGCAGGTCAAGACCGACGGACTCAAGCTCTACTGGCCCAGAAACCATGAGCTTTCCATTCAGATGGTAGAGGAAAATCTTCAACAAGGCTGATTTTAACGTATTGCATTTCATACAGTTTGAAGCAGTCCGGTTTGCCCGTTACGCTGACGTTTAACGGGCAGACCTGTTTTTATACGCTTCTGCTTCAGCAAAAATGAAAGGGAAGTATCATGGTTGTTCCCCAGCCATGCCGGAATTGCTCCGGTGAGACATTTGTATGGATCGGCAAGAGCGCAGTTGCGGGGCAGGACAGTCCGGTCTGGTCCGGGCTGATGTGTGTGCAGTGTCACACCCTGATCCGTGTCCATGCCCGTCCGGTACAGATAAATGCGCTGGAAAAGAGCGCCGAAGAGTCGCTTGAAGATTTGATCCGGTCTGCCCATGCCAACAGCCGGCGCGTATTTGCCGGCACCCCGCGTAAACCCCAACCCTGAGCCCCGCTTTTCAGGGATACAGCCATCTGGGGGCAGTCAGTTACACCTGTCTACAGTCGTTACCGCTTCCTGCATGAGCCGGTAATCCTCCGGTGTGTCCATGTCCAGCAGCACCCCCCGATCCGATACCTCCACCAACTGCACCCTGTCCTGATGACGGCTGATGATATCACGCAGCGTGACGCCTGTTTCCAGTTCCGCTGCCATACTCAGCGGCAGCACCAGTGGATGCCCTCTTTTTCCCTCGAAAAACGGTATAGCGATCTGGCCGGGAGCGGCGCCATGTTGTTCCAGCAACCGACGGCAGCTTTCGGCTGATACCAGCGGCTGGTCAGCCAGACAGATCATTACCCCCCGGCAATATTCAGGAGCGGCCTCCAGCCCGGTCATCACGGAACTGGCCATGTCGCCATCGGGATCGGGATTCACAACCATTCTGACCGGCAGATGTCCGATGGCCGCCGCGATGGCATCCCGGTTGGCGCCGGTGACAACCACGATATCCGTGATGCCCGCCGCAACCAGTGTCTGGATGCAGCGCACAATGGTCGGCTGGCCAGCCAGCGGCAAAAGCTGCTTGCAGTGCCCCATGCGGGTGGATTTGCCTGCTGCCAGCAAAATGGCGGACAGATCAGAGGGCATTGTTTTTCCTGCAAGCGATCAGCTGGGCGATGATACTGACAGCGATCTCCCTGGGGGTTTCCGCGCCGATATCCAGCCCCACCGGCACTGTGATGCGGCTGATCTGTTCCGGCGGATAGCCTGCCTGCCGCAGTGTCTCTTCCAGTGCCGCCTTTTTGCGTTTGCTGCCAATCAGGCCGATAAAGCCGGCCGGTGTCTGCAAGGCGGCCTTGACGGCGTCAAAATCCTGCTGGAAATCGGTGGTGGCGATGACAATGGCTGTGGAAGGCGGCACGGCCAGGCGGGCCATGGCCAGGGCGGCATCGTCAGCAATAACGAGATCCGCCTCCGGCAGCCTTTCGGGGCGGGCGTACTCTTCGCGCGGATCAATCACCGTCACGCGGTAACCGGCGTAGCGGGCCAGCGGCACCAGGGCCGAGCCCACATGCCCGGCACCGGCTATGATCAGGCTGTATTCGATCGGGTTGGGCTGGATGAAAACATGCATGGTGCCTCCGCAGACATGGCCGAATCTCTCGGTCAGATGGAAATCCAGCAGCCGTGGTGCGCCGGTGCGCATAACCTCCAGGGCCGCAGCAATCACATCCTGTTCCACGCTGCCGCCCCCTACACTGCCGATGATGCTAGCGTCATTCTTTACCAGCATGCCGGCGCCGGATTTGCGCGGTGAAGAGCCATTGCTGGCGATGACGGTCGCCAGGGCGGAAGGCTGGCCGTAGCGCCCCAGCCGCACAATCTCCTCAAATATTTCCAGAGCGTTGTCCTGGTTTGCACCCGCAGGCGTCACTTCTGGCATGCGGCGTCCTCCTTTGCGGGCGGATTGATGGCCGCCATCATGGCCGCCGAGAGCAGCGTCGTGATGGCCAGGCCCAGAAACAGCAGGTTGAAACCGTATTGGTGAATCAGTTGCCCAGCCGCCAGCGGTCCCAGAAAAAAGCCCCCCTGCATCATGATGATCATCAGATTCTGGTTCATGGCGCGGGTCTGGGGGGTGGAGATGTCGAACATGGCAGCGGCCTGCAGCGGCATGGCGATGCCCCAGCCCAGGCCGGTGAAGATGGCCAGCAGATGGAACTGTGTCTCCGAGGCGCACAGCGGCAGCAGGGCATAGCAGCAGGCGCTGCAGAACAGCCCGGCAGCGCTGAGCCGGAACTTGTCATAGCGGTCGAACATAGCGCTGCAGAACAGCCGCACCGCGATCATCACCAGCGTGGCAGCGGTAAAAAAGGCGCCGGGGCGGCTGATGCCGATGGTCGGGGCCTGACGTCCGGAGAGTTCCAGCAGGTGGAGGGCGCCACCGGTGGCCACGACGCGGGCAGTTGGCTCTGCAAAGCAATTATCCGTACTGTAGTGTTCCGTGTATCTCTCCATGTATTCCATGACAGGGTCACTCCTTTCCTTGGCGTTGAAGAGAGGAAGGCGCTTGTTGCCTTTTTTGTATTTCATGTCCTGTGCCAATGCGGGCCACAGATATGAAAACCTGCAATTATAGAGAGTTGGGGGTGTTAGCCCAAGTGGGTATGATGCGGGTAGTTTGTGCTGTCTGTTCAATCTGTTTGCAGCTGCCTTAAATCAGGGCAGATTGTGGGCTGTTACCATAGTATCCATCCGGAAGTTCCGGATGTGAAACTATTGGTTTCCGATTCGGAAAGCGGGGATTTTTTCTCCTGACAAGGAAATCAAGGTCTTGCGCGGAGGCCCCTCACCCGGCCTTTGGTCACCCTCTCCCGCGGGGAGAGGGGAAACAGTATACCTTCTCCCTCTGGGAGAAGGATAGGATGAGGGAGGTACGCCGCACAAGCAAAACCGAAGATTGACGACGCCAGGGGGAATAAGCACCCTTTCCGGACGGAAACTACCATAGTTCGATGGACGGCATGGTCTTTTCCTGCATCTCGATGGCCCGCTGCCAGCATTCCCGGTCGCGGGTGGCTAGTCTTTCGCTGCGGGTGTGGTCGATGCGCCGCATGTAGATGGAAAAGTCGCCGTTCATGAAATGGATCACCCGACCGCTTGTGCCGCCCAGGTTTTCAGCCACGATCGGGATGCCTTCGCTGTTCAGAAATTCGCGGATGAACTTGCAATTGACCGACCCGACACAGGCAAAATTGCCGACTTTTTCGCGATTGATCATAATCGAGGCCCCGCCGAAGACCTTGGCGCGCATGCGATTCTTTCTGGCGCCCTTGGAGAGCATGTCATTGATCAGTAGTTCCATGGCGTGTATGCCATATTTACCGGCTTCGGTGGCATAAATTGGCAGGTCCTGGGAGTAGCGGGTGTTGCTGAGCATGAAGTGGTTCATGCCGATGATCTTGACCTCCGGGTCATACAGGCAGGCAGCGATGCATGAGCCGAGCAGGGTGGTGATCATGGCCGGTTCGCCGGTGCTGTAATAGCCGCCCGGCTGGATGGATATGCGTATGTAGCGGCCGTTTTTTTCGATGTTCATCGATCTGTTTCCCGGATTGGCTGGTGTGGATGTGCGTGTTCAGATTATACCAGCCAATCGGGAAAATGACATCATCACCGTTTGCCCCACAGGGAGAGCATGGCCGGCAGGAAGGCCAGAAAGACCGCCACGCTGGCCCCCATGCCGAGGGACATGACCGCGCCGATACTGAAGACCCCCTGGTGATGCGCCGCCATCAGGGCGCCGAAGCTGAACAGGATTGTCAGGGCGTTGAGAAATACACCGATGCCGGCACTGCTGGCAGCCACCTCGGCCGGGGTTTCGCTGCCCTGCCGGTAGCGGTTGATGATGTAGATGGCTGAATCGATACCGACCCCCAAAAGCAGCGGCAGCACGATGATATTGGCCGAATTGAACGGTATGCCGGTCAGCCACATGCCCCCCACCATCAGCAAAAGGCCGGCCATCAGCGGCAGGGCGCCGATCACGGCGTAGCGCAGGCTTCTGAAATTGACCAGCAGGATCAGGGCAATGCCGATGAAGGCGTATCCAAAAGCCTGCAAATAGGAATTGCGCAGCACGGTCATGGATTCATAGACCATCACCGGTTCACCGGTGGCGCCGGGGGCGACCCCCTTGACCTGATTTACAAATTCGGCCAGTGGTGCGTGCTCGAAGATCTCTTTTGCCGGGGCCACCTGCAGCAGCAGCTTGCCGCTTTTGCCAACAAAGCGGCGCTTCAGCTCTTCCGGCACATCCTCGGCTTTGACCGGAGCAACGGTCAGGCTTTGTTTCAGCATGGCCAGTTTGTCCGGCAGTGCAGCGAACATGCCTTCCTGAAATTCGCGCAGCATGCCCAGTGCGTTATTATCCTTTTCCTTTTCCAGCGATTTGAAAAAACCGTCCAATGTGGCCAGAAATGCCCCGATCGGCTTGGCTTCAGGCGCCTTGTCCGTTTCCAGTCTGTTTTTCAGCTTTTCCACGCTGTCGTGAAATCTCTCGAATACCTGGGGCAGTTCCATGGGGTTCAGGTTTTCTTCGTATGGTACCGGCTTGATCTGTGACATCAGCTTGCGGGTGGTGTCCAGCAGGGCCAGCTTTTCTTGCTGCCGGTCTGGCACCAGGGCTGGCAGACTGACCACATGGGCCACGCCGGGCAGCTTCTCCAGACGGTTTGTCAATTGGCGAGCCTCTTCGGCATTATCGGCGGTTACTACGGCGAAGTACCCGGAGTTTTCCTTGCTGCGCATCAGCCGGTAGGCGTATTCCACCGATTCCAGACCCTTGGCCTGCAGGTTCATCATGTTGAAATCAAAGCGGATGTTTAACACCGGATAGATGCAGAGCAGCATCAGGGCGGAGGTTACCGCGATGACCGCCCTGGGGTTGGCGAACAGGCTGCGCACAAGCGGCAGCCCGGCCAGACGTGGGTTTGCCTGGACGCCGGGGTCCGCCTTTTTGCGGCGCAATGGCTCCATCAGCACCAGCATGGCTGGCAGCACGGTGAATGTGGACAGCACGCAGATCACGATCCCGCCGGCGGCGATCAGCCCCAGTTCCGAGATGCCTTTGAAGTCGGTCAGCACAAAGGTCAGAAAGGCCATGGCGGTTGTGGCACCGGCCAGGATGATCGAACGCAGGTTCATGCGCAGCGAGGTGTCCAGAGCGGTCTGGGGGGGATTGCCAAGGCCCAGTTCCTCCTGATAGCGCAGCACGACCTGGATGCCGTATTCGATCCCCAGGCCGATCAGCATGACGGCAAAGATCATCGAGAGGATGTTAAGGTGTCCAACACTGAAGGTGGCGAAGCCGAAGGAGAGGCAGATGGCGACAGTCAGCGAGATCATGGCGCAGATCACGTTGACCGCACCGCGGAAGGCGAAGAACAGCAAAACCACGGTCAGCCCCAGTGACAGCATGGTGGCTATCTTCATGTCACGCTGGCCGGTGTTCATCTCCTCGTATTCCAGCACCGGCACGCCGGTCAGGCCGACCTTGACCCCCTTGAATCTCGGATCTGCGGTGATTGCTGCTGCGGCCGCTCGTGCGGCCAGGATGGCCTTTTCCGCGGGCACAAAGCTGTCGGCCTCCTTGACCGGCAGAATGGTGATGACCTGCTGTCGCCCGGCGGTGGCCAGCATCGACTTTTCACCGTCTTCTCCGCCGGTCAGAAAGGCATCCATGTTCATGGTGCTGTTTTTTCCGTCAAATCCCTTGAAACCCTTATCCATGGTGGAGAGCATGAAGGTCAGGTTCTTGAGCTTATGTGGATCCGGTTTGATCAGATAGCTGTCAATCTGGGCGGTCATGCTGGTGAAAAGGGTTTTGATCGAGGGGGCGGCGGCCAGATCCTTCAGTATCGGCGCTGCCATTTCCAGTCGTTCGTGCAGTTTGCGGATGTCTTCCAGCGGCATGAACAAAAGTCCGCTGTTGCGGAAGAATGGCAGCCCTCCCGGATAAAATACCTCGCGAAACACACCCTGCTCCTGCCCCAGACGTTTGTGGATGGCATCACTGCATTGGGCGGTCAGTCCGGCGTCGTCCGACTCGATCACCACAACGATCTCCTCCTGATCGCCAAACTCCTGGCGATAGTTGCGGTAATCGACCTGGAAAGCAGCGTTACGCGGCATCAGGTCATCGCGGCCAGTCAGGAATTCCATCTTGTTAACGGTGTAGAAGATTGAGGCGACGGACATCAGCAGCGCCAGGGTCATGATCAGGCGGGGGTGTCCGGTTACGAATTTGATTATATTGGCTGCTGGTTTTTGCGGCACGGATGAACTCCTGAATTAATGATGTGCTTCCCGCTAAATCGGAAACGTATTCAATATAATGCCGCCGGTAAAATGTCAATCTATCCGACCCCGTACGGTGCGCTGGTTGTGGGCTTGACTTTGCGGTGCGTGACTTTATACTCCGGAAGACGAGCGGCATCCATTTTCGCGGATGAAAAGGAGAACAGAGATATGAGCAAACCGGCAAAGATCGTGATTTTGGACGGATACACCATCAATCCGGGGGACAACCCCTGGGACAGCATTACCGCGCTGGGGGATTGCACCATCTTCGACCGCACTCCGGCGGAGCTGAAGATCGAGCGTGCCAAAGACGCCGAGATCATCCTGACCAGCAAATGCAAGATGGATGCAGATACGCTCAAGGCACTGCCGAACTTGAAATATATCTCCATGCTGGCCACCGGCTATAACAAT